>Ga0307516_10000567_pt1 | contig 49876 bp, 54 predicted proteins | sample 19_EM_MG_FD_203310 | JGI IMG/M metagenome (GOLD analysis project Ga0307516, IMG submission 203310) | Populus trichocarpa ectomycorrhiza microbial communities from riparian zone in the Pacific Northwest, United States - 19_EM | ecosystem: Host-associated > Plants > Roots > Unclassified | place... | reverse complement strand
GGTATGCCGACGCTATCGGTCTCGGTGGCTAGTCCACCGGACAATGCGCCGACGCTATCAGTCTCATCTCCGAGAATGTGCCCGGTCCCCGTCCGGGCCACATCTCATGACAAAAAGAAAGAGGATTTCTCGCCTCACCGAGAGAAATCAGCACGAACGTCCTCACCAACACTACCACCGAACCCACACACAAGATCTAAGATTATTCCGTTGTGAATTATCGAAAGTAGCCTGATTACCTTTGATTTCCCCACACTCCGGTTACGAGACAACCCCAGTGTCACACTATAATCTTGATCTCAAAATCACCCTACTTTCATGCCCTCATTCGAGCAAGAACACTTCTTCCTGCTCGACTTAGCCACGATTCTCGAGCCCCAGTCCAGCTACCAGTTTGACTATACCTTCGGCTCAATCGACGAAGAAATAGCAACCACCAAAGAGAACGGGTGGGATGAGTACGCCAACGGACCAACCCCCGTCGAACTCGACGATACCACACCGTGGCACTGGTATACCCAATACTGGTCCACTTGCGCCCTGCTTCGACAAAGCGCCAATCTTAACGGACTCGAATTTCGAGAAATCTGCGACTACGAGTTCCAAGACAACGAAACCATTTACACGGGGCACTTCCTGGACCTATACTAGACCCTCGAGATGGCATCTACCGACTTCAACATGCTCCGGCTCGAGGCCCCTCGGGACCTGCTCCAGATCACCAGCGGAACACCAAATCCGGAACAGGCAGTGGAGCTCGCCAACCCCGCGGTCTGGGTCAGAACCTTGGTAAACCAACAGCGACAGGCCGAGAGCGACCTCCAACGACTCACGAAGCTATGTGGTGACGCCTACGACAGAACCGACCAACGAACGCGGGAAATTGAGCGCGCCTACCAAACTTTGGCGGAGGGCACTAGGTACGTATATGACCGGGTCAACGCTAACGAAAAGATAGCCGAAGAATGGATACGCAGCGAACTGTCAAATGCCGCAAATGCGTACCAATCCCTTGCCAGCAATATCTGGCAGGCCATCCTCGAGCACACCAACGAGGCCAACGAACGACAAATATGCCAGGCCACCCAGCTGGCCCGGGTAAACGACGCCCTATCCTTTTTGGCAGAGGCTAACGCGGCCCGCAATCAACACCTGGCCAACTTTCAGGGAAACGTAGAGCTATGGGCCGCAGACCACCAAAGTCGGGTGGCCTCCCTGGAAAACCAACTTCGGGAAGCAAGGACAGAAATCCAATGCATTGCAGCGAGAATCCCACTACCCGCAACGCCACTGGCACCCCCAACGTGGAGGAGTCCGGCCCGACAAACCAGCACCAGCGCCCCTTCAGCGCATTCCCCACCGGCACTGGTAAGCCCACTACGCTTAAACCTGGGACCACCTACCCGACGACAGAGACCCCTGGCGTTACCCCCGACACCGGAAATGAGGCGGCAACTGTCGGAGCTTCGAGGCCACATCCCTCCAAGACCACCGATGCTTGAGCCCACGGGCGGGCAAGGAGGAAATCCCCCCTCAACACCCCCCGGATCATCCGTGGGGCCGCCTTCAGGCCCACCGTCCGAGCCACCCCGTCCGCCTTTCCGGCCCCGCCGCTCCCCCTCGCCGCCTAGGAATCCGACACCTACGATCACCACACAAGAATTGGTGCGGTTAGTGGCGGAAGGAGTGCACCGGGCGAGACAGCTGGAACAACCCACAGGCCAAGCACGGGTACACACGTCCCGACTAAAAATGGAAAACCCCGAAAAATTCGATGGGAAAAGCCCAACCACGTTCAACCAATGGTGGGAATCGGTCACAATGTATCTGGGATTCTACCCGGACACCACCGACCGACAAAAAATCGCTTGGGTCGGAACCCTCCTGACAGACACGGCCCTGGTATGGCACCTACACCGGTACTGAGAGCTGCGAGAGAACGACACGTGGGCAAACTACTCGGCGGCCATCCGGGCGGAATATCACAACGAGCGCGAGGCGGCCGACGCCCAGCTGCAACTCGGCCAGCTCAAATACCAGGGGTCCATCCGCGCCTACCTCACGGAATTCCGGGCGCTAAACAACTTCGCCCGCGCCACAGGAGAAGTGCTACGAGAAAAAGTCGACCTGGCCATGCTGGACGCGGTACTGGACATACGCTTCGCCCACTACCTCGAAGACTTCGCGGACGACGAAGGATTCCTGCAAGCTACGCATCAAGCAGGCCTTCAGGTAGAGAAGAAAAAGGCGTTGAGGCAGGCCCGAGAACAAATGAAAGGGGCCAACGGGTGGAGCGACGACAAGAAAAAGGAAGAAAGAAAGAAGGAGGAGAAGCGGATGCCCGCCCCGCAGCAAACACGGGAACCAAGGAGAAGTGACGCCAGAACCCCAAGACAAGAAGGATGGGGGACAACGGGAGCGGCGCTGCAAGGGGTTCCACAGAATGAGATCGAAGCGCACAAAAAAAACCGCGACGGCTGCTGGAGATGTGGCAGAACAGGGCACAGAACCCACGACTGCTATTCCTTCCAAACCATTCAAGGAACAGAGCTGCCCCCGGCCAAGTGGAAGGTTGCCGCGGTAAACCCGCCAGTGCCGGAACCAGCTTCGGGGAAACGGAAGAGAGAGGGCAACGAAGGAAATGCTACGGCGAAACAGCAGAAGGTAGCAGCAGTGGAAGAAATGGACATCGGGCCACCAGCATGGGCGGACGCAGAAGACTCGGATTTTTGAGAAGTTCCTTCCCGGCACCAAAAGGAACGATCGATCTAATATGCGGCGCCACCAAACGAAAAATGCCACCAGAGGGGAAAGATGCTTTGGATAACAAGAAACAACGGAGGAATGTTCGACCAGTCATCCTGATGATGCTACACTGGCAGGGGAAAAGCCACCCAGTTCGAGTCCTCTTGGACACCGGGTGCTCAATCAACCTGATAAACCAGCAAACAGTCGAACGCTTGCAACTGGCAAAGCGACCCCACAAAAACCCAAGGAGCATCGAAAATTTCACAGGAGAAACCGTCAAAAACGCAGGAAAATATCAGACAGAACCCCTGCGACTGCAACACCGAAAGCACTTCTTGACGGAAAAATTCGAAATATCCCCGATGGAAAAAGGGGTGGACATATTTTTACCGTTCAGATGGATAGAACGGCACCCACCCCAAGGAGCATGGACCCAGGACGAAATAAGGTTCAACAGCGCCCCATGTCTGGAAGCTTGCACCAAGTACGAAAACAACGACTTCTCCCTGAGCTGGGACGACTCGGTGCCAATGGACGAAGATGCCCGGGTCATAGGACACGTATTCACGGTATCAGACGATCCCCTAAGCAACGTCCCAATGGGGTTCCGTCAGTATCTGGGGATAATGGGAAAAGAGGCAGCAGACGCGCTACCTGAACACCACCCCTACAACTGCAAGATCGAGCTCAAGGAAGGGGCAACGGCGCCTTGGGGACCCATTTACCCACTATCCGAGGAAGAACTACGAACACTCCGAGAATGGCTAAAAGAAATGGAAAGAACGGGGAAAATAAAGAGATCCACATCCCCCGCGGGATCTCCAATCCTCTTCGTTCCACAACCCAATGGGCGAGGGTTAAGGCTATACGTCGACTATCGGGGATTAAACGCGGTAACCATTCCAAATCGTTACCCACTTCCGTTAATGCAAGAACTGCAGGACCGAGTACGCGGCGCCCAATGGTTCACAAAAATGGACCTAAAAAACGGATTCAACCTTATTCGAATCCGAGCCAGGGATGAATGGAAAACGGCGTTCAGGACGCGCTACGGACTGTTCGAATTCCAGGTTATGCCGTTTGGCCTAACCAACGCACCATCCACATTTGAGGATATGATGAACCACGTTCTCTCGGACATGTTAGATGTGGGCGTACTGGCGTACATGGACGACATACTCGTAAACGGTGTTACGGAAGAAGAACACGACGAACGTGTTAAAGAAGTACTCAAAAGACTCACAGCGAACGGACTAGCAGTTTCTCCTGAGAAATGCGTCTGGAAAACCCATGAAGTGGAGTTCCTGGGTTACATAATAGGAAGAGAAGGAGTCAAAATGTCAAAAGACAAGGTGGACGCGGTTCTAAAATGGAAAACCCCCGAATCCTTGACGGAAGTACAGTCCTTTTTGGGATTTGCTAATTTCTACCGACGGTTCATCAAAGACTATTCCCGAGTCGCTAGGCCACAAAAAAGATTGCGGGAAAATGGTCCTGGAATCGGGAAGCAGAGGCGGCCTTCAAGGAGTTAAAAGAACGATTCACCACCACCCCCATATTAGCCCACTTTGACGCCCAACGAGCAGTCATCATCGAGACCGAAGCCTCAGTCTTCGTGATAGGAGCAGTGCTGTCCCAGCGGGACGAAGAAGGACGCCTACACCCGGTGGCGTTTCACTCGAGAAAATTCACACCGGCAGAAATCAACTACGAGATCCACGACAAGGAACTTCTCGCAGTGGTGGATGCCTTCAAACACTGGAGACGGTATTGCGAAGGAGCAACCCAGCAAGTCCAGGTGTTCTCGGACCACCAGAACCTGGAGTACTTCACGAACACAAAGGTACTAACCCGTCGGCAAGCAAGGTGGGCACAGGAGCTGGCAGGAGTCGATTTCAGAATCAACTACCGACCAGGTACCCAGAACGGCAAACCAGATGCTTTATCTAGGCGTTCGGAGTACCGCCCAGAAAAAGAGGGGACAGAAAACCAGCCGATAACGACGGTTTTGGGAGAAAAACACTTTGGAAGCTTCGAAGAAGAAACCAAGGAAAGAAGGGCAAGTTCGTTTATCTGCTCATCGGCCAGACTCTCCTCAATCCCAGCAAGAAAATGGGGTCCAACGTTCCTCGAGGGAATCCGGGAAGCAGCGAAGAACGACCCAGGGTATCAAGCAGTGCTGAGAATATCAGCATCGAAGGACCAGGGGACCAAGGAATGGGAAGCAAACGAAGGGTTACTCTACAGAAAGAATAAGCTGTCGATCCCAGAGGGAAGAATCCAGTCGGTTATGGAATCAGAATACGATACAAAAGTGGCTGGGCACATGGGCCAGGATAAGACCATCGAGCTAATCCGACGAAATCTTAGGTGGCCAAAAATGAATGAACGAATCATCGATTTCGTCAGGAGCTGTCCTGAGTGCCAGAAAAATAAGGCAGCACGACACCGACCCTACGGTCTATCTTCGCCACTGGAGCTTCCGTACGCACCATGGCAGTCAATTGCCATGGATTTCATCACGGAACTACTGGTCTCAGAAAAATGTGACCAATTGTGGGTAATCATCGATCGCTTCACCAAAATGGCCCATTTCATACCACTACCACAGGACGGCAAGACGACCGCTGACCTGGCAAGAGGCTTCGCAAGAGAAATATGGCGCCTCCACGGTCTTCCCACTGATATCGTGTCAGACCGAGATTCCCGCTTCACCTCGGAAGCTTGGCAAGAATTTTTGAGCCTACTAGGAATCCGACCCAGGATGTCGACAGCATTCCACCCGCAAACGGACGGTCAGACAGAACGAGTCAACCAGACGATTGAATCTTACCTACGAGCCTTTGTGGGGCAGGAACAAGACGACTGGGTACGCTTGTTGCCAATGGCAGAGTTTGCCTACAACAACTCCGTTACAACGGGAAACGGAATCTCTCCCTTCTACGCCAATTACAGGTTCCACCCCCGAACACTGAATCCCTCGGAAGAATCAGAGGAACCGGTCAATCCAGCCAGCACCGTATATGCACACTGGATGAAGGCCATTCAGGACGAGGCTCGGAAAAGTTTGGAAGCGGCCCAGAAACGAATGCGCCGATATACGGACTCGGCCAGGAAGGAATCCCCGGCCTACCAGGTAGGTGACCTGGCAATGCTCAACGGACGCAACATTTAAATGCGCCGACCCTCTAAGAAGTTGGACCACAAAAATCATGGCCCCTTCCAGATCGAGAAAATCATCTCCCCCCTCGCGGTACGCCTGACGCTACCCAGGAAATGGAAAATCCATAACGTCTTCCATGTGTCCTTATTGGAGCCCTACAGAACCAGTGAACACCGGTCGCTGCCGGACCCCACAAAAGTGCTGCGAGAAGCCGACGACATCGAACATCGGAGGAATATGACGTCGAGAAAGTAATGTCGGCCCGGAAACAATGACGACGGATCCTCTACCTGGTCAAATGGCTCGATTATCCGGAACTGAAGGACTGGATGGAAGAACCATACGACAATTTTTCGGTAGGCGGTCTGGAGAAACTCCGGGAGTTTCACCAACGAAACCCAGACGCGCCGAGGGACTACCGGCTCACCGAGGGCTAGACCAGATCCACCGAGGACCTGGCGGTAGTGGGCTGAAGGGGCGGAGGACTTCAGCACCAAAGCCCCACGACCGACAAAAAGACCCGCTTCACGGGCGACCACGAGAAGCCGCCGAACGGGCACCCGGCGAGGAGTGCACGCGACCGGAGAACCGTTGAGAGTCAGGAAAACCGTGCAGAACAGACGTATCGACCCCTCGGCGACCGACTTGGACCGGCGGAACCGGCGCAGATGGCACAAAATCAGTGAAGTGAGTCCCCGACAGCGCCGTCACTGCTCCAGCATACTAGTCTCCCCCCGGAAGGACGTGGGAGCGGTCACTGCCGAGCATACGGGTTACTAGCACGAAGGACACCATGCCTCTCCCGATTCCCTGTGCCAAACTGCGACCCCGGAACCTCACCAAGTCGGCCAAAGCCTTGGCGCAGGGCGGCGGCGAGTACGACTCAATATGACACGACAAGTATGAGTACGCATCGGCCTACTCAGAGGGCCCAGCCGTTCTGACGGATTCCAGAGAAGGATGCCCTGATCCGGCAGCTGGGAGGGCTGCAGGGGTGGAGGACTACAGTCCGTGACGCTGCAAGAAACTCAGCGTTGAAAGAATGTCACGATCCAAGAAAGAGACGGGCTACTTAGATAAAACAAAGATCAGCACTCGGGACGAGGCTAAGAGGGGGGAGAGGTAGTGTTACACCTGAATATTTCGCGGAGCACACAGAGTATCTAGATTACTTAGCGACAGAGTAGTAGGAGGACTATCGGGTGACAGATGAAGGATCAAGAGTCTAGGCCGGAGTTCAGGAGCCGGAGACGAACTCTCGGCCGATAGATCGAACCTCGCGGGGAGAGATCGAACCTTGTGGGGATCAGCCCAGAGACCTCCGAGGTGAGTGCAAATGAGCTGAGAGAATATGGCCGAACTAGTCCCCTTGCGGGGGGAGGACACGTACGCAGAGAGACTGAGTCCTTGCGGGGACTGGCTTGGATCCTTGCGAGGGGAGCCACGTACGAAGTCTAGATGCCAGTTCCCCGCTCAGGCGCATAAGACAGCTCATCTCCCTTATCACCACCCCAGCCAGAACCAATGATCTTCCCACGGGGTCCATGCACCTCGGGGGAATCTAAACCCGAGTCACCACTTCTCACGACGAAGTCATCAGATCTCATGACGGCTCTTGCTCTACAAAAGAAAGAGGATTTCTCGCCTCACTGAGAGAAATCAGCACGAACGTCCTCACCAACACTACCACCGAACCCACACACAAGATCTAAGATTATTCCGTTGTGAATTATCGAAAGTAGCCTGATTACCTTTGATTTCCCCACACTCCGGTTACGAGACAACCACAGTGTCACATCATCCTTATGGCCATCCTCATCAACATCGTACTCATCACGTCCTACGGATGCCATTCAAGCCACGAGCATCCTCATTGACATTGTACTCATCATGTCGTATTGTACAACTTCCCACTGTCACTTAGAGAGCTACGCTGACAATCTTACGATGTATGTCGGTCTTCTTGCCACGTCTTTTTCGCGATTGTCCTTGTGGCCAGCATCATCCTCACCATCATCCTCACCATTATCCTCATCAACATCATACTCATCGCCTCCTACCGATACCATCCACGCTGCTGACATCCTCATCAATATCGTACTAGTCGCATGATATTGTATGACTTCCCACTGTCACGTGGAGAGCTGCGCTAACAATCTCACAAAGTGTGTTAATCTTCTTGCCATATCTTTTTTGCGATTGTCCTTGCCACCAGCATCATCCTCACTGCCATTCTGATCGACATCGTACTCATCGCGTCGTATTGTACAACTTCCCACAGTCACTTAGACAGCTGTGCTAAGAATCTCACGAAGTACATCGATATTCTCACTGCGTCTCATTCGCGATTGTCCTTGTAGCCGGAATCATCCTCACCGCCATCCTCATCAACATCATACTCATCACATCCTACCGATGCCATCTATGACACTTGCATCCTCATCGACATTGTACTCGTCATGTTGTATTGTACAACTTCCCACTGTCACTTAGAGAGCTGTACAAACAATCTAACAAAGCACATCAGTCTTCTCGCTGCGTCTTTTTCGCCATTGTCCTTGCAGCCGGCACCATCCTCAATATCATCCTCATCAACATCATACTCATCACGTCCTACCGATGCCATCCACGCTACTGGCTTCCTCATCGACATCGTACTCGTCGTGTCGTATTGTATAACTTCTCACTGTCACTTACAGAGCTGTGTGAACAATCTCACGAAGCATGTCGATCTCCTCACCTAGTCTTTTTCGCGATTGTCCTTGCTGCCACCATCATCTTGACAGCCATTCTCATTGATATCGTACTCATCGTGTTGTATTGTACAACTTCCCACAGTCACTTAGGAAACTACGCTAACAATTACAAAGCACATCAATCTTCTCACTGCATCTTATTCGCGATTGTCCTTGCTGCCAGTATCATCATTGGATGTGACGCAGCTGGGTGCTTGCACAGGGTAAGCGAAGTGTGGTAAATAAATGTATCAAATGTAATCAATAGAACGGGATTGAGTCACAATTGTTTGATCGTCTTCACTGCAATATACCGTGCCCTGATAGTCATGTCTGGATGTTACCACCTCGACCGGTCAGATACCTATACGCCGTGCGCCATCGTAATCATCGTCCAGAAATTTGCCTTGATACTCTACGTCTGTAAGACACACGCTGCATCCTGAGCGCGATTCCCATGACACTCCTCGTCCGGCAGGCATATGCCATGGCAGCTGTGTCCGGAGGCTTGGTGCATTGATAGCTGTGTCCGGACGTGTTGTGCCTTGACAGCTGCATCTGGATGCATTGTATCTTGACAGCTGCATCTGAATATGTGGTACCATGGTAGGTGTCGTCCGGATGCCATCTGCCTTGACACCCTGCGTCCGGAACACACACACTGCATTCAGAAGGTTAATACCCTGCCACTCCTCATCCACAACTTATATTCCGTAGCACCTGCATCCAGATGCATGATGCCCTGACGCGATGCGTCTGAACTCACACCACCATGGTAGCTGCGTTCGGACGCCCCATGCCGTGGTAAGCTGCGTCCAGGTTAGCGAGGTTGCATCCAGTACGTCTCGACTGTCTGGTGCATCTGGACACTCTGGATGCCATTTTTTTTTCTCCTGATACACCACCTTGCAGTTTATGGCATGGGGGGTACCATCCACGTACTCGCTCCACCTCTCGGTATGTCCCCCAACTCTACTGATTATCACCTGTCGAAGCCCATACAACATCAGTTGCACACAACATTTCAGAAGGCCAATGGATAAGGGGTGAGTTTTTGGTGCTGGTAACTGGCGAACTCCTGTTGCATGCAGGAACTTGGGTAACTGACCCTCAACAAAGTAGGAGATATTGTCTGTGTAGATAAACCTAGGAAGCCTGAAAACACTGTACTGGCTATTGATTTCAATAATTTCACCACCACTAGTCCATTAGTCACCAGAACCATCACTGCCCATGTATATCTCGTGAAATAATTGACTGCAATCAGGATGTGATAATTGTTTCCTTGCAAGGAAGGTGAAATTGGTTTAAGTCCATCAATTCCCATCATATCCATGGGCCTGACCTGGATTATTGATGTCGGAACATGGAATGTTGTCAGCCTCACATTAAGCTGACAGCTGGGACTGCTATGACAGCACCTTGCTACATCTCAGTGTTGGGTTGGCCAGAAATAGTGTTCCATTAGCCTTTTGATTGTCAAGTCAATGGAATAATGACCATGGCAGTGGTGACCCCACTGTAGAGCCCTGTCTACTTCGTGTTTCTGGACACACCAAACCTGATCTCCTAACCTTTCCACATAGGCCATCAATGGGTAGTCCTGGTCATCTTCTATCAGCTGGTAATTGGCAATCTTCCTCATCCACCAACCCCATACAGGCAAACTGCCATCTCCGGCATCCGTTGTCCTGTATTTACCGTATATCAGGAAATGCGCCACACCTCTATACCAGTCATCTGATAACCAAGTTTTCGATCACCTCGAAAGGTTATCATCTTCTGGCTGGTTATCCCATTCCACTACAGCTATTGCTTCCGACCACGAATCCTCCATTCCCATCTGTCCATAGGGGATGGAATCCACCTGTAACCTCGACAACCCATCGGCTAACACCTTTTCCTTCCCCTTCACATGTACAATATGCAGGTCATATTCGCTGAGATATAATTGCCAGCCCACAATCTGTCCCTTATCAGTATTCTTCACTGCCATCGTTAAACACTCCGTAATACTTGGGGTGTTTCGCCAACGGCACAATCGCTCAGGTGGTCACCAACAGTCTATCATCCTTGAACGGACGACACTTGTATGATGGCAGCAGTACGACCATGTAGTTCCAAAGGATTCATCCATAAGCGGTTGGGAAAATTCACTAAGAAATTTGCATTCAAAATATCACTGGAGATGTTAATCCCAGAAACAATGTAATATTGTCAAGGCCTAACTTCCAACTGATCATTGCTGATGTCTCTCTACAAAAGAAAACTGGCACTCTATATACATCGTGTCGACTTGTTAGCTGTCTGCCCCCGGGCTGGCTTGGAAGTGTAATACCTCAGTATTATGCAACAGTGTCTCTCCTCATCAGAGGGAGATACGGTTGATTGGGACGTGGCACTGTTTGATAGGTATGGACCCAGAAGATCTTCGATCTAGGTACTTGCGAAAAATCTTCATTTGTACCCTCTTGTAGATGTCGTCATCCTTGTGCTCCTGTCTGCAGCCCTTACTGGCTATATGCTTCTCACATGCATTTGGGGTCGCAATCTATCAATCTAGATGCTTCCAGAAATACCTGGTGACATGGGTACAAGTGCTGCAGCAATCACAGTTAACTGAAGATTACGTTTCTGTAACTTGACAAGTTAAGGTTCGATCTTCTTCAAATAACTGACAGATGGTCTGACTCCCCTCATATACCCGCCGGACCCGTTCGGCGTTGGGCGTCCTGCGCAACCGCTCGTGAGTTATATTGTACCCAGAAAAAGTTGACATTTTTGCTGGTATATGGCAACTAGTAGCTTTTAGTATAGGTCTCGTGGAGGATAACCTTGACACCTCCCAGGGATGTGACAAGGCTGTCACCTAAGGCTGCTACTCATCCCCTCTCACATTGGTAACCTTGAGTTACCATCCGGCTGCTGTTGGGTTGGTAATACTCTTCTCTTTTAGAGCTTGCCCCAGCCTGCGACTTTCACTCATGAAATATCACTCGGCCGCAATCCTCAGATTGCTGTCATAAGATGTGGCTAGGACGGGGTCCGGGCACATTCTCACAGATGAGACTGATAGGGTCGGCGCATTGGCTGGTGGACTAGCTACTGAGACTGAGAGCGTCAGCATACCGGCCTCTGGTGGAATAGTCACAGTGACCAATGTAATAGGGAGTGCTACGCCGTAACGTTCACTCTATACTGAAAATACTGTATACCCATATACATTTCTTGATAGTTTATGAGCCCGGATTGATCGCTTTATCAATCACAACATCTATACCTGAAACCATTCCCCTTATTTTCAGCTGCATCGCCACGCCTTCCTGATCAAACATCACCAACAATGTCCACCAATTCCATCTCAAAGTATGATTACCATGTCACCAGCTTGGGATCCTTTGAGTGCTTGAAAACCATGAACTAAATCGAATGATGGATCAACGCGAAGGCCATGTTTGATACGATGAATACAAGTGAAATCGTCATGGGAGAAGAAAAGATGCCAAACGAAGCCTCTCTGGCCCACTCGACAAGAGCGACAAGTGGCGAAACAGATACCTCCAACCTTCATTGCACCATGCATTCCTTCAACGAATGAAGAAAGGCAACTGTCACCCCCATTCACTACTCCATTATCACAACAATAAAGAGGCAACTCCTTCATCTCCAGGACCCTGCTGAGATGTGGACGATGCTGAGCAACCAGTTCTACAATCTGTACTTCATCAGGAAAAAAAAAAATTGGGTCCAGAGTGTTCGGATGCACCTGATGGTCGAGACGTACTGCACGCAACCTTGCAAACCTGGATGCAGCTCACCATGGAATGGGGTGTCCGAATGCAGCTACCACAGTGGTGTGTGTTTTAGACAACATGCCAGGGCACCATACATCAGGACGCAGTGCGTGTGTTCCGGATGGCAGGTGTCAAGGCCAATGGTGTCTGGACCACACCTGCCATGGTATCATACATCCAGTCGCAGCTGTTAAGGCACAAAACGTCCAGATGCAGCTGTCAAGGCACAACGCATCCAGATGCAGCTGTGAAGGCACAATGTGTCCAGATGCAGATGTCAAGGCACAACACGTACAGATGTAGCTGTCAATGCACAAGGCATCCATACGGAGCTGTCAACGCACTACATATCCAGATGCAGCTGCTGCAGCATATGACTTGCAGATGAGGAGTGTCATGGCAATCGTGCTCAGGACATAGTATGTGTCTTACAGCCACAGGGTGTCAAGGCAAATGTATGGACGATGCTTACGATGGGACATGACATTTAGGTAAGTGAGCAGTCATGGTGGTAGCATCCAGATGCGACTATCAGGATATGGTACATTGCAGCGAAGACAAACAAAAAATTGTGACTCAATCCTGTTCTATTGATTACATTAAATGTACATTGGTTTACCACACTTCACTTACCTTGTGGAAGCACACAGCTGCATCATATCCAATGATGATACCAGCCGCAAGGACAATCACGAATAAGACGTGGCGAGAATATCAATATACTTCATGAGATTGTTAGTACAGCTCTCCAAGTGTCAGACAGTGGGAAGTTGTACAATATGACGTGATGAGTACGATGGCGATAAGGATGCTGGTGGTATTGATGGTATTGGAAGGATGCGATGAGTACGATGTTGATGAGGATGGCAGTGAGGATGATGTTGGCCGCTAGGAGAATCGCAAATAAAAGGCGGCGAGAAGACTGACGTACTTTCTGAAATTGTTATTGCAGCTCTCTAAGTTACTGTGGGAAGTGGTACAATACGATGTGACAAGTACAATGTCAATGAGGATGCCACCGGCATGGATGGCATTGGAAGGACGTGATGAGTATGATATCAGGATGGAGGTGAGGATTATACCAGCGGCAAGGACAATCGCGAATAAGATGTGACGAGAAGACCAATGTACTTTGTGAGATTGTTAGTGTAGCTCTCTAAGTAATAGTGGGAAGTTGACCAATATGACACGATGAGTACGATGTCGATGAGATTGGCAGCAAGCATGATAATGGCCGCAAGGACAATCACGAATAAGACGCGGTAAGAAGATCAATGAACTTCATGAGATTGTTAGTGCAGCTCTCGAAGTAACAGTGGGAAGTAGTACAATACGACCCGATGAGTACGATATCGATGAGGATGCCGTCAGTGTGCATTGCATTGATAGGACACGATGAGTACGATGTTAAGGATGGTGGTGAGGATGATGCTGGCCAGAAGGACAATCACGAATAAGATGTGGCAAGAATACCTATGTGCTTCCTCAGATTGTTAGCGCAGCTCTCTAAGTGAGAGTGGGAAGAAGTACAACATGATGCGATGAGTACAAAGTCGATGACGATTCCGGTGGCATGGATGCCATTGTAAGGATGTGATGAGTTTAATGTCAAGATGGAGGTGAGGATGATGCCGGCCGCAAGCACAATCGCGAATATGACATAGCGAGAAGACTGATATGCTTCATCAGATTGTTAGCACAGCTCTCCAAGTAGCAGACAGTTGGAAGTTGTACAATAGGATGCGATGTGACAAGTATGATCTCGATGATGATGGTGGTAAAGAGTTTGCTGTAGCCTGGATGATAGCATGTAAGATACGTCGAGTGCAATGGGCATATGATGAAAGGCAAAGAAAAAAGGGGTGGAATTGCAGCCTATGCAGTTGTATGTTACAAGCGGAGCTGTAAGCATGCTGAGCTGTGGTAAGCGTGCCAAACTGTACGAAAGCACTGATGCTAGCAAATGCAAACTTTGAAGTTGCATGCGAAATCACTCACAATGCGTGAAACTGCTGAATTCCACTCCCATAGTTACCGGTACCCTGGAACCCACAGTTTATATTCATCCAAATGTTCCCTGTCATACCAATTTAGTCTGGTTGAAACATTGTGCATACTAGCTCCTACTTTGCAGCATTGTGATGCTGTTGCTACCAATTGTGGAGATTTCATACAATATAACACTCCACTACGTATATCATTTAACTCTTCGGCATTACTGCCTTGAAAAACAGTAGTCAATATACATTACATTTTTGGAAAGACCAAATTGATACGACATGGAACAATTGGGTGAATATGAACTACTAGTTCTAGGGTATTGATGACTTTGGGAGTGGAATTCACAAGTTTTGTGCATTGCGTGTGATTTTGCATGCAACTTCCAAGGTGGCATTTGCTAGTGCCTGTACTTTCGTACGGTTTGGTACGCTTACCACACCTCATCACGCTTACAGCTCCGCTTGTAAAATACGATGGCACGGGCCGCAATTCCACCCTTTTTTGCTTTGTCATTCATCATACGCCCATCACACTCGACGCATCTTACTTGCTATCATCCACATTGTGGTATACTCTTCACCGCCATCTTCGTCGACATCGTACTTTTCGCGTTGCATCGTATTTTACAACCTCCCACAATCTGTCACTTGGAGAGCTGTGCTAACAATCTCACGAAGTACGTCGATCTTCTCACTGGGTCATATTCGCCATTGTCCTTGCAGCCAGCATCTTTCTCACTACCATCCTGAGATCGTACTCATCGCATCCTGTTGAAGATTGCCCGATCACCGTTTCCTTTTGAGAGTCTTCACAAGTACAGAGAAAGAAAGAGAGAGAAAGAGAGAGATGATTTGATCGTTGACGGGTGATGAAATCGCTAGAGGTAGACGTAACGAGTATCTTTTTTTGCCACTGTCTAGAATTATGTAAGAGTGTAGAAGAAAGAATGCGACGGACGCTGCTATAGAAGAATACCAAGCCGTCGTTGCCAGGATCCCCTTGCCATTGCCGTTGCTATGGCGTTGCTCCCCACAGCGTTTCTGCCGCTGCCTTTGCTGCAGTGTCGCTTCCGTCGGCGCGCCACACCGGAGCGGTGAGAAGCAATTCCAACACACCCCCTCTTCTCGTGCTCCGTACCAAACAGAAATCCACCAAATCAAGAACAGTCCATCAAATCCTCGTTGACCTCATTAAAACCTCAGCAGTGAAAACTCGTGGGAAAAACATTTGCTAGTAGGAAAAAGAGTACCGACTTACGCTTGCCGACAGGATGCAAGAACATGCTTCAACAAAAGAAACCTTCTTTCCTCTTACAATTCCTTATCACCCGCACCCCCTTTTCTTTGCCAAAGAACCGCACCCCCTTTTCCTTTTTGAGATCGGCCTCATTCATCATATTCGGATTCTCCGTCGTCGGGGCCGAATGGAGTGAGACCGGTGAGTTCCAATAGTTGTTCGTGTCGGGGAACCGCAAGAGGTTTCGTCAACAGATCGGCAGGATTGGACTCTGAGGTAACGTATTGGAACTTAACTGCGCCTTTCATCTGTTCGTCGTGAACATGATGATATTTTACGTCAATGTGTTTTGACTTTTGCCGTACGACTCCAGAGGAGATCAATTTGATGGCGCCTTGGTTGTCGCATCCGATCGGTACCGGTCCATCAACAATCTTTACTGCCATTCCTCCTGCTGCCTCCTTCATCATACGCCTGAGCCAGAGGCTTTCCCGGGTGGCGTGCGAACAGGTGATGTATTCAGCTTCGAGCGTTGAAAGCGCTACGACGCTCTGAGACTTGGCTTGCCAATGAATCAGTCCGGACATGACGAGTTCTTCGTTGGCGCCAGTGTGTCGCAGGTGGAACACACATCCTCCGACTGATTTGCGAGTTGTAAGGTTTCCTGCCCAATCCGAGTCGGTATATCCGATAATGTTGATAGAGGGTGTATCCGATCGCGAGTAGGATGGGAGCCGTCGGTAGTGAATTCGGAATTCCGATGTAGACTTAAGGTATCGTAAAACTCTCTTGGCAGCCATTGCATGCATCTCGAGTGGTTGGACATTGTATCGGCTGAGAGCAGTAACGCTGAAGGCAATATCTGGTCGACTCCCAAGCGCTGCATACATGAGTGATCCTACCATTGACAGGTATTCTTTGCGGTTGGCCGGTTTGTCCTCACAGTGGGTGTTAGCCAGATCTGTCTGAGGATGAAGTGGAGACTTAGTCAGTTTTGCATCCATCAGTCCGAATCGTCGTATGATTGTGTTGATCTAACCTCGTTGACAGATACTGAATTCTCCATCTTTGGTCCTTTCGATCTCGATTCCTAGGAACCGCTTTGCCGCGCCCAAGTCGCACATCTTGTACTTCTTTTGTAGCAGCTGCTTGATCTGATGTCCTCGTCCTTCTGCACCGTTGTGCGCAATGAGCAGATCGTCCACGTATAGTACCAGGAGGACTCCTTGTTGAAGGTATAGATTTGGATCTTCAGCCGATTGCCGGAATCCTATGGATTGCAAGTATCCATCGATATCTTCGTACCAAAGTCTGGGCGCCTGCTTCTGTCCGTAGAGAGCCTTCCGAAGTATCAATGTGCTTCCGCTTGACGCGCTTTCGCTCGACGCGCTTCCGTTCGACACGCTTCCCCTCGGTGAGAGCCAATCGATTCCAAGCGGCATTTCCATGTAGATGTTGTCTCGGTCAATCCTTGGATTTAGGAAGGCTGTTACTACGTCCATGTGATCAACATCCCACCCATACTGAGCGGCCAGTGCCAGTATCAATCGGAACGTAGACATTTTCGATACTGGTGCATAGGTTTCGTCGTAGTCGATACCTTCCTTTTGTTCGTAGCCCTTAAGGACTAGTTGTGCTTTGTACTGAGTGGATCCGTCTGGATTAATCTTCCTCTTGTAGATCCACTTGCACCCAATAGGCTCTTCGACTGTCCTGTCAGTCATTGACGTATGGACTGCATTACCTTTTGCCACGACATCGAATGTGTGATTCTCGACCAATGCCTGCCATTCCTGGCGCATGGCTTCCTTCCATTGTCTTGCTTGCGGACTTCATAATGCCGCTTTGAAGGTGAGCGGTTCACTCTCGTTGTCACATTCGACGGTAATGGACTCGCTAGTTGGTTCGATTTCGGCTTCATCTTCTGATGCCTCGGCAATCCCAAGCAGCAGAAACGCTGAGGCAAGGTATTCCGAACATGTCAAATCACCCCCTTCTTCATGAGCCTTGCTCATAATCGCTTTATTGGTTTCAAGGCGTGCCTTGCTGTGTGTCCGGGCAGAGACGTACTCATTTTTGTCTGCCGTTTCAATCAGACTTGGTCTCAATAATTGGAATCCATGTCACCAGTTCTCGCTATTTCGCGAGATATGCAACTGCCCAGCTTATTCGCTGAATTCGGCACACTGCCCAGCATTCGCTGAATTCAGCAGTCATCTGCCCGGCATTTTGCTGAATTCGGCACACTGCCCAGCATTCGCTGAATTCAGCAGTCATCTGCCCAGCATTTTACTGAATTCAGCAGGCATCTGCCCAGCATTCGCTGAATTCAGCAGGTATCTGCCCAGCATTTCCGCTGAATTCGGCAGGTATAACAGATATCGTCCAGCCACTCATAGAGCGATTTCACTGCATTTGATGAGAGAAATCGGATATTTGTTACTTACTGGTATTCTCTAGACCATGTGCGTCATTCATTTCATGGATCTCGTCCTGCGCTTCATCGGTCTGATCGGTCTGCGCTTCATCGGTGGTGTCTGGAAACTGAATGGCTTCCGTCTGCTCTTCTGCGTGTGCATTTTCTTCCTCGTCAAACACCACACTTGAGCATTCCACTGCTCGTCCAGTTTTTCCTGATTTGAAATCCCAAATTCTCCAGATTTTCATGGTGTTATGAACGTATCCCAGCATCATGCACATACTGGAGCGGTTTCCAAATTTGTTTTCCGTTCTCTGAATGGGAGGAATATGTTTGTATGCTCGGCATCCGAATCGTCGTAAGTGTCCGATTTTCGGAATGGTGCCGTACAATGCTAGGTATGGTGACCGGTTGTCCGTCAGACTCGATGTAGGTGACCTTCGATGCAGGTAGCATGCTGTCCTGATGGCTTCTGGCCAAAATATTGTCGGCACGTTTGCATTCAGCATCATACTTCGTGCTTTCGCATTCAGTGTTCGGATCATCCACTCGGCCGTTCCGTTCTTATGTTGGGTGTACGGGGGGGAGAGTTCAAACGTAATTCCTTTTTCTCCCAGTAGTCCTAGGAATACCGAGTTGCTGTATTCTCCGGATCCATTGTCACTACGAAATCGTTTAATGTGAAATCCCTGTGTTTCCACCCATGCTTGAAAATGTTGAAACTTGGCCGATATCTCTTCCGCGGTTTTTGTGATCAGAAAATACACCTCAGTGTATCTTGTACAGTCGTCAATATAGATGATGTAATATTGGGCGCCTCTGATACTATGCTTCATAGGCCCGCAGAGATCTGAGTGCACAAGCGCAAAAGGCATTGAAGACCGGGGTGCCTTAGTGCGTACAATATGTTGTTGTTGTTTCGCATGAACGCATGTCCGACACAATCCAGGTGTTTCCCACCGAGGACTCGTGTCCATATGATCCGTCACAGGCTCGACGTCCATAGGATCCGCTACAGGTTCGACGTCCGGGTCTGTAAAGCGTTCACCTGAGGATTCCAGTAGTCGTCTCAAGTCCTGATGATTAAGGTGCGCGAGACATCGATGCCACATGTTTGTTGAGTGGGAATGTGAAGCTGTTCGCAGCATCTTTATTTCGGAGATGTGTGCTGATCCATCCGTTGATAGTATGTATAGGCCATCTTCAAGGTTGGCGCCAAGAACTTTTTGTCCTTTTGCATCGGCAATCGAGCATATCCCTGATCGGAATGTTGTTGTGTATCCGTTTGAGTCGAGTTGTCCTACTGACAGGAGAGATATTCGGAATTCCGGAACGAACAACGCCTCAATATCCACTCCTCCCAGACGTACAGATCCTTTCTTCTTTGCTTGTACTTGATGATCATCTCCCAACTTGATGATCATATTCGTTTCCTTAACTGAGTTCTTCCGGAAATCTCGAAGATTGTTGCCGTAATTGTGAGATGCTCTGGAATCAATTACCCAGGTCCTTGTTGTTATTGCCGATCGATATGACGCCACCATTACCTCCGAGCTGAGGGAGGTTGACCCCGCAACTCATTGCTGGTTACCAGAGGTATTGTGAGTGCATCCGTTTCCTTCGCGTCCGTCGTGTCCGTTTCCTTCGCGTCCATCGCGTCCGTTTCCTTCGCGTGAGTCGCGTCCGTTTCCTTCGCGTCCGTCGCGTCCGTTTCCTTCGCGTCCGATTCCTCTGCTATTTCGTAGGGCCTGTCCCTTTTTTCTGGCTGGGCAGTCATTCTTCATATGACCTTCTTCTCCGCAATAGTAGCAGTCATTCTGATCTCGAGCTCGTTTGTTGTTCTTCTTACTCCAGCAGTTGGCGGTAGTGTGGGTGCCGGTTTTACACCAATCACACCACCCCTTCTGCGAGCGCTCATTTCCCTGGTATCGTCCCTGGTAGCCGCCTCGTCCTCCTCTTCCTCCTTGCTGTGTGTAGAGAGCATCCGAGACTGCGTCAGGTTTTGTTGTCATCGAACGATTCGGCTCGCATTTGTTGAGTGCATCAATGACTTCTTGAACAGTAACTTTCGCACGGGATTGAAGAATCTCAATTGTGACTGCATAGGCGGGAGGGAGAGTCGTATAGATGTGATTCTTGAGGACCATGTCGGAGACGGCTTCTTCGGAGCCAGCGAGCTCAGTGGTGATATCAAGCAGTTCGGCGAAGTAGGCATTGAGTGGCTGTCCGGGAGTGGGACAAAGAGTGCTGAATTTCCGAAAGAGCGACATTCTTCCGACCGAGGAGTTGGCAGTGTTTGTGCGGGCCTCCAATTCTTCCACATCTCGACGGGGTCGTCCATTCCTTTGACGTATACTTTGACAGCATTGGTGCAGGATCCGTAGATAATGGCCAAGGCCTGCAATTTCCGTTGCTTGTCGTCCTTGTACGCCTTCCGTGCCAGAACAAGGTTTCTGGAGAAGTCGTTGGGTCTTTCCGGATCTTCCGGTTGTTCTTCCCTCTCCATCACGATGTCCCAAGCCATTATTCCCTGTATGACCTTCATACAATCTTCCTTCCAGACTGCGTAGTTGGTACGATCGAGTAGGCGGATGTTGCCCAGCGCGTGTTTGAACGATTCTTCACTCATGATGACGACCGTTGTAGATATGCGTTGGGAGATATGGAGAGCGGGGAATCGGTCGTTGCCTGTTGCAATTCTTCTATCACACTGGCTCCTGAGGAGCTATTTATCGCGCGAGAGTTTTGACGGGGATGAGGTTTGATCGTATGTGGAGCGGTTATGGCTCCGGGCTCATAATCTGTTGAAGATTACCCGATCACCGATTCCTTTTGAGAGTCTTCACAAGTACAGAGAAAGAAAGAGAGAGAAAGAGAGAGATGATTTGATCGTTGATGGGTGATAAAATCGCTAGAGGTAGACGTAACGAGTATCTTTTTTTGCCACTGTCTAGAAGTATGTAAGAGTGTAGAAGAAAGAATGCGACGGACGCTGCTATAGAAGAATACCAAGCCGTCGTTGCCAGGATCCCCTTGCCATTACCGTTGCTATGGCGTTGCTCCCCACAGCGTTTCTGCCGCCGCCTTTGCTGCGGTGTCGCTTCCGTCGGCGCGCCACACCGGAGCGGCGAGAAGCAATTCCAACACATCCTTCCAATGCCATCTATATCGCCAGCATCCTCATTGACATCATACTTGTCGCGTTGTATTGTACTACTTCCCACTGTCACGCAGAGAGCTGCACTAACAAACTTACATAGCACATTGATCTTCTTACCGTGTCTTATTCGTGATTGTTATTGTAGCTGGCATCATCGTCAACCACATTCTCATAGACATCGTGCTCATCGCGTCGTATTGTCCAACTTCCCACTGTCACTTAGAGAGCTACGCTAACAATCTCACAAAGTACATCGCTCTTCTTATTGCAGCTTATTCGCAATTGTCCTTGTGGCCGACATCATGCTCACCTCCATCCTGACATTGTACTCATCGTGTCCTTGTGATACCATCCATACCACTGGCATCCACATCGATATTGTACTCATCCCGTCATATTGTACTACTTCTCACTGTCACTTAGAGAGCTTCTCTAACAATCTCATGAAGTATGTTGATCTTCTTACTGTTTCTTATTCGCGATTGTCCTGACTACCAGTATCATCCTCACCACCATCCTCATTGACATCATACTGATCACATCTTATTGTACAACTTCCCACTGTCTGGCACTTTGAGAGCTGCACTAACAATCTCATGAAGCACTTTGATCTTCTCACAGCAACTTATTTGTGATTATCCTTGCCACCCGTGTCATCCTCGCTTTCATCCTCATCGATATCGTACTTGTTGCATCCTACCAATACCATTGATGCCACCAGCATCCTCATCCACATCGTACTAATCGCGTCGCATACTATAACTTCCCACTGTCTGGCACTTTGAGAGCTGTGCTAACAATCTCACAAACTTCACATCGATCTTCTCGCTGTATCTTATTCACGATTGTTCTTGCCGCCAGCATTATTCTCCCCTTTATTCTCATCGACATTGTACTTATCGCGTACTACCGATAACGTCGATGCTGCTGGTATCCTTATTGACATTGTACTCATCGCGTCGTATTAAACAACTTGCTACTGTTTCATCAGCAAAAAAATTGAGATTTCTTAGGGTACATCTGTAGCTCCCATAGCTGCTGTAAGCATCACTAACTCCCGTAAGAGGAGAAGTTATATTTTGCTCCCATAAGGATTTGAAAAAAAAGAAGTTGTCTATTTTTAGCTGAAACCTCGAGAAAAGTTAGTTCAAATTTATGTCTCACCTGTAAAAAAAGCAATATATTGCAACTTTCAATTTTTTTGGTAATGTTGTCACTGGGAGTGCAGTGCTAACAATCTGACGAAGTACGATGATCATTTCGCTGTGTCTCATTCACTACTGTCCTTGCGGCTGGCATCATCACTGGAAGTGACGCAGCTGTGCACTTGCACCAGGTAAGCTAAGTGTGGTAAATAGATGTACATTAAATGTAATCAATAGAACTGGATTGAGTCACAATTGTTTCATAGTCTTCACTGCAAGGTACCATGCCCTGAGAGTCTCGCCTGGATGCTACCACCGTGACCACTCTGTTACCTATGTGTTGTCCGCCATCGTGTGCATTGTCCTGATATTTGCCTTGATATGCTCAGTCTGGACGAAAATTGCCATGACACTCTGCGTCTGTCAGACACGTGTAGTGTCTGGAAGGAAAAATACCCTGACTCTCCTCGTCCAGAAGGCAGATGACATGGTATGCATTGTTCAGACGATATTTGCGTTGACACTCAGCATCCGGAAGGAATAATACCCTGACACTCCTCGTTGGGAAAGTATATACTGTGGCATGAGTTGTCCGGAGGATATTTGCATTGACACTCTGCATCCGGAAGGAATAATGTCCTAACACTCCTCATCCGGACGGCGGATGCCAAGTCACATACCATGTGGATGACATTTGCCTTGACAATCTGGGTCTGTAAGATATATGCTACATCTGGAAGGAAGAATGTCCTGACTCTCCTTATAAATGCTGTGGCATGTGTCATCCAGAAGGCAGCTACAGTGGCATGCATCTTCTGGAGGACATTTACATTGACACTCTGTGTCTGGAAGACAGATGCTGAGGCATGTGTCTTCCAGATGACATTTACCTTAACACTCTATATCCAGAAGAAATAATACCCTGACACTCCTCATCCCAAAGTCAGATGCCATCGCATCCGCTATCTGGACGATATTTGTCTTGGCACTCTGTATCTGGACAGAATATGCCCTGACACTCCTCATCTAAGAGGCAGGTAACATGGCACACGCCATCCAGATGACATTTACCTTGACACTCTGCGTCTGTAACACATGCGCTACATCTGAAAGGAAAAATGCCCTGACATTCCTTGTTCGAAAGGCAGATGCCGTAACGTGTATCGTCTGGAGGACATTTGCCTTGACACTATACATGTTACACCTGGACGTCATATCACGAGTACGTAGCCTAGATAGAAGAAGATCCAGTGACTGAGGACAAGGAGGCTCAGGCCGTGGCTAAAGGATCAAAGAGTCTAGGCGGGAGATAAGGAACGGAGTCTAGCCTTCGGTCGAGACACCGGCCGAAGGAATTAGAACTCCCGAGATGAGGAAGAACAATTTGTGCAAACGAGCGGGCACAGCTAGACGACCACGTCTCTCCACCACGATTGGAGAAACACTCTCCACCACGATCGGAGAAGACAGCCTCTTGACACAGCTGCACACCCCGCTCGGCCGCATCAGGCATGCAGCGAAACAAACGGAACCTCATCTATCTTATCTACACCCCGACCATGACCAATGAATCCACCCACGTTCCCTCAGAAGTACAGACACCTCGGGGAAATCCAAGTCCGACTCACCCGTATCTCTCCGAAGGCACGCAGCCGCCTCGAGAGCAAGAACGGTCCGGATCACCACTTCTCACTCGGGCGCTCGCCGATAAAAGAAAGAGATTTCTCGCCTCGACGGGAAGAAATCAGCACGAACATCCTCACCAACACTACCACCGAAACCACACCGAAACCCACACACAAGATCTAAGATTATTCCGTTGTGAATTATCGAAAGTAGCCTGATTACCTTTGATCCTCTCCTCACCCCGGTTACGATACAACCCCGGTGTCACACTATAATCTTGATCTCAAGATCACCCTACTTTCATGACTTATGTCGACGTTACCCACTTCGAAGACCACCTCTATCTACTCGAGCTGTCCACCTTCTTGGAGCCTAAATCTCAATACTCGTTCGACTACAGCCTTCAGTCGATTGACGAAGAAATCGCAAAATACGAACAGTGGGAAGAATTCAGCGATGGACCAATCCCTACTCCCTACCAAAAAGGCGACCACGAACCCTGGAACTGGTATACGCAATATTGGTCCAACTGTGCCCACAGCCACCAGAATGCCGAATTCACGGACGACGAGCTCCGAAACCTCTGCGACTATTACTTCACCGACGACGAAACCATCCACACCGGAGATTTCTTCGACGAGTATTGAACCATGGCGACCTCCTCGGACTTTAACATGCTCCGGCTCGACGCCCCTCGTGACCTGCTTCAGATCACCGAAGGAACACCAAGGCCAGAACAAGCGGTGGAAATAGCCAACCCCACAGTCTGGCTCAGGACCCTGGTAAACCAGCAACAGCAAGCCGAGAACGACTTACAACGGCTCATGGAGCTGTGTGGTGACGCCTATGACAGAACCGACCGCCGAACGCGGGAGATTGAACAAACCTATCAAACCTTGCCGGAAGGTACTAGGTACGTATATGACCAAGTCAACGCTAATGAGAAAATCGCAGAAGAATGGATACGTAGGGAGCTGTCGAAGGCGGCGAATGCATATCAATCTCTTGCCAGAAACTTCTGGCAGGCCATCATCGAGCGAACCAACGAGGCCAACGAGCGACAGATGTGTCAGGCCACTCAGCTGACCCGGGTCAATGACGCCCTGTCCTTTCTGGCGGCAGCCAACATGGCCCGAAACCAACACCTGGCCAACTTTCAGGGAAACGTGGAACTATGGGCAGCCTCACACCAGAACCGAGTAGCCGCCCTGGAAAACCAACTCCAGGAAGCAAGGGCGGAAATCCAACGTATCGCGACCAGAATCCCCCTACCTACGACGCCACCAGGGCCAGTAGGACCAACCGCATGGAGAAGCCCCATCCGGCAGACCAGCACCAGCGCCCCCTCAGCCCACTCACCACCAGTGCTGGGAAGCCCGCTACGTCTGAACCCGGAAACGAGGCCCCGACGGCAGAGACCCCCGGCGCTACCCACAACACCCGAGATGAGGCAGCGATTGGAGCAACTCAGGCACCACATATCCCCGAGGCCACCAGCGCCCGAGCCCACGGCAGGACATGGAGGGAACCCCCCCTCAACCCCACCTGGATCGTCAGCAGGACCCCCCTCGGGTCCGCCATCCGATCCGCCTCGACTACCCTCCAGGCACCCCTGCTCCCCTTCGTCGCCTAGGAATCCTGCACCTACGATTACCACGTAGGACCTCGTACGGCTGGTGGCAGAAGGAGGGGAACGGGCTCGACAGGACCGACCGGCCTGACCCGAACAAGGCAAAATTGCCAGGTTAAAAATGAAAAACCCAGAACCTTCGACGGGAAGGGATCGACCTCCTTCAATCAGTGGTGGGAAGCCGTCACCATGTTCCTGGGATTCTACCCCGAAACGAACGACCGCCAGAAAATCGCGTGGTTGGGAACACTCCTGACTGACACGGCCAAAGCATGGCACCTCAACCGGTATCGAGACCTAGGTGACGCCTATACCTGATTAAATTACGTGGCGGCCATCCGAGCTGAATACCGAAACGAGAGAGAGGCGGCCGATGCCCAGCTAAATTTAGGTCAGCTAAGGTACCAAGGGTCCATCCGTGCATACATGACGGAATTCCAGGCCCTCAACAACTTCGCTCAGGCAACTGGGGAGGGACTCAGAGAAAAGATCTACCTGGCTATACCCGATAGCATACTAGACATGAGGTTCAATCAAAATGAGGAGGACCCCATTGACGACGAAGGCTTCCTCCAAGCTACCTACCAGGTGGGAGTACAGGTGGAGAAGAAGAAGGCACTCAAACAAGCCAAAGAAACCATGCGCTCTGCGGCACCAGCGCAAAAAGACGACAGACGAAAAGACGACAAACGAAGGGACGGACCGAGCAAGGGAAGCTCAGACACCGCCCAAAAAGGGAAGGAAGTGAGGACAGAGGCCACCCGGGACAGAAAAGCCAGCGACCCAAGAAGCCAGTACGGCAAGGCGGGAAGATGGGCCACCAGGGACGCCGCGTTCGCGGACGTCCCCACCAGAGAACGAGAGGAATACTTCCTCAACCGGGACGACTGCTGGAGGTGTGGAAGGCCCGGCCACTGAACGTACGAATGCTTTTCGTTTAACACAAAAAACGGCACGGCCCTGCCACCAGCCCCGTGGAAGGTATCGGCCGTGGTGCAAGAAAAACGAAGGCGCTCAGAAGAACCCGAGGAGAACCACCCCCCCAGCAAACAGCAAAAGGTGGCAGCGGTCGAAACCACAAACACCGACACTGTCGCCCTGCTATGGGAAAAATCCGACTCGGATTTTTAAGAGGTCGGGAACAGCCGCAGCCCAGGACCTCCGCAATAATATGCGGGCTTACTCGGAAACGAAAGGAACCGAAGGAGCCCATCCGCGGCACCCGACCTGTGATCGACATGGTACTACACCACGACAAAGAGAGACACCGGGTCAAAGCGTTGCTGGACACAGGATGCTCGGTAGCGCTAATCAACGAAAAAACGGCGAAACAACTCGGCCTGGAACGACTAAAACATCGAAAACCCCACAGCATCGAAAGCTACACGGGCGAAGCGGTCCAAGGTGCAGGTCAATTCTATACAAAGCCCCTCCGAATGCAGCACTGAAGGTACTACACCACAGAAAGTTTCGAACTATCCCCGATGGACCCAGAAATCGACATATTCTTACCCTTTGATTGGATATCCAAACACCCGCCACAAGGCACCTGGACAAGCCAGGAAATACAGTTTAACAGCACTGGATGCCTGGAACGATGCACCAAGTTTGAAGAAGCAGAGTTCCCCCTGACATGGGATGAGGCAGTATGCCTAGACCCGACGGCCCGCCTCATAAGATATGCCTCGGCGGTGACAAACGAAGACCCGCTAAAAACGGTACCGGCGGAATTCCGCCAATACTTAGGAATAATGGGTAAGGAGGCAGCAGATGCGCTACCTGAGCACCGCTCGTACGACTGCAGAATCGACCTCCAAGAAGGAAGTACCGCACTGTGGGGACCCATATACCAGTTATCAGAAACTGAGCTCCAGACTCTCAGGGAGTGGCTGAAAGAGATGGAACGAAGGGGGAAAATCAAGCATTCCACATCATCGGCAGGATCGCCAATCTCTTCGTACCAAAACCCCATGGACGCGGACTCCGCCTATGCGTAGACTACCGAGCCCTAAACCGCATCACGATTCCCAACCGGTATCCGCTGCCCCTAATGCAAGAACTGCAGGACCGAGCCCAAGGAGCTCAATGGTTTACCAAGATGGACTTAAAAAACGGATTCCACTTAATTCGGATGAAGGAAGGAGAGGAATGGAAAACCGCCTTCCGCACTCGCTATGGGCTATATGAGTTCCAAGTCATGCCCTTTGGGCTAACCAACGCACTATCGACATTCCAAGACATGATGAATCATATCTTTTCGGACTTGCTCGACCTCGGGGTACTGGTCTACATGGACGATATCCTGATCTATGCAGAGGCCCGGGAAAAACTCGATCGGATTGTATCAGAAGTCCTACAGAGACTGCAAAAATAACGGATTAGCAGTCTCCCTGGAAAAATGCGTCTGGAGAACTCAGGAAGTTGAGTTCTGGGTTACGTCATCGGATGGAGCGGGATCAAAATGTCAACAGAAAAAGTGGACACAGTACTAAACTGGAAAACGCCGAAGTCGCTGACAGAAGTCCAGTCATTCCTAGGTTTCGCCAATTTCTCCAGACCGTTCATCCAGGACTACTCCCGAGTAGCCCGACCACTCACAGAATTGACGAAAAACGAGCAACCAAAGGGATGGACCTGGAGCCCAGAAGCGGAAAAAGCCTTTCAGGAACTAAAACAACGTTTTACCACGGCACCGATCCTAGCGCACTTTGACGCAACAAAACAGGTCGTCATCGAAACCGACGCCTCGGACTTTGCGCTGGGGGCAGTCCTGTCCCAACGCGAAGAAGGGCGCCTACACCCAGTAGCGTTTCACTCAAGGAAGTTCCAACCCGCGGAAATCAATTACGAGATCCACGACAAAGAGCTTCTGGCAATCGTTGACTCCTTCAAACACTGGCGACATTACTGTGAACGAGCAACCCACCAAATCCAAGTATTCTCGGATCACCAGAATCTCGAATACTTCACGACAACCAAGGTACTTAACCGAAGACAAGCGCGCTGGGCGCAAAAACTAGCAGGAATAGATTTCCGAATCTATTACAGACCAGGAACGCAGAACGGCAAACCAGACGCACTATCTAGGCATTCGGAGTACCGCCCTGAAAAGGGGGGGGTAGAAAACCAGCCGATCACGACGGTTTTAGGAAAAAGACACCTTGCAGAAACAGGCTTCGCGAAACCAGACAGGCAGAAATGAACCTTTATCTGCTCCTCGGCCCGACTAACGTCACTCCCCGTACCAAAATGGAACCCAGGCTTCGTGGAGGATGTCAGAAAAGCGGCAACAAATGACTCCGTTTACAGCCAAATCTGGGATCAGACAGAACAGGAAGCGGCACCCATGGAAGCAGGGCCAAAAGACCGAAAGAGCAAGGAAGGAATACTGAAAATCCACGGAGGGCTGCTCTACAGAAAAGGCAGGCTATGGGTCCCAGAAGGACTGGTCGACCAGGTACTACGATCAGAGCACGACACTAAGGTAGCCGGACACATGGGGCAGGACAAAACAATCGAGCTGGTTCGACGGAACTTCTGGTGGCCAAAAATGAACGAACGGATCCTTGACTTTGTCAGAAGCTGCCCAGAATGTCAACAAAACAAGTCCTCACGACATCAGCCGTACGGGCTATCCTCGCCCCTGGAACTACCCTATGCCCCGTGGCAGTCTATCGCCATGGACTTCATCACCGAGTTACCACTGTCGGATGGATGCGACTAACTCTGGGTAATCATCGATAGATTCACCAAGATGGCACACTTCATTCCACTCCGAGAAAAGTCGGCGTCAGACCTAATGAAGATATTCGCCCGGGAAGTATGGAGATTCCACGGATCACCTACTGACATCGTGTCAGACTGGGATTCACGGTTTACCTCGGAAACCTGGAAGGAGTTTCTCGGACTACTAGCAATCCGGCCATGGATGTCAACAGCCTTCCACCCACAAACAGACGGACAAACGGAACGTCTCAACCAAACAATCGAGGCATACCTCAGGGCTTTCGTTGAACGAGAACAAAATAATTGGGTATCGCTCCTGCCTATGGCTGAGTTTGCTTATAACAATTCGGTCACGATGGGGAACGGGGTATCTCCGTTTTACACTAATTACGGATACCACCCCGCCATGATAGATCCACCGTCCTCAGAACCATTGAACCTGACCAGTACGGTGTACGCCCGCTGGATGCAGACGATACACGACGAGTCCCAAAAAGGGCTAGAGGCAGCACAGGAACGAATGCGCCGATACGCCGACCCAGCCCGAAAGGAACCCCCAGCATACCGAGTAGGGGACTTAGTTATGCTCAATGGACGCAACATTAAAACGCGCCATCCATCGAAGAAACTGGACCACAAGAATCACGGTCCCTTCCAAATCGAGAAGATCGTTTCTCCACTGGACGTCCGACTCACGCTTCCCCGCAAATGGAAAATCCATAACGTTTTTCACGTTTCGCTACTTGAACCCTACCGAACCAGCGAACACCAAGCACCCCCGGACCAATCAAAGGTGTTACGAGAAGCAGACGACATCGAGCAGTCAGAGGAATACGATGTGGGAGAAGTTATGTCCTCAGTTGAGCGCAGCCGAGGGAATAACAAGCGAATCCTATACCTCGTCAAATGGCTCGACTATCCGGAACAAAAAGACTGGACAGAAGAACCCTTCGACAACTTCTCGGAAGGAGGACTGGAGGAACTTCGAGAATTCCACCAACGAAACCCCGACTCGCCGAAGGACTACAGGCTCACCGAAGCCTAAAACAAAAAGCATCGAAAAAACGGGTCCGACGTAATCAAGCGCGGAAACCGTCCAGGATAGACAACATAGAAGGACCACGCCCGGCGTACCGTCTTCGCCCGTGATACTCATACTCCCGCTCATACCCATAACGAACCCTCGGGAGACCGACAAGTTGCAAGAACGAAGGAAAAGAACCCGCTTCTCGGGCAACCACGACAAAGCCGCCGACCCGGCGCCCGGTGAGGAGTGCACGCGGCCGAAAAACCATTCAGAGTCAGGAAAACCGTTCAGAACAGACGTATCGACCTCTCGGCGGCCGACTTGGACCGGCGGAACCGGCGCAGAAGGCCCATAAAGGGTGAAGCGAGTCCCCGACAGCGCTGTCACTGCCCCAGCACACTAGTCTCCCCCCGGAAGGACATGGGCGCGGTCACTGCCGAGCATACGGGTTACTAGCACGAAGGACACCATGCCTCTCCAGATTCCCTGTGCCAACTGCGACCCCGGAACCCCACCAAGCCGGTCAGACCTTGACGCAGCGCGGCGGCGAGTAAGACTCAATACGACACGACAAGTAAGAGTACGCACCGGCCTACTCTGAGGGCCCAGTCATACCGACGGATTACAGGCATGTTCTGAGGGAAGAACTCTGATTCGGTGACTGTGAGGGCTGCAGGGGAGGCGGACTGCTGTCCGTGACGCTAAAAGAACTTCGGCGTTGAAAGAAACCTATGGTCAGAAAAGAGATGGGCTACTTAGATAGAAAAAGATTAGCACTCGGGACAAGGCTAAGGGGGACGAGAGGTAGGGTTACACCTGGACATCATATCACGAGTACGTAGCCTAGATAGAAGAAGATCCAGTGACTGAGGACAAGGAGGCTCAGGCCATGGCTAAAGGATCAAAGAGTCTAGGCGGGAGATAAGGAACGGAGTCTAGCCTTCGGTCGAGACACCGGCCGAAGGAATTAGAACTCCGTAGATGAGGAAGAACAATTTGTGCAAACGAGAGGGCACAGCTAGGCGACCATGTCTCTCCACCACGATTGGAGAAACACTTTCCACCACGATCGGAGAAGACAGCCTCTTGACACAGCTGCACGCCCCGCTCAGCCACATCACGCATGCAGCAAAACAAACGGAACCTCATCTATCTTATCTACACCCTGACCATGACCAATGAATCCACCCACGTTCCCTCAGAAGTACAGACACCTCGGGGAAATCCAAGTCCGACTCACCCGTATCTCTCCGAAGGCACGCAGCCGCCTCGAGAGCAAGAACGGTCCGGATCAACACTTCTCACTCGGGCGCGCGCAGATAAAAGAAAGAGATTTCTCGCCTCGACAGGAAGAAATCAGCACGAACATCCTCACCAATACTACCACCGAAACCACACCGAAACCCACACACAAGATCTAAGATTATTCCGTTGTGAATTATCAAAAGTAGCCTGATTACCTTTGATCCTCTCCACACCCCGGTTACGATACAACCCCGGTGTCACAATACATCCAGCAGGAATAATACACTGACACTCCTCGTCCAGAAGGCAAATGCCATGGCACGTATCATCCGGAAGGGATCTGCCATGGCATGGGTGGTCTGAAGGACATTTGCCTCAACACCCTATTGGAATTGCTTCTCGCTGCTCCAGTGCGGCACGCCGATGGAAGCGACACTGCAACAAGGGTGGTGGCAGCAATGCGGAGAGCAATGCTATAGCAACAGCAATGGGAAGGGGACCCTGATAACGATGGATTGGCATTCTTTCATAGTAGTGTCTTTTGTATTCTTCCTTCTATACTTTTACAGACTTCTCAATGGCATAGAAAGAAACCGAACGCACCTATCCTAGCTGTTCCATCATAACTTCAATGATCAAATCATCTCGTCTTGCCTCTGTCTTTTCTCTCTCTCCCTCTCTACTTCTGAAGACTCAAAAAGAACGGTGATAGGGCAAACTTTGACAGGTTAAGAGCCCAGGGCTGTAACCACTCCACCCAATCAAACTTCACTGCCACCATACTCTCGCGCAATAAATCGCTCCTCACGAGCTAGTGATGAATGCAGTGGCAGGATATTCTGAGGCCCTTTTCTCCACTTCTTACTTAGAAACTTTCTTCTTGAAATTAAGCGCTAACCTTCTGAGCAAAAGAACATCTGTGACTACCTACAAGCATTTCCCTCCTGGCACATCTGTATGATTCTCATCATGAGTGAAGAATCATTCAAGCACCCACTGGGCAACATCTGCCTACTTGATCGTACCAACTATGCTGTCTGGAAGCAAGATTGTAGGAAGGTCCTACAGTGAATAATGGCTTGGGACATCGTGACAGAGAGGGAAGAAGGACCAGAAGATCAGGGAAGACCCAGCAACTTCTCCAGAAAACTTGTACTGGCACGGAAGGCATACAAGGACTACAGTGTAGGAGGAGGATTCTGGGCACCGCAGACACCATGCCTAGAGTGGCTAGCATGGCCGCTAGCGTGGCTTCTAGAGTTTGTGGGACTTGGCACATGGCCGCCCTAAGGGCTTCTGTAGATAGACAGTCGCACACTAGTGCAAGCATACGGATACTTGTCGAAGTGTCCGGTGCTCCCCTCTGTAGAATGGACATGTTTCTCACTACCCCTCAACTGGTAGCAACACTTTATTTTCTCTGCCCCGTACGACCAGCGGCGAGCATTCTTTATTTTCCTGCCCCGCACGACACACTTTATTTCCCTACCCTGTACAACCAGCGGTGAGCATTCTTTATTGCACCGTATGATGAGCGGCGAGCAGCAGGAGGGTGCAGAAACATTAAGATCCAGAGAGGACTATGAGAAAATGGAGAAAACGAGGAAACCGAGCGACAAGACACGGGACGGCCCAGCGAACGGACACTCACGTGAAAAGTAGCTGCGGAAGGGCGTGGCGAACGGTAAGCGTGGGGGCTGGCATTTCGGGGCCCATACCTTATGTCTCACCAATCTGTTTCCAGTCACATACAGTGCGCTGACCTTCAAGAAAAAGATACTCACACTTCGTATTCACACACTGTCCTCACACGCCATGTTCACACACCGTATTCACATGCCGTATTCACACGCTGTATTCACACTCCGTATTCACATGCCGTATTCACATGCCACACACACACATGCTGTACATACACGCTGTACACACACGCCGTCCAGCAGTCTCAACTACCCATTTACTGGGCTGAGCTACTGCCTATAGAACCAGTTCATCGGGCGGATTCAAGAAGAATTTGAGCGAATCGACCGGATTCGGGAAGAAATCAAATGTATCGGGCAGAATCGCAGCAGTCTCAACTACCTGTTCACCTGGCTGAGCTACTACCTATATAACTCGTTCATTGGGCAGAAGAGCTGAGCATTTGCAAAGCGCAGCGAGCAAAACAGGGCATGCCGAAACAGCAAGCAATGTCAAACACCCCGAAACTCTGGCCGGAGCCGGACTAGCTACTCGAGTGGATTGGTGAAGCGAACCTATTGCGCGCTGAAAACGTGGTAGTTATAGCTGTTTCAGCCGAAGCGGTCCTAAATGGCTACAGCCAGTGGTACGACAGTCACCGTGAGGCTTCTGTGAAGATTGCGGATCTGGCGGCACTGGAGCACCGACTTCGTAAGGCAGAGGAGGAGATGGCGGTTTGGAAGCAGCACTGCGATCACCTCTTTACCATCAGAGAACAAACCGCAAAACTACAAGATAGAGCCCCGAGCCTAAACCTGATCGTTCAAAAAATCAAGCTGTATGAGCCAAAGAGGTTTGATGATTCTCAGGACTTGGAGGTTATCGCTCAATTTCTTGAAGACGTGCAGCACTACATTCAACAGGGCGGAGGAGTCTGTCAAAAGGCGTCTGAAGACAATCAGAAGATCAACACCTTCTGGCACTTTCTTACCACCAAAGGGTTCCACTGGTTCGAGAACTGCATGAAGAAGCAGGGTGTGGATACTATCCCACCAAAGGCCTACAACTACAATATCACATGGGACACCGTGAAGGTCCTCTTCAAGTACCAGTACGTTTTGGAACGGGCTATTTTGGTAATTCGCCGCCAATGGTATGTGTTGAAGTTCAGCCGCCAGCAGGTTTTGTCCTTCAACCAGAGAGCATTGGAACTGATCACGATTCTGGGCGGGTCGCTCACCATTACGAGGGAAAACCCACTGTGGTAGGAATACCTAATCAAGCTGCCTGAAGTGACACAAAATGATATATCCCAGCAGGTACGTCTTATGGATATTCTCGGCAGTGACAGTCAGAAGCCGATGACGTTGTCCGGCATGATGGATATTGTTGCTGCACGCACTCAGCCGTTTCTCCCAATGCCATCCGGACGCGGCACCCTGGCCCTCTTCCCTAACGTTACCAGCGTTCAAGGTGATCCTATGGACTTGAGTGACATCGAGAATGATGAACTAAATGCGGTCGCCGATGGAAGGATACAGTGTCACCATTGCCTTGGGTTTGGTCACATCGTAGAACTATGTGGCACTCTGATCACGGATAACCGTACGGCGTAATTCAAAACTCGAGGAGGATTCAAGGGAGGGTGTGAGGGACGCTAGAAGCAGCATCAACTGTCCTATCAGTCGACACCTGCTCAGCAGTCACCATACCGCACTGGGCAACCTTCCTACTGTACCGGTGACAACCAACCTAATTAGTGTGCACCACCCAAATGCATTAACAACATTGACGATCCGGAGGCGAGGTCCAGTACGTACTTTGGTGGAGGTTGGTCGGAGGAGGAAACGCTTGATGATAATGGAGGACTCACAGATATGTTGGACTTGGGCAGATCAGACTAGAATAAGACTAGTAAGGTGGGACAGAGCGAGGGAAAAGGCACTCAGTAGGAGTGACAGGGCATCCTCCTACTAAGGAAGAGAGGCAGTGAGACTTTATTTGACAAACCTTAATGTTATACGGAAAGACATTTTTGATAAAAGTGATTTGTTACGTTTTTCCACTGAAGTCCAAACTTCTCATTCCAAAACTCGCTCAGCCTACACCCTAATGGACCCCGGTGCTTCACACTGTTATATTGATACTGCATTCGCAAAACAGCTCGGTTTACTCTTTTGACATGCTGGATGCATGTCAATTATCACAGCTAGAACCAAACATCCCCCCGAAGATTGGTACCAAGTTTGGCTTAATGTACGGATATGCGGCATCACTGGAAATTACGCAGATGTTACCTGTTGGTACACTGTGTTTGATCTTAAGGATGCCTACAACATTATTATTGGAAAAAATTGGTACTCGAAGACATGCTATCTGGTGGATTCAGACAACGTTTTGCATCTGTTAGATGCCGATTGGTCGTTGCTAATGGATGGACAACCGGCATTTGTACCTAAACTGGCATTGGAAGGGCTTTGACCACACCAAGGCCACTACTGGGAAGTTCACAACCATTGTGTGGCAGTAGCCAAAGCGGCATCCATCAATCTGATGTTCGCAGACGAAACGAGACGAGCAATGTCAAGGTTCAGTGGTGATAGGATTTTTGTGATCGACATCCGGGAATGATGGATGGGTGATGAATTCGGTAAGGATGATTCCGTTCTGGCAGATCTGGGTAAGTGGAGAGGTCAAATCAGGCACGATTTTGACGATCTCTTTTAACCGCCGAGTGGCATTCCGCCACCAGGGGAGTATGGTTTCCGCATTTATACTGACCCAACAGCGAAAATTCCCCACCACCAGCCATACCAGATGACACAGTCTAAAAGGAACGAGTTTGAGGTCCAGATCAAAAAGCTGCTCGAAAAGGGGTGGGTGATAGACTCTCACTCGCATTATGTAGCACCAATAATCTTTGTGGAAAAGCCAGATGCCACGCTCCAAATGTGCGTCGATTATCGCAGATTGAACTCAATAGCCGCCAAACACCGGTATCCGTTGCCCTACATCGAGAACTTGCTGGATAAACTCCACGGAGCACATGTATTCACCAAGCTGGACTTGGCAAGCGGATACCACCAAGTACTGGTTCACCCAGACGACTGCCACAAGACCGCATTCATAGCACCAGATGGATTCAACAAGTATAAGGTCATTCCGTTCGGACTTGCAAATGCGCCAGCCGCATTCATGCGTATGATGAACAAAAGATTGCATCCACATCGTCGGACGTCAATTGTATATCTGGATGATGTCCTGATTTTTTCGAAAATGCTGGCAGAACACAAGATGCATGTGGAAGGTGTGTTACAGGCATTACAGAACATGCGGTTATGTCTCAGTGAGGCCAAATGCGTGTTTGGTACTCTGGAAATGTCGTTTGTTGGTTTCAGTGTGAATAGACACGGTATTCACACAGAAGAAAAGATGGTGAAGGCAGTACGGGATTGGCCAACACCCAAAACGCCAACAGAACTCCACAGGTTTCTGGGATTGGAAGGCTACTACAGGAAATTTGTACCGAAATTCGCCCACCCGGCACCTCTGCTACATGACCTCGCTTCGAAACCCAAGAGCGAATACCTATGAACCAGCTGACATGTGGATCAGTTCAAGGACCTCAAGGAGGCCTTGATATCTTCACTGGTGTTGGCAACTTTGATTCCAGATGCCGACTTCATCCTGCGTACGGACGCGTCGGATACGGCTATTGGTGGCGTTCTAGCGCAGAAACAGATTTTTGAAGGAAGGCTAGTGGAACGGCCACTGGGATACTTTTGGGGGAAGCTCCACGCCGTCGAGGTGAGGTATCCAGCATACAACTGAGAGCTTCATGCAATCAGCACAAATCTGGAACATTGGGCCTGCTACTTTCATGGGCGGAAACGTACCACCATCTATACAGATCATACATCATTGCAGCATATCCTCGAATAAAATAAGCTGACGAGCCATCAGTGGCGTCACCTTAACAGGTTCCAACAGCACCACTACGAGGTCAAATACTTTCCTGGAGCAGTGAATGTTGTGGTAGAGGCATTCAGCCGGATTGACTACAGGCAGGGAGAGCAGCCAAAGGTCGATCCGCAGTACCTCAATGTTATCGAAATGTGGGTATCAGCCTCAACCGAGTGGCTGAACGATGTTCGAAAAGGCTACGGGGAGGACACAATTTTCAGTGCAGTTCTAGAATATTTAAGCAATAGTGACGAAAACGAGGACAAAAAGACAAGTTCAAAGCAGTCTTGCCGTGTTAAGGAATAAGCAAAGTTGTACACACTTGAAGAATGCCTGCTGTACCATAAGCCATTGGGCAGAAGGTTATGTATTCCAAAATTCTTGAGAACGGACATGATTCGAGAAGTAGACGATGCTATTCTGGGCGGTGAACAAAGCAGCATCGCAAAGACAGCAGCCTCGGTTGGGTCTCGGTACTACTGGCCAAAGTTGACGGATTCGGTCGCAGAATGGATTGCCAGATGTGACGTATGCCACCAAATCAAGCACAAGAATGCTAGGCCGTATGGACTCCTGCAGGCACTACCGATTCCACTCGAACATGCAGAACAGGTGAACATCGATTTCATCACCAAGTTACCTATGTCAGAAGCTGGTTACGATGCTGTAGCTACAATTATTGATCCCCTGACGAAGCGAGTACGTTGGATTCCTGTTAAGGAAGCTGAGCTCACCACAGAAAAGTTGGCAACGGAGTTCATTAACAGTTACGTTCGATTACGGGGGCTACCCGTATCGATCGTATCTGACCAGGTGAGGGGTCGTGAGAAACATGTCCATTCTAAAGAGCGGAGCACCGGACACTTATACAAGTGTCCGTGTGCTAGCACTAGTGTGTGACTGTCTATCTACAGAAGCCCTTAGGGCAGCCATCTGCTAAGTCCCACAAACTCTAGAAGCCATGCTAGCAGCCATGCTAGCCACTCTAGGCGTGACGTCCACGACGCCCGGAATCCTCCTCCTACAACCACTTCCCTCTCAATAAAACAAGCACTGCCCCTAAACAAAAAAAAACAAAAAAAAACAACAAATCCAACTTATAACAATAACCCCTCTCACAATGCTCAGCAAGAAAAATCAACAAACACAACTTATAACAATAGTAACGATCACAACGTAAATACACACCAAACGTAACAAAGTGCACTCCAATGCAACCGAAAACAGCAAAATATACCCGGCCCACCAGATATCGCCTACACCTCCTGTCACTCCCGTTCCATCCACCGGTAGACTCGTAGACCAATCGCATCGTGGTATTCACCCAGCAGCTCGTTGCTGCTACCTCTCAGGTTCACCAGTGGTTCCCACGTAGGGTCAGCATAGCTGACCCATTTGACCAGATATTCGAGATCTCGAACCGTGGTGCCTCGGTGCTCACAGATCGACTCAACCTCGTACTCGACAGTAGCGGTGGAGCGTACCAGTGGTGGGGGTGGGTGTTCACGGGTTTTCTCGACCTTCGACAGTTTGAGGCCTGCAACATTGAAGACTGAGTGTAAGCGCCAGTACGCTGGGATGTCGAGAACAAACGCATTCTCACTGGCAGACTCCAGGATCGTAAACGGACCGGCGTATGGATGTTGAAACTTTCGCGAGTTAATGTTGTCGTTGGCATTGGAATTGACATTGGCGTAGCCGACTGGCAGCTAACGGGTGTCCAGGAATACCGAATCACCTACCCGAAACGGGTGCGGCTGGCGATGCTCGTTCGCTTCCGACACCATTGTCAGCTGGGTTTCTTCCATTCACTCTCAAAGCATTCATAGGATCTTGATGAGGCGTTCTGCTTATTCCGTTCCCGGTCTCGATATCCTCGTCCGTGGTCCTGGTGCCAACAGATCTAGTGGAAGTCTCACAATGGATCCAATATCTGCTTCGAACGGTGACATGCCTATAGCCTTATGCTTTCCTGCAATTTAGGTAAACTCCGCTAGTGGCAACAAACGGCTCCACTGCTCGGGGGATTTGAGTTGCGCTATATATGCCTTCAAAAATGTTTACAGAGAGGCATTCACCTTTTCTGCCTGGCCGTCCGATTGCGGATGGTATGCCGTAGACATCCGAAGCCTGATTCCGAGTTGTGAACACAACGATTGCCAGAAGCCAGAGGTAAACCGGGTATCCCAGTCGGACACAATCGATACAGACAGCCCCCATGACCGTACATAACTGTCGACATCAGGAAAAAAAAAAATTGCGTCTTTAGCGTCCGGACGCACTAGACGCTCAGGACGTTTCAGACGGTACCTGCTTAACTCGGACGCAGATCGCCACGGCACCGTGTGTCCGGACGCAGTACGCCATGGCATTTGCTTACCGGACGGAGCGTGGCAGGGCATTTTCGTTCTGAACGCACGGTGTCAGGGCATTTTCCTTCTGCATGCAGCCGTGTCAGCGCATTTTCCTTCTGGACGCAGCCGTGTCAGGGCATTTTCCTTCTGGATGCAGCCGTGTCAGGGCATTTTCCATCTGGACGAAGCAGTATCAGGGCATTTTCCTTCTGGACGAAGCCGTGTCAGGGCATTTTCCTTCTGGACGCAGCCGTGTCAGGGCAAATGGCATCCGGACGACACATGTCATGGCACTGTGGTTACGCTGGCTGTCAAGGCATGGAACATCGCAGCAAATACTCGCGTCGCATTCACAAACACACAGCGGGTTCCAGACATAGTGACTCAGTCCAGTTCTAGTCTCTATATCTAATGTACATCTATATATGCTACTACCACACGTCGCGTTTCCAGCACAAGCACCCAGCGTCACATCCATCGCCGCTGTTTTTGACACACGTTGCATTGCTGAGTGTCGGAAACAAAGGAATGTTGGCAAATACGACACAACACGATGTGCCCGACGCGATGAGTGCGACGTGATGAACACGACGCTATGAGCACGACGCGATGGGCACGACGACTATGAGGAGGATGGCAATCAGGACGCTGGCGGCGTGGACGATAGCGAGTAGGACACTGCGAGTATGAGAGCGAGTAAGACGTGATGAGTATAGGAGCGAGTAGGATGTGATGAGTATGAGAGTAAGTAGGATGCGGTGAGGACGATAGCGAGTAGGACACAGCGAGTATGAGAGCGAGTAAGACGTGACGAGTATGGGAGCGAGTAGGACGCGACGAGTATGATAGCGAGTAGGACGTGGCGAGGACGATAGCGAGTAAGACGCGGTGAGGACGATAGCGAGTTCGACGCGGCGAGTATGATGGCGAGCTTTATGGCATGGTTAGCACAGCTCTCAGAGTGACAGAGATACCGGGAAGTTGTAGAATACACAGTGACAAGTCGACGTCAATGAGGGTGCCGGCGGCGAGGACGATAGCTAGTAGGAGGCGGCGAGCACGACGGCGAGCTTTGTGGCATTGTAATAACAGCTCTCCGAGTGACAGGAACAGTGGTGGAAGCTGGTACAATACGATGTGACGAGTATGATGTCGTTGAGGAGGATGTCGATGTGTTTGATGGCAGTGAGGATGGCAGTGAGTAACGTAGCAAGAATGGCGCAACGAGTAAGATGTTGATGTGGAAAATGTTGATCAGGAAAATGTCGACGAATAAGATATCATTAATTTGATGGCGGCGAGTATGATGGCAATGCGAAGGACGACGATGAGTATCTAGGACGAGGTGAAAGGAGAAGAGAAAAGGGGACTAGGAGCGATGAGCACGCCGAACCTTGCGCAAGCACAAGTGTTGGTAATGGCTTGGCGCTTTCCATTGATATCATACACGCCGTGTCCTACGCGCTATCTATCGTTCTCGCTGCCAGCAATCTCATTGACATCGTACTCCTCACCTCGTATTGTACCACTCCCCGCCACTGTTCCTGTCACTCAGAGAGCTGTGCTAACCATGCCACAAAGCTCGCCATCGTGGTCGCCGCCTCCTACTACCTATCGTCCTCACCGCTGGCACCCTCATTGACATCGACTCGTCACTGTGTATTCTACAACTTCCCGGTGTCTCTGTCACTCTGAGAGCTGTGCTAACCATTCCATAGAGCTCGCCATCTTACTCGCCGCGTCGTACTCGCTATCGTCCTTGCCGCATCTTACTCGTTATCGTCCTCGCCGCGTCCTACTCGCTCTCATACTCGTCGCGTCCTACTCGCTCCCATACTCGCCACATCTTACTCGCTCTCATACTCGCCGTGTCCTCCTCGCTATCGTCCTCGCCGCGTCCTACTCGCTCTCATACTCGTCGCGTCCTACTCGCTCCCATACTCGTCACGTCTTACTCGCTCTCATACTCGTCATGTTCTACTCGCTATCATCCTCGCCGCGTCCTACTCGCTCTCATACTCGCTGTGTCCTACTCGCTATCGTCCACGCCGCCAGCGTCCTGATTGCCATCCTCCTCATAGTCGTCGTGCTCATCGCGTCGTGCTCATCGCGTCGTGCTCATCGCATCGTGTTCATCGCGTCGTGCTCATCGTGTCAAGCTCATCGCGTCGTGTTGTATTTGCCAACTTTCCTTTGTTTCCGACACTCAGCAATGCTACGCGCGTCAAAAACAGCGGTGATGGATGTGACGCTGGGTGCTTGTGCTGGAAACGCGAAGTGTAGTAGTAGCATATATAGATGTACATTAGATATAGAGAATAGAACTGGACTGAGTCACTATGCCTGGAACCCGCTGCGTGTTTGTGAATACGACGCAAGTATTTGCTGCGATGTTCCGTGCCTTGACAGCCAGCGTAACCACGGTGCCATGACACGCGTTGTCTGGATGCCATTTGCCCTGACACGGCTGCGTCCAGAAGGAAAATGCCCTGACACGGCTGCGTCCAGAAGGAAAATGCCCTGACTCGGCTGCGTCCAGAAGGAAAATGCCCTGACACGGCTGCGTCAAGAAGGAAAATGCCCTGACACCGTGCGTCCAGAAGGATAATGCCCTGACACCGTGCGTCCAGATGGAAAATGCCCTGACACCATGCGTCCAGAACGAAAATGCCCTGCCACGCTCCGTCCGGTAAGCAGATGCCGTGGCGAGCTGCGTTCGAATTAACATTGCCTGTGCGTTTTGCGTTGGGAGCGGTATGTGCGCTGCCAGGGTGCGTCCAGTGCGTCCCGAGCGCCTGGTGCATCAGGACGTAGCCTGTGCGTCCGGACGCACATTTTTTTTCCTGATGGATGAAAGCTGTTGCAAACTTCTCTGCGGTGAAATCGGCTTCTTCAACAGGAATCAACTGTGCTCGCTTCGTTAGGGGATCGATAATTGTCACTACTGCATTGTGGCCAGCTTCCGATGTTGGCAACTTGGTGACAAAATCGATATTCACTTGTTCGGCCTGTTCGAGTGGAATCGGTAGTGGCTGTAGAAGTCTATATGGCCTGGTATTCTTGTGTTTGATTCGGTGGCATTCATCACATCCGGCAATCCATTCTGTGATTGAATCTGTCAACTTTGGCCAGTGCTACCGTGAAGCGACCGCTGCTGTTGTTTTAGCGATACTGCTATATCCTCCAGCCAGAATAGCATCGTGTGCTTCCCGAACCACATCTGCTCCCATGGACTTCGGAATACACAGCTTTCCACCTGACGGCTTATGGAACAGAAGGCCTTCTTCGAGTATGTATGACTTTGCTCGTTACTTAATACAACGAGTCTGTTTCGAGCTTGCATTTTTGTTCTCCTTTTCGTCGGTATTGCTCAGATATTGTAGAATGGGACCAAAAATCGCATTTGCTGCATAGCCATTTCGCACATTGTTTAGCCACTCGGTTGAGGCTGATACACGCATCTCGAGGATGTTAAGGTGCTGCGGGTCGCCTTTTGGCTGCTCAACTTCTGACTGCCCTCCCTGAGTGTGGGCAATCCGGCTGAGCGCGTCTGCCACCACGTTTGCCGCTCCAGGAAAGTACTTTATCTCATAATCGTGCTGTTGTAGCCTGTCAAGGTGATGCCACTGACGGCTTGTCAGCTTATTCTGCGCCAGAATATGTTGCAACGAAGCGTGATCCGTATAAATGGCAGTGCATTTTTGACCATGGACGTAGCAGGCCCAATGTTCCAAGTTTGCGCTGATCGCAAGAAGTTCACGGTCATATGCTGAATATCTCGACTCAACTGCGTGAAGCTGCCTTGAGAAATATCCCAGTGGCCGCTCTACCAATCTTCCTTCAAACAGCTGTTTTTGAGCCAAAACACCTCCAATAGCCGTGTCCGAGGCATCGATTCGTAGGATGAAATCACCTTCTGGATCCAGCGTTGCCAGGACCGGTGCAGATATCAGTGCCTGCTTGAGGTCTCCTAACTGCTCCCCGTGTCAACTGGTCCACATGTAGTCGTTCCTGGGCTTTGCGGCGAGGTCATATAGCAGATGGGCCCGGTGAGCGAATTTTGGAACAAATTTCCTATAGTAACCCGCTAAACCGAGGAAACTGCGAAGTTCCGTAGGCCTCCTGGGTGTTGGCCAATCCCATACTGCTCTGACCTACTTCTCCTCGGTGTGAATACCGTGTTTATTTACTCTGAAACCGACGAACGACGTTTCCAGAGTACCAAACACGCATTTGGCCTCACTCAGATGCAAACGTGCATTACGTAATGCTTGCAGCACACTATCCACATGTGCCTTATGTTCTGCTAGCATTCCTGAAAAGATGAGCACGTTGTCGAGGTATACGATTGTGTTTTGGTGGTGTGGATGTAATATCTTGTGCATCATACACATGAAAGCAGCTGGCGTGTTTGCAAGTCGAAAAGGAATAACCTTATACTCGTAGAATCCGTCCGGCGCTATGAATGTGGTCTTGTGGCAGTCGTCTGAATGCACCTGTACCTGGTGGTATCCGCTAGCCAAGTCCAGTTTGGTGAAAACCCGTGCTCCGTGAAGCTTATCCAGCAAATCCTCAATGTACAGCAAAGGGTACCGTTCTTTAGCCGTTATTGTGTTCAATCCATTGTAATTGACATACATTCGGAGGGTGGTGTCTGGCTTTTTCACAAAGATTATCAGTGCTGTATAACCTGAATCTGAGTTCGTCACCCACCCGTTTGCAAGCAACTTCTTAATCTGCGCCTCGAATTCCTTCCTCTTGGACTGTGTCATTCGGTACGGCTGGAGGTGTGGAATTTTTGCTGTTGGATCGGTATGGATATGGAAATCATGTTCTCCTGGTGGTGGAACGCCACACAGTGGCTGAAAGAGATCGTCAAAGTCGCGACGGATTTGGACTCTCCACTTCCCCAGATCCGCGAAAACGGATTCATCCTCACCGAATTCCTCGCCCACCCGTCGTTCACAGATGTCGATCACAAATATCCTGTCGCCACTGGATTTTGTCATTGCCCATCGTTTCTTGTTTGCGGAAATCAGGTTGATAGATGCTGCTTAAGCTACCGCTTCGCAATGGTTGTGAACTTCCCGGTAGTGGCCCTGGTGAGGTCGAAGTCCTTTTAAGGAAAGCCTGGGAACGAATGCGGGTCGACCGTCCGTCAGTAAAGACCAGTCCGCATCTAACAGGTGCAAGACGTTGTCAGAATCCGGTTAATGGCACGTTATCGAGTGCCAATTTTTTCTAATAATAATGTTGTAGGCACCCTTAAGATCAAACACAGTGTACCAACCGGTAACATCTGCGTAGTTCCCCGTGCTGCCCCGTATACGTCCGTTAAGCCAGACCTGGTATCTATCCTCGGGAGGGTGTTTGGTTCCGGCCATGACGATTGTCATACGGCCAGTGTGTCGAAAAGGTAAGCTGATCTGCCATGCAAAAGTGGTGTCGATATAATAGTGGGATGCACCCGAGTCCATTAGGGTGTAGGCTGAGCGAGTTTTGGAACGAGAGGTTTGGACTTTAGCGTAAAAATGTAACAAATCACTTTTATCATTAATGTTCTTCCGTATAACATTAAGGTTTGCCAAATAAAGTCTTACCGCCTCTCGTTCTCTAGTAGGAGGACGCTCTGTCACTCCTACTGAGCCCCTTTTCCCTCGCTCTGTGCCAACTTACTGGCCTTATCCCAATCCGATCCATCCAAATCCAACAAGTCCGTCAATCCTCCATTTTCATCCAGCGTTCCCACCTCCGACCAACCTCCATCGAAGTACAGACCGGACCTTGCCTCCGGATTGTCGAAGTTGTTGACACGCTTGACCGGTACAAGCCAATTTGGTTGGTTGGTACGGTACGGTGGCTGTTGAATAGGTGGCGGCTGGTGGGATGACTGACAGTACAGTGACTGTTGCATAGGTGGCGGCTGGTGGGGTGGATGACGCTTCTGGAGTCCTTCACGTGCTCCTTCGTATCCTCCTCAAGGCTTGAATTGCGCTGTATGGTTATCCGTAGCTGGAGTGCCACATTGGCGTACGATGTGACCGAACCCGAGGCAATGGTGACACTGTATCTTTTCATCGACAACCGCATTCAGTCGTCATTCTCGATATTACTCAAGTCCATCGGGTCACTGTGTGCGGTGGGGGGCTCGGCTGGGGATTGGGCATGGGTAATGCTACCGGACGGCATCGACATAAACGGCAGAGTCCGTGCGGCAACGATATCCATCATGCCGGAGAGCGTCATCTGCTTCTGACTATCGCCACTGAGTATATCCATAAGGAGTGCCTACTGGGATATATCGTTTTGTGTTGCTTCCGGCAGCTTGATCAGGTATTCCTCCCACAGCGGATTTTCCCTCGTAATGGTGAGCGACCCACCCAGAATGGTGATCAGCTCCAATGCTCGCTGGTTGAACTTCAAAACCTGCGGGTGATTGAACTTCAACGCATACTATTGGCGGCGGATTACCAAAATAGCCCGTTCTGGAACGTACTGGTGCTTGAAGAGGACCTTCACAGCGTCCCATGTGGTATTGTAGTTGTAATCCTTTGGTGGGATAGTATCCACACCCTGCTTCTTCATGCAGTTCTCGAACCAATAGAACACTTTGGTGGTGAGAAAACGCCAGAAGGTGTCGATCTTCTGATTGTCTTCAGACGCTTTTTGACAGACTGCTCCACCCTGTCGAACGTAGTCCTGCACGTCTTTGAGAAATTGAGCGACAACCTCCAAGTCCTGGGAACCATCAAACCTCTTTGGCTCATACAGCTTGATTTTTTGAATGATCAGGTTATGCCTTGGAGCCCTATCTTGTAGTTTTGTGGTTTGTTCGCTGATGGTAAAGAGGTGATCGCAGCGCTGCTTCCAAACCGCCATCTCCTCCTCTGCTTTACAAAGTCGGTGCTCCAGTGCCACCAGATCCACAATCTTCACAGAAGCCTCCCGGTGACTGTCGTACCACTGGGGGTAGGCGTTTAGGACCGCTTCGGCTGAAACAGCTATGACTACCGTGTTTTCAACGCGCGAGAGGTTCGCTTCACCAATCCACTCGAGTAGCTCGCCCGGCTCTGGCCAGAGTTTCGGGGTGTTTGACATTGCTCGCTGTTTCGGCATGCCTTGGTTTGTTCGCCGCGCTTTGAAAATACTCAGTGCTTCTGCCCGATGCACGGGTTATATAGGCACTGGCTCAGCCTGGTGAACAGGTAGTTGAGACTGCTGGATGGTGTGTGTGCATGGCGTGTGTGTACGGCGTGTGTGTGTATGCTCGCCGTGCTTGTGGAATGCCCGCCATGCTTTTGAAATGCTCGCCGTGCTTTTGAAATGCTCGCTGCGCGTTGGAAATGCTCGCCGCGCTTTGGAAATGGTTAGCGCTTCTGCCCGATGAACGGGTTATATAGGCAGTAGCTCAGCCCCGTGAACGGGTAGTTGAGACTGCTGGATGGCGTGTGTGTATGGTGTGTGTGTACGGCGTGTGTGTATGGCGTGTGAATACGGTGTTCGATATCTTCACGAATCCGCTCGAGTCGCTCAAATTCTTCCCAAATCCGTCGGATCAACTGGTTGGCGTGTGTGTATGGCGTGTGTGTTTCTTTTTCTTGAAGGTCAGCGCACTGTATGTGACTGGAAACAGCTTGGTGAGACGTAAGGTATGGGCCCCGAAATGCTGGCCCCCGCGCTTACCGCTCGCCGCACCATCCCGTAGCTACTTTTCGCGCGAGAGTCCATTCGCTGGGCCGTCCCGTGTCTCGTCGCACGGTTTCCTCATTTTCTCGAATTTCTTGTTGTCCTCTTGGGATCTTGATGTTTCTGCGCCCTCCTTCTGCTCGCCGCTCATCACACAGTGCAATAAAGAATGCTCGCCGCTGGTCGTGCAGGGCAGGGAAGATAAACAATGCTCGCTGCTGGTCGTGCGGGGCAGAGAAAATAAAGTGTTGCTACCAGTTGAGGGGTCGCAAGAAACATGTCCATTCTAAAGAGCGGAGCACCGGACACTTATACAAGTGTCCGTGTGCTAGCGCTAGTGTGTGACTGTCTATCTACAGAAGCCCTTAGGGCAGCCATCTGCTAAGTCCCACAAACTCTAGAATCCATGCTAGTGGCCATGCTAGCCACTCTAGACATGGCGTCCACGACGCCCAGAATCCTCCTCCTACACCAGGACACCCTATTTACATCCAGCTTCTGGCAATCGTTGTGTTCACAACTTGGGATTAAGCTTCGGATGTCTACTGCATACCACCCACAGTCGGACGGTCAAGCGGAAAAGGTGAATGCCACTCTGGAAACGTTTTTGAACGAATATATATTGCAACTGAAATTCCCTGAGTAGTGGAGCCAGTTGTTACCATTGGTGGAGTTCACTTACAACAAGTCTAAGCACAAGGCTATAGGAATGTCACCATTTGAGGCGGATATTGGATACATTCCGAGGCTCCCGCTCGATTTACTGGCACCAGGTCTGCAGACGCCAAATTCGAGACCCAGAATGGAATACTCCGAACGGCTCATCAAGATCCTATGCATGCTTCGAGAGTGAATGGAAGAGGCCCAATAGACAAGGGTAACGGAAGCGAATGAGCATCGTCAGCCATATCCTTTTCAGATAGGCGATTCGGTATTCCTAGACACCCGTTTGCAGCCAGTCGGCTACGCCAATGTCAATTCCACTGCCAACGACAGCCCCAATTCACAAAAGTTTCAACATCCATATGCCGGTCCATTTACAATCCTAAAGTCAGCCAGCGAGAATGCTTTCGTTCTCGACATCCCGGCGTACTGGCACTCACACCCGGTTTTTAACGTCGAACACCTCAAGTTATCAAGTGTCGACAGAACCCGTGAACACCTGCCCCCACCCCCGCTATGCTCCACCGCTACCGTCGAGTACGAGGTTAAGTCGATCCGCAAGCACTGAGGTACCACAGTTCGAGACCTCGAATATTTGGACAAATGGGTCGGTTACGATGTCCCTATGTGGGAACCACTGGCGAACCTGAGGGGCAGCGGCAACAAGCTGCTGGGTGAATACCAAGCTGCGAATGGCTTGCGAGTCTACTGGTGGATGGAATGGGAGTGACAGGGAGTGTCAGCTGAGCATTTTGGGAGGGGTTATTGTTATAAGTTGGGTTTGTTGTTTTTTTTTTTAGGGGCAGCGCTTGTTTTATTGAGACGGAAGTGGTTGTAGGAGGAGGATTCCGGGTGTTGCGGATGCCATACCTAGAGTGGCTATCATGGCCGCTAGCGTAACTTCTAGAGTTTGTGGCACTTGGCATATGGCTGCCCTAAGGGTTTCTGTAGATAGACAGTCACACACTAGTGGTAGCACATGGACACTCGTATAAGTGTCCAGTGCTCCCCTCTTTACAATGGACATGTTTCTCGCTACCCCTTATACCAGCAATGAAAATCGCAGGACTTGGCAATCATCTCCGGACCCTGTACCAATGCTGTTAAGGTATACATTAAAGGAATGGATGATCCTGTTGAGATGTGGAAAGAATTGGAAGCCCACACTGCTAACTCCATCGGAAGCATGTCGCTCTTTCGGAAATTCAGCACCCTTTGTCTCACTCCCAGTTAGCTGCTTAATGCCTACTTTGCTGAACTGCTTGACATCACCACTAAGCTCGCTGACTCTGAAGAGGCAGTTTCCAATATGGTCCTGAAGAATCACATTTATACAACTCTTCCTTGCGTCTATGCAGTTACAATCGAGAACCTTCAATCTCATGTGAAAGTTACGGTTCAAGAAGTTAAGGATGCACTCAACGAATGCGAGATGAATCAATCAATGACAACCAAGCCTGATGCAGTCACAGAGACACTCTTCACCCAACAAGGAGGAAGAGGAGGTAGAGGTGGCTACCAGGGATGATACCAGGGTAATGAGCCCTCTCCGGGGATATAATTGGTGTAAAACCAGCACCCACACTACCGCCCTGGAGCAAGAAGGACAACAAACAAGGTCGAGATCAGCAGGCCTCGCAGTCGTCCGTCCCGTCCGTCCTGAAGCCTGCCCGGGACTGGACTATGGCCGCTAGTCCTCGCAGTCAAAGGACGGCCGTCCCATAGACATTTTTCAGTGAGGACTGGATGGACTGCCGGGCCCGGCCGGGCCCACCTTCCCCACCCCGGTCTCCGATTGCCCCACCCTGGTCCCCTATCTCCGGTCTCGGGGCAGGTGAGTAGTTGCTTCAGTTGTATTTACGGGAGCCACGGCAT
>Ga0307516_10000566_pt1 | contig 49932 bp, 64 predicted proteins | sample 19_EM_MG_FD_203310 | JGI IMG/M metagenome (GOLD analysis project Ga0307516, IMG submission 203310) | Populus trichocarpa ectomycorrhiza microbial communities from riparian zone in the Pacific Northwest, United States - 19_EM | ecosystem: Host-associated > Plants > Roots > Unclassified | place... | reverse complement strand
TCATATGTGAGCAATAGTAGAAAACTTAATTGGTTTTGTGTCGCTGGTTGTTGATTGCGATCGGGGTCACGAAATTAGTGTGGTAGCGACCGACGACCAAATTTTCTATTTGGACTTTTGTAACTAAAAACCGCCGTCATCCATCATCACTCACGCTGCCATCGATCGATTTCTATGACCATGTCTCGTTCCCCATCACTACCACCTATCCCAGTCACCAAAGCCATAGGCGTTGGGCAGGGATTCGGTGACTTCAAGACATTCAAGATGGCAATGCAGTCGGTGGCGGTGGGTGGGGAAGAACACAATTGCATGGGCATAGGGCCGGTCCAAGTTCTCGGCACATAAGCATGGAGTTCGAAGCAGCCAAAAAAGCGAGAGAAAAAAAAAACTGGCTCACGGCGATGATCTACAGTCCAAAGCAGCTCAGTTTGCGAAACTTCCCGCCCACGCCGATGCGATACGTACTGCCGATCCGGAAACGACTGCGATATTGGCTACGGAGGACCGTGAAGGGGGATCACGGCTGCACGGAATATCGTTGTATTGAAATCGTCCACAGGTGCATTTGTATACGCTGAACAAGACCTACTTGATGCCAATTGCCGCAGGACGGGTGTACAAATGCATGGTCAGCATCCGCATAACGAACTTGCCGGACAAGCGAATGTTCCGTAGACTCCTGTAACAACTTGGAGGAATGCTTTGTGAGTATTGCTTCACTGTCGTGATACTTCTGGGCTTCCTGTAGCCGTCGAAACCGGTGATCCGTACATTTTGGCCACAGTGAGTGCAAAAGATCAAGCACCGATAGTCGTTGTTCCTCCAGAATCCACTAGTTCATCACCTCTACGAGGTCTGAAGTGTTATGGCCGTATCGCTTCCCCAAAAGATAGGGGGTTTCCCAGAGTGCCAGCGGACTGTCTCCGAGGTACGCTGCTGCTTGTGGGGAAACATCTCGGAGGCTCGGAGCTTTGCGAAGCCCGTCCGTGCTCGTTCCCCTGTGAGAGGGAATCTGATATGGGCGTTGAGAGCGGCTCGGGAGGGGACACCGTAGTTCTTCTGAGTATTGCGGGAGATGTGTTCAACACGGAAGGCTCGGTTGGCAAGTGATATTTCGTTGTTGGCCGCTCGGGATCCTTTGTCCCGATCACTCGTCATGGTTGTCATTGGACTTTGAGGTTCGGTATCGCTGTGTGAAGATGTGAGCGAAACCACCGCCGCGATGACCCTACATTTCACAGCAATATCGCCAGACCGCGGAGTGACCAACTTCTATCAAAGTACTCGAAACCTCAATCGGACGAACGCCCCCACTATCCAACCACCAGCCCAGCTCTGCTGTTACTGTCTCGTCGCCCTCCATCGGCGTAAGCGCAGTACAAGCACTACCGCAGCCCGAGCTGGGAAGCTGCTGGACATCCCCAACCGAATGCAGCGGTGCAGCCGGTGCAGAGAGGAGGGCCACAATGCTTTAAATTTTCGAGCTCTACCTGAGGGGATGTAGCTGTTTTGCACTCCATGCAACGTTGCGGAGTGTGTGAGGGCGACAGCGAAGGCGAATGCGAGTGAGAGGGAGAGTGAGAGGGCATGAGCGTATGATAGGCGACTCCGACATGGGCACGGGCGAGGTTATGGGGCACAGAGGCAGTTGTGTTCCTTCTTTTTCTCTTTGTACACATATACGAGCAATCTATCACTCAGTCCGTATTGAATTCAGTATCTCGTGCGGGGGTGAACAAACCCATCGCGAGCTTCCTTCGCCTCGGGACCACCCCGCAACTCCGCTGCTGGCGCCGCAGCCACCAGCCACCACTCTCTTTTTCTTTCTTGGCAACCTCTTTTTATTTTTATTTAATTACGGTGTTTTTTTCTGTTTTTTGGGGGGTTATTCATACTCGCATGCTTTGCTATGTGGATAGACTATGACGGCGCACTTTTTATCTAGGTTTCCCGCCCCTGTCCGCTCGTTGCGAGCTCCCCTTTGCTCTCCGCCCAGGCCTGGCCCAAGGGAGATGTGGGGCGCACTAAGGAAATCACAAAGAACAAGAATCGGAACGAAAAGAAAGAACAAAAGAAAGTATGGCTCGTACTCGTCCCTTGCTCCTTAACTGTGGTGTGGGTACGTAGTAATCAAAGTGTGTTGATATGCTAGATATGTAGCGTGTATGTATATAGAAAGAATTGTGTTGGGGTGACTGCCGGTCGCGGTCACTGGCTTCTAGCGCGCCGTGCTGTATGTAAAGTACAACTACCGAAGAATATTTGTGCTCAGCCAACAAAGCAAAAACATTCCGCCTCATCGTTTCCGTTTATGTCGCTGTTCGGTTCCAGATAGATAACCACCTTAGCCTGTTGAAAGCTCTTCACGATCTGTTTTCCACCTGTGAAAACCCCTCAACAGTTGAAAACCAAACAGCCAATAGAAATCAGGCTTGGCTCCATGCAGCACTTCAAGACACTTTGATTACCCCTAACTAGTACATACTTTTTTTGGTGGGTATGCATGTAGATATCTGTCTCATCGCCCCCTCCCGCCGCCCCCCCGTGCACCATGTGTACCCCCCACTCTTCATTTAACTGGTCCACATCAGAAGTCGGACCACAAATCCCAGGATATCACCATCCGATTCTTCCAAGATGCAGTCCGTCCTTAGCGTTTTCGCCGTTTCTACATAGTGCAACACATGATACGAGTCTTCGACGACAACGTATGATCGTACGGGCCAGGCTGCGTACGACAGAAAAAAAAGATATCTATGATCTATCTAGGTCTGGCATACATAGGAAGCACGCCACTTATTTCTAGCTGTGCACCTTAACCTGAATAGGTACCTACAACAGGCGAATTTGACTCCCGCCAACGCCAGCCGGCGAGGGAAGCGTTGGAGCTGGCCAGTCGAACCGGGCTTCGAAATCCGAAAGCCACCACCAAAGAAAAGAGCCTCGTGTACGTACTCTATATCTATGTCATCGCTGTTCTAGATACCACTCCCCCAGCAAATGGGAAGGACGGAGCTCACTTCCCCTAGTACATACTACTTTACGCTGGCGTGGGAAAGACCCTTCCGCGAGAAGTGCAAACAAGCTCGTCGTGCCATCCCTCCGCTGTCTCCCACTCCGTCCCCAGTCGGCGCGTCGAGCATCGGACATCCGGCTGGTGTTGCATTGCTGCGGATGAGTGATTCTTGCTTTCGCCCATGTGAAGAAGGCCACCAACTTGCTGTTGGTGGTTCATCGGATGTACGGTTATGCAGCTCCGCTCCGGGTCCCCATCATAGTCTCCTCGATGGGTCGATACATATGCACATCGAAATAGCATATCTAAGCAGATGGGTTCCTCGAAGTGTCCTAATCTGGAGGGGGGGGGCTCGTGAAGATCATCAGCGATCGCTGGTGACATGCGATAAACCCATGGTGATGGTTTTTTGCAGATGACGTTACCACCAAGGGCGCTTTCCCCGCCACCAACCCAAAAAACAAAAAAACAAAACAAAAAGATCACTCCACCTCCCAGGAACCGTGCAAGGCGCATCGCGAGATATCTAGTAAGAGGTGAGCTTTCCCCACTCCCAGCTAATGGTACAGTAGGTAGGTAGTGGGGTATGAAGAACGGAGCAATGGACGCTGGTATGAACAGCACTGAGGCACACTAACTAATAGAGCAGCACTGCTGGTGGATAGCGGTGAAGCACGAAGAAACAGAGCTGGCGCTGACGGAGACACCGCTGAACGCAGAAGCTCGTAGATATATACATTGTATCTGCGCTGGCGGGACAGCGGAGATGGAAAATTCGGACAGTGCGTATCTATGTACCTCGTCATGATCTACCTATGTACATATCTATGTAGGTCGCACACGAGTACTGAATAAACTAAAAAAAAAATCTCCGCTGGCGGGTGGGATCATGGATACATAGTGCCGGTAGCGCTGTACCAAGATTGGATGTATGTAGATATGATTATTGCAACCATCACGCCACTATGCTGCCGAGATGTGTGTGATGTGTGTGAGCAGATATGTATCTACGGTGGAGTGGATATCCCCATCCCGAAATCCTGGATATCTCTTTTCCCCCGCCGGCCGGGACCGCATGGCTTTGCATGCAGTCGTTCCATCTGTCCGAAGAGAGTATATGGCCTGCAGCGGTGATTGGGGGGAGGGACCTGTCGTACCTGGGGATGAGCGAGTCGGCCTGCTGAAGAGGCAAGAAATAATTGCATGCGTGTGGTGGTGGTGGCGGTAGCGGACTATCACCATTGATCGAAGAGCGGCGCCGCGGGGTGGTCACCGCTCCCCGTGAAGGGTCAGATCCCGGAGCATGGCATGGGGAACGCCATCCAATAGTGACGTTTTTCCGTGTGGGTAGCTACAGGGGGGAGGGGGGGGGGCGGTGGAGCCACAAACAGGTCAATGACGACACAGCGACGAGAGCTCTGGTATAAGGACCTTCGCCGCGTCGCTCTTCTGGCGAGCTGATATCTTTTCCTCTCCTCTAAACCAGAGCAACCAAGCACCAACGACCCCAACACCGACCAACAACCTCAACACCGACCAACAACCTCTCTTCTCCCTCTCGCGTCCTTAGAATCCACGCACACAATGGCTGTCGAGATCCCCAAGATGCAGTGGGCGCAGGTCTTCGCGGAGAACCGTGGTCCCATCGAACTCAAGCAGATCCCTGTGCCGGTCCCAGGACCGGACGAGGTTCTGGTCAACATCAAGTACACCGGAGGTAAGAATCGAACCGCCTCTGGTGGGGAGAACCCCACGGGGAGAACGATTGGAACTGACGGAGTCTCGCATCTTTAGTGTGCCATACCGATCTCCACGCATGGAAGGGTGACTGGCCGCTCGAAATCAAGCTGCCCCTCGTTGGCGGCCACGAAGGAGCCGGAGTGATCGTCCAGGTCGGCGAACTCGTCAAGGACCTCCAAGTTGGCGACCATGCTGGCATCAAGTGGCTGAACGGCTCGTGCGGCGCCTGCGATTTCTGTACGTGCGAATCAGCTCCACTACCCCCCCCCCCATTGACAGGCTCCGATTGGGCTTTCAGCTCTAACATGGCGGCGGCGCGGGCGAACAGGTATGGCTTCCGACGAGCCCCTCTGCGGTAGTGCCGTCCTCTCCGGATACACTCGCGACGGAACCTTCCAGCAATACGCCGTCGTCAATGCCAGCCATGCCGCGCGCATCCCTAAGCACCTGCCTCTCGACGCCGTGGCGCCCATCCTCTGCGGCGGCATCACCGTTTACAAGGCGCTGAAGGAGTCCGGCGCGAAGGCGGGCGACACCGTCGTCATCACCGGCGCCGGAGGCGGTCTTGGAACACTGGCGCTGCAGTACGCAAAGGCGATGGGATACCGGACCATCGCCGTCGACTCCGGCGACGAGAAGGCGCAGATCTGCACGCAGAAGCTCGGCGCCGAGGTCTTTGTCGACTTCGCAAAGGAGGACGTGGTCGAGTCGATCAAGGGCCACACCGGCGGTCTCGGTGCGCACGCCGTCATCCTGCTTGCCGTGACGGAGAAGCCCTTCCAGCAGGCCACCGAGGTTAGTCGGCTCACCCTCCACCGCTGTGTAGGTAAAGTTCTGATCGCTAACGGGATGCTCCGCAGTACTGCCGAAGCCGCGGCGCCGTCGTCTGCGTCGGCATGCCGGCCGGCGCCAAGATCTCGGCGGCCGTGTTCCCGACTGTCGTGAGAATGTTGACCATCAAGGGTAGCTACGTCGGCAACCGATTGGACACCCAGGAGGCCATCGACTTCTTCGCTCGCGGCCTGATCACGGCGCCATTCAAGGTGGCCAAGCTGTCAGAGCTGCCGAAGATCTACGAGCTCATGGAGAAGAACCAGATCGCCGGCCGATACGTGCTGGACACCAGCGTGAGTGCCCGCCATCCAGACGGACGAACGGGGGAACTAGCTGACGGCTCTCGCTACACGCAGATGTAAACAATGTGGAGGCAGTGTGATAAGGTTTCTATTGTCGCTTTTGGCTTTTGCGGATGTGGATGCGTTGCTGCCCTTTGTTCTCCTCTGCCATTTTCCGAATGTGGATAGATCAGTGGACGGGAAACGGATAATGTGTATTTTTGCATGGTCGCATGTGAACAATGGCAAAACAAAAAAAATCCCAAATAGATAGCACTCTGTTCCCATGTCTTGAATACACATGATTCGAACGCAATCGGTTGTTCCGAAAACTCATTGGCTGCCTCGACATTTTCGATGCCGATCCGTGACCCCGCATCCCAGACCCGGTTCAACCAATCCCAGACAAAAGAGACAGTTGATGGGTGGTGGTCCCATGGATGCTGACTGTCCCGTGGTTCGAACTGCACTTGCCCATCACCCCTGTATCCAGTCCGCTCTTTTTGCCTCCCGGGTCAGCCTATCACTCTTTGTCCCTGTTCCAATCCGCCGCGGGAAGCATCCCCCTCCACTTAGATCATGTTAATTCACTTCGGATCCACCGTGAGCCAAACGGATCGTGATTTTGGAAGATAACTACGTGTGGCTTTCCGGGTTCGTAGATCGCACCAGCAAGTGTTCCGAAAAGAAAAGCTGATCACAAGAGGTCGTCGCCGTTGACAGAACAAGTGCATTTGAGCCGCATCGCCCGCATATCGAAGGGAGGAGAACTTCGAAGGTGGGGCGATACGCATGGTAAGTGGTAGCTAGTTAACTGGGTTTGGACAGCTCAGAGAACTCACCGTCTTGGCGCACTACGGACCAGTCCTCCGCTTCACTCCCAGCCCAACAGCAATCCCAAACATCCACAATCTACAACACCGACCATCGCTGTCAGTCCTCATCCGAGCCGTGCTTTCACAGCTACATTGAACCCTCCCCAATAGCAAAGCAAACGCCCACCGCTTCCTATCCCTCTCTCGCATAACGCTTCACTGATTCACAGCAATGATGTCCAACAAAAACCGTGGCAGAATACGTCCTCCCCGCCGCGTGAGTTGCCCCACTTCCCTCCTCCCCCCGCTTCAACCATTACCTTCTTTTGTGGGTGGTTTGTCTCACCCCTTCTGACATCAACCTTTTCCTCTACCAGGGGTTGGATATAGATCAGGTGGACTTCAATGAAGTCTGGGATATCCTGTCACAGTCGCTCGACGAGATCCACAACAAGAACGCGTCGTCTCTCTCGTTCGAAGCTCTCTACCGCAACGCCTACAAGCTCGTTCTCAAGAAGCACGGGGCGACTCTCTACGATCGGGTCAAGGATCTGGTTACCGAGCACCTCCAGCATGTAGCCGTGCGTGACGTCAGGCCCCTCGTCCCGAGCATCATGGTTACCGGTGGTAACATGATCGGGAGTGCCGCAATTGAGAAGAGGGTGGGCGGCAGCAAGTTCCTGGAGCAGTTGCAGGCTGTGTGGGAGGATCACCTGATCTGCATGGGCATGATCACGGATGTGCTCATGTACATGGTGAGCATCTACCTTGATGTGCTTCGGTGACGGCGGAGGAAGGGGAGGATGTGTCCGGTGGGTCCGCTGGAAGAGCGCTGATAGCTTCATCTTAGAATCGCATATTTTGCTCCGATCACCAACTGCCCACCACGTATACAACCGGGATGGCACTCTTCAGGGAGCACATCCTCTTCAACCCCGAGTATTCCATCGGCAAGGCCTTGACCAGTGTTATCCTCGACCAGATCAGAATGGAGAGGGAGGGAGACGTGATCAACCATCGGCCCATCAAGTCGTGCGTCTACATGCTCGAATGTCTCTACGAGTCGCCGGACGAGATTGAGAGCGAGAAGGTCTATCTGACGAGCTTCGAGGGTACTTGCCACAGCAGGTTTTCGGGTTGATGTGTGCTGGGCGACGGCTAACACCAGTGCTCGCTCACTAGGCCCTTTCCTAGAGACGAGCTCGGAGTTCTACGCAGAGGAAGCGCGGCGCCTTCTACTCGAGTGCGACGCAGCGACGTATCTACGGAAAACGGACAGGCGACTCCGGGAAGAGGCCGATCGATGCGTGGACACCCTGTCGACGCTCACTGAGGGGCGCATCCTGGCCGTCGTCGAGCATCGATTGATCGCGGAGAACATCCGCGAGGTCATGGAGATGGACTCTGGCATCGCCTTCATGCTGGACAATGACAAGTTCGACGATCTGGAACTGCTGTACAAGCTCGTGGCTAGAGTTGATCCACATATGGCCGAACTAAAGGAAATGGCATGCGCGCGGCTAATCGAACTCGGCCAACAGATAAACGCGAACCTGAAGAACCCCGCTATGGCTCCGGGAGCGGAGGAGAATGGCGACCCGACCAAGTCTGGCGCGGCTGCGGCCAGGGAAGAGAAGGCTGCGAACAGTGCGACCGTGCTGGCCATCCGATGGGTGGAGGCTGTGTTGGAATTGAAGGACAAATACGATCGCATCTGGGAGCTCTCCTTCAGCAGAGACAAGGGCGTGCAGACAGCGATCACGCGCGCCTTCACGCAGTTCATCAACGAGCTGAAGGAGGCGCCGGAGTTCATATCGCTGTTCATCGACGACAACTTGCGACGCGGAATCAAGGGAAAGTCGGAAGACGACGTGGACGCGCTGCTCGACAAGGCGGTGACGCTGTTCCGGTATCTCCAGGATAAGGATCTCTTCGAGGAGCATTACAAGGTCCACCTCAGCCGGCGTCTCCTCTATGGTCGCTCCCTCTCGCACGAGGCCGAGAAGCAGATGATCAGCAAGCTGAAGGTCGAGGTCGGAGTGGCTTTCACCAGCAGGCTCGAGGGTATGTTCAAGGACATGAATCTCTCTGCGGAGATGACCGATGAGTACCGCAAGGTGCGAGCCGAAAACGGAGCCTCGAGAGAACCGGGCATCGATCTCGGAATCAACGTCCTGACACCCACTTTCTGGCCTAGTAAGCTCATTGGGTCCGAACCGAAAACGTGCATTTATCCGCCGGCGATCGAAGTGGTGAGAGAGTCGTTCAACAAGTACTACCTGAACCGTCACACGGGTCGAAAGCTCACGTGGAAGCCCAACATGGGCACTGCGGATCTCAGGGCCACGTTCAAGGGACGAAAGCACGAGTTCAACGTGCCGACGTTCGGAATGGTGATCCTCCTTGCCTTCAACGATCTCCCCCAAGGCCAGGACAGGCTGTCCTTCGAGGATCTGCGAGCCATCACGGCGATCCCGAAGGCCGACCTGATCCGCAACCTGCAGTCCCTTGCGGTGGTAGCGAAGACGCGGCTGTTGCTGAAGACCCCAATGTCCAAGGATGTCAAGCCCACCGATGTGTTCGAAGTCAATGACCAGTTCACGTCCAAGCAGATCCGCTTCAAGGTCAACATCGTTGCCGGCACCAACAGGGCCGAGAACGAGCGGGAAAAGAAGGAGACGGACGAGCGCCTCGCAGCCGAACGGAAGCACATGATCGAGGCGGCCGTGGTGAGGACCATGAAGCAGAGAAAGCAGCTGTCCCACCAGGAGCTCGTCATGGAGGTTGTGGACCAGTTGAAGGCGCGTTTCCCGCCGGAAATGAAGTTCATCAAGACCCGGATCGAGAGCCTGATAGAGCGCGAGTACCTGGAGAGAGTCGAGGGAAGTCGTGAGACCTATCGCTATCTGGTGAGTAACCGAGGCCACAGTCGTTGTGAATCCACAGGTGCTGACGGTTGCCGCAGGCCTGATATTTCGTTCCTCTTTTTACCGGTACTACTGTTCTACAATCGGGGCGTCAATCTGGAGTTCTTTTTTTTCCTTCCCCTTTCTCATCATTTCCTCCTTTTTTTCCTATCTATGTCTTCGTCCCTTCACCTCTTGACCCTCTTCCGGCTTCACCCTCTTCCGGCTTCACCCTTGGGTTTGCTTATTTTGACGAAGTGGACTGCTGGGCGTCGCACCACCTATTTGAAGGGGGTGGAAATGGGGTGACTTGAGTGTTTACGAATCTTCTTTGTATCTAGCGAAAAATCTTGGCGGGGGGGTTTGTTATTGTGTTCTCGGGTGTCCTTGTTTTCCCTTTTTTTTTCCTTATCAGTTTTCATTTTTCTGTGTTCTGCAAAGTCCATCGGATGGACACGGTGCATTGGGGGTGGGGGAGGGGAGGGGAAGGGAGGCAGCCGACTCTTTGCTTTTTGCCCTGCTCGTCGTACCTCTTAGAAACTGTTGTGTGGTAGAGGGAGAATTGGTTGTCATCGTCCTGCAAATCAGCATACGTCGTCACCGCCATCACACCGCCCGACACTCATCATGTACATGCACCGCTTGTCGCTGATATAGACAAAACTCCAAACCAATCCATTCGTCGCGTTGTACATACTGTTCCCAACAATGCAGGGGAAAAAGCCAAAAACCAAATGGATATCGTGTGGAGAGGAAAGCCAGAGAGAGAAAGGGAAAAGGAGCGTCCGCAGATTGGCCCGCCATATGCGACATCCGCCACCGCACCCTCAGTGGTCCCCGCGCCGAACCCACATCCCCGCCGCCACCGGCTACCGCGCCTCCTCGACATCCGCGGCGTGCTCCTTCACGTAGTGCTCGTGCATGCTGAGGGTGGCCAGCCAGCAGCTGAGCAGGGTCGAGAAGAAGAAGAGCAAGATCATGACGACGACGGCGCCGGCGAGGAGGCGGACGAGGGCGGCGCTGCGGGCGGCGCGGGCGCTGGACTCGCCGCTGGCGGTGCGGATGTAGACGAGGCGGTTGCGCAGCGGGTTCTCGTCGGCGCGCGCGTGGAAGTCGTCGGCGAGCAGCACGGCGCTGGCGATGTAGCCGGCGAGGATAGCGAAGTCGAAGATGCCGGCGAGGATCTGCAGCGTGTACGGCAGCCAGCACACGGCCAGCAGCGACAGGAAGCTCACCAGCAGCGCGATGCAGCTCTGTGGGCTTGCGCGTCAGGACGGCACCGGACCGGACGGGGGGCGGGGAGAGACGCACGAAGAGCATTGGGACCACGACTTCCGCCGGCGGCCGGAAGTGGAACTGCCCAAACTGCTGCAGCATGTACCCGCACACGCCCATCAGCACCAGCGCGAAGAAGTGCTGGAACACGCGCAGGAACCACACGCTTGTGCGCACGACGGTCTTTTCGATGAACGCCATCGCGCGGCGGAGTGCGGATTTGGAGGGGCGGGGCGGGGGCGGGGGCGGGAGACTGTGTCGTGGGAGCGAGTGAGGGACGGAGGGTAGCAGCAAGAGCGACGGCGGCGGCGGCGGCGGTGGCGAGTGGAGGAAACGAAACGCAACTTCGCTCTCTCGCGCGCGCAGACGCGCTCACTCCGGTTGCTGGCGGCTATGCATTATTATTATTTTGCGGGGGCTGGCGGATGTCAGTCATGACGTGCCCGGACGTTGCCGTGGATATATTATCTACCACCAGAGTGCGCTCCATCTAGTTATGTATGTAATTAGACGTAGCGGGCGCTCTGCAAATTCCCATCTGAGCACCAACACCGACAAGCACTGTAACAGTACCGTGCAGTATTAGTTATGCAGTAACTACCGCGGTAAAGCCAAGTACCGCGACCAAAAATCCACAGGGTTTTTTTTCGAGGCCTTTGTATACACTACTAGAGTGCTTTGATAATGTACATAGCAAGTTGCAACACGCCGCATTTGCTCATAACTACCTGACTACAACTAGGTACCGTGGACGCACTGCCAAATGGCGTGTATAATGCAGTAAAGTACATCGCCCGCAAGTACGCATCTACTGACAGGAGCATTTGCATATACCGGTATGCATATGCTGCAGCGGTACTGCGCAGTACTGTATAGTACTGCGGTCGGGTCAGATTCTGACGTGGTTATGTGACCATAAACTGCGGTTTTTTGGAATTTTGGAATTTTGGAACCCGGAATTCCGTCCTGTGCAAACGCGGTAATGGATACACAACACTGTACACTACTCCACCGTCCGGTATGTAGCTATGTGCAGTAGTTGAACAAGTTATATCATAACACACTGTATTCGCCGGTACTTGACTGTGCCACAGACGCACTGTCAAACTGCGGGTATCGTCTATCTAGTGGTAGTTAAAGCACATTACTTGCAACTATGTGTCAATAGACAGTGGGATCACACAGTACCGGTATATACTGCTACATTACTGTTCAGTGCTGCGTACTATCTACCGCCTTCACGTTGGATTTTCTCTTTGGCAATCACATCGACAAAATCGACAGCATTTTTTTCTTTGGAATTTCCGCAGTAATGCACAACTACTATACACTGCTCCACCGCGAAGCTGCCACACTAATTGTGCGAGTCCACCTGCTTAGGCGATATATGTATGCAGTTTGGCTGCTGGCAGGGGTTATGCGTAGTCCTCTTGTCGCCAGAAGGTGGTTATCGAAATGGGCTGAAACCGATCATGGTCCGTACTTGCTGTACGTTACTGCCCGAGTAGGTATTTATCGGTAGTTGTGGATTGTGGGTTTGATCGATAACTATTGACCACAAAAGATCAACGATTTGAAACCGCGAGACCAGTGCGAACGGTGGTACATAATTCATCCAGTGACAGCGATACCGCAGTGCAGTAGATATACAGTACGGTACTGCGCTATATGCAGTGTCGCTGCTAACAGCTGGTCGGTCAACCCGTAACGAACATTACTAATTACGAGTTACTGGCAAGTATCGCTAGATACCACTAAGAAATTCCGAAAAAAAAACCCCCCCGTGAATCTTTGGTCGCGGTAGCAGTACTGCATAATACTGCACTGCACTGTATTGTCACAGTACTTGTCGGGGGGGTTGGATCATGGCCATCCGTCCTTCCGTTGCACGCAGGAACGGCTGCACCACTGCGCGGATGTCTAGTAATGAATAAACAAAAAAACTGCGCGGATATCTCGGACGAACGGAGGCCAGCGGCCGTCGCCGTGCAGACGGACAGACAGTGTGCACCAGCCCGGGAGAGTGATGGGAGGTGACCCGGCAATGGGCTGCATTTGCATCTCGCGTGTTTCGCAGCTAGCTGTCGTCTGGGGATTACCAATCCGCGGAACGGCTGGGTCGAGTCGGCGAGGACATAACTGAGCTGGCAACACTGCACGAAACGGACACAGCTCCAGCAACAGCGCCACCCACGCGCACCGGAAAAGGAGTTGAGAAAAAAGGGGCTCGATTCTAGTGCGTATCTGCGTATCATACACAGACAGAATGCGTGCGCTGGTTAGTGCTGCAACTGCAACTTGAACTTGCTGTTCCCACTTGCACGGCGAGGTACCATAGAGTACACCCAAACAAACCTGCGTTCTCCCCTCTGTTTGGCCCAGTGACTGCATGCGGCCGAGTCTCTGCATCGTGGCGATACATAGTCTAGATATGATACACTTTTCCGGTTCCTGTCCACTGTCCGCACGGCTCGTTGTGCCCGGTCCGCAACCCTGCGCTAGCGTCCGAATCAACCCCACCACCGGCCCCGCCTCGCCTTGCCCGTTGCATCTGAGACTTCCGCAGCAACAGCCTCGAGGGCCGCGGCGGCTTCTTGTTTGCTTCTCGACCGGCCGCCATTTCCCTCCTCCCCTCCTCCCCTTCTTCTCTCTCTCACCTCACGCCGACGCTAACTAACCCCTCTCCTCTCCTCTCCCACTCGCCCTTGGACTAGCCACCGTCCTCCGTACCCTACACATCCACCTTCCCCCCAACCCCCCTTCCTCTCCCCTCTCCGCCCGGCCGGCAACAGTTGGAGCTTCCGCAGCGCCTTCAGCTACCGTTCATCGCAACTTCATTACCCCTTCACCACCGCCCAGCCCTAATCATGTTCTTGGCGTCGCATAGAAAGCCTCCTAGCCGCAAGGGTTCGTGTCTCCACTCTTCGATTGCATCGGTCCGGCGACACCCCGCTGCTGGGACCGATCGCTGACTCGACATTGGCTTTCAGGCTCCATGCACGATGTGCCCAATGACCTGATGGCTCAGATTAGGGATCTCGAAAGCCAGTTCACCATTGACACCTCCAAGATGCATGAAATTGTTGCTAGATTCCAGTCGGAACTCGAAAAGGGTGCGTTTCTGATCCTGCGATCCGCTCCGCTCGCACCGGCGCGCTAACCTCTATCGCTGAGTAGGATTGTCGAAGGAAGGAGGGACCATTGTAAGCTTTGTCCGCCCTGCTTGGCCCGAAATGTGTTGATGCTGATCCTCACCGCTCCCTGCAGCCTATGAATCCAACGTGGGTCATTGGCTATCCCACAGGAGAAGAAACCGGCACCTATCTCGCTCTCGACCTAGGCGGCACCAACCTACGTGTCTGCGAGGTTGAACTGCCCGAGGAAAAGGGCCAGTACGACATCTATCAGTCCAAGTACAGACTGCCGGAGGAGCTCAAGACCGGCACGGGTGAAGAACTCTTCGACTACATTGCCGAGTGCGTCAAGCAGTTCTTGATCGCCAACCATGAGGGCCAGGACATCAGCGAGCTCAGCGACCTGCATCTCGGCTTCACCTTCTCCTATCCATGCCATCAGGATGCTATCGACCACGGCGTTCTTCAGCGCTGGACCAAGGGTTTCGACATCGATGGAGTCGAGGGCCACGATGTGGTGCCGATGTTTGAGGAGGCGCTGGAGCGGAAGGTGGGGTTTCCCCATCGCTGGTTCCACTCATGGCGGATGCTTATTCGGAGCAGGGCGTCCCCATCAGAATCACGGCGCTCGTCAACGACACCACCGGAACTCTCGTCGCGTCGGCCTACACCGACGATACCACGAAGATCGGCTGCATCTTCGGTACCGGTTGCAATGCGGCTTACATGGAAGAGGTGGGGTGCATCCCCAAACTGGAGCACATGAACATGGACCCCAATTTTCAGATCGCCATCAACTGCGAGTGGGGTGCGTTTGACAACGAGCACGTCGTGCTCCCACGGACTGCGTACGATGTCCACATCGACAAGATGTCGCCGCGCCCCGGCCAGCAGACGTTCGAGAAGATGGTCGCTGGTCTGTATCTGGGGGAGATTTTCCGGCTGGTCCTCGTGGACCTCCACGCCAACCCCGAGGTCAGCATCTTCACTGGCCAGGACATCTCAAACTTGCAGGAGGAGTACTCGCTGGATGCTTCGTTCTTGGCCGAGATCGAGAGGTAAGCGGGAGTGTGCAGTCTTCCAAGATGTGCTCGTGCTGACGTTGTGCCAACAGCGACCCATGGGAGAATCTTATGGAGACCCACGCGCTCTTCGAGAAGACGCTCAAGATTGACACGACCGAGGCCGAACGCAAGCTCATCCGCCGCCTCGCAGAGCTCATCGGTACCCGCGCGGCTCGGCTTTCTGCGTGCGGTGTCGCAGCGATCTGCAAGATGAAGGGATGGACTTCTCTCCATGTTGGTGCCGACGGCTCGGTCTTCAACAAATATCCGAACTTCCAGAAGCGCGGCGCTCAGGCTCTCCGCGAACTCTTCGGTTGGGACAAGTCCGTCCGTCAGGATCCGATCCAGATCGTTCCGTCGGAGGATGGCAGTGGAGTCGGTGCCGCTCTGATCGCTGCTCTCACGATGAAGCGTATCAACGCTGGAATTTACGCCGGCGTCAACGACAAGCGGAAGAACTCGTTGATCCCGCCGGCTTGATGGCCGTGCGGAGATCCCCGATGTCTTTTCTCTCTGCTTTCATCCCGGACTCTTTCTCGGTGGTATCTTTTTTTTTCTGACTGCGACTTCTTCGCTTGGTGGTCGCATCTTTCCAGTACTTCCTTCAAGCGCGTGTTTACCATGTTCTCGTGTTTCTCGTTTCTCATGTTCTCATTCTCTAGCAAGTGTCCGTACCACGACGGACGAGTGTGTTGCACGACCTCCTGTGTGGGTCCGAGGTGTCGAGGCTGGCAACGTGTGGCTTCGCAGGATACACCGGACGGCGGCGGTACTGTTGTGTCGATAAATTACGGTAGTGTCGAGCCTGTTTGTTTGCAAGCGATGGGGGTTTCTGTTGTTTTCTTCTTTTTGTTTTCTTACCCGTGCTTTCTACAGTAGATCTAGAGAGGGTGTTGGCAAGTCGAGCAGCGCGGTTTTTTTTTTTTGCGCTCCTCACCACGGACGATGGTATCCTAGTAAGGCCGCACTAGTCCACCGGTGTACTCGAGAGAGTGATAATTTATGAGGCGGAATTCCAAAATCGTCACTTGAACGTTTGTGACGCACGAACTCTTCGAGACAAAATCCATCCAATCGACTCGAGTAAGAGTTTAAAGCGATTCTCAGATGCCGAGCTACAAAACTATATATGAAGAACCAAATCAACGCGCCTCCCGGCCGTCCTCCTCCTCGCTGCTAGAATCACTCTCTCCAAGTTCAGCGCACTCTTTCCTCCTTTGTGCAATCCCGGGCGCTTCTTGGGAACCGAACGCACACCCGGAAGAGTCCCGTCGGTGCCGTTTCGACGTTGTGATGTGCGTGGATGGCTGCAAGAAGGAGCTCACTTTCGGCGACGTTCACCAGCTCATCCAGTGTTGTTGATCCCTTGCTTACATACCCGCCTTAAGAAAAGAAAGAAAAAAAAGAAAGAGATACATATCTATTTCTGGTCTGGTCTGGTCTGGTTCTGGTCTGGTGTTCCGTTCGGGGCCAGAGCTCACGCATTTTGGTGCGCGTATATCTGCCCGTCGACTGGCTGAGCGGGCGGTGGCTTTCCTTGCGGAAGCATCACCTTGATAAGTAGATATTGCGGACTCGCTCGTCCAGATCCAGAACGGAGTCGTCGCGGTTTACCATACCACATCAACGTCGCGCGCAGAGGACAAGGACGGACATTGTCGTCGCGCATGCACTCTGCCCCGACAAACAACGGACATCTGCTTGCTTGCCCTCTACGTCACCCTTCATCTCCCTCCCTCGCTCGCTTGCCCGTCTCGACGATCGAATCGTAAACCCCCCGTGGGTACATAAGTACTCGCTTGCAAAAAAAAAAAAAAAAAAAAAAAAAAAAAAAAAAACCAAACCAAAAAAAAAAAAAAAAAAAAAAAAAAAAAAAAAAAAAAAAAAAAAAAAAAAAAAAAAAAAAAAAAAAAAAAGCTCACCTCCCCTCCCAATTGTTACAAAGAAAACGCTTAAAAAAAAAGAATGAAAAAAGTCGATAAAACACCCAGCTGTAATACCAAAATCCCCATAGGTAAAAACAGTAACAAACTCTTGAGAACAAAAAAAAAAGAAAATCATAACACCATAGATTAGTGAGCTCGAGTCTATCTTACACAACCGACACAGACCAACACCGCAGACATCATGATAAGGAAAGAAAACATTCGCTGCCAACTACCAACTGCTTACTGCCGCATGATGTGCTGTGGGTGGCCGTGCTGTCGCGGCTGCGGGTGCAGCGACGGCTTTGTTAGCGGCGCCGGCGCCGGAGGCGCGTTCCAGATCAGGCTGTGGCACCTCCGCAGGATCTCCGTGACGGCCCGCTGCTCCGCTGCGACGCCCGTCTTGATGCCCTCCCAGCCGTCGCCCTCGTCCATCCACAGCGCCTTGACGCTCTCGCATATGGCGCGGTCGGAGAAATGGCTCGTGGGTTGCCCGCTGGCGACGGGGTCGAAGATGTGCCAGTAGAGGCGGCTGCGCTTGGACCTGAGCCGGAGGTCGATCGTGTGCCGCTTCCTGGCGTAGTCGAGGCGGAACCAGTCGGGTGCGCGGACGTAGAGGTAGAAGTCGTCGGGCATGTTAGCGTCGGCGGGGAGGGAGGCCTCAATGCTGTTCACGGCTATCAGGATGGGGAGCGTCGCCGTGAGCGCTTTGATCACTTTTTCGAGGCCGTGGGTGTTGAGGACGTTCTGCAGGAGTTGCTGCATCCGAAGGTGGGGGGAATCTGCGGGAAGAATCAACTGCATCTCATTGTTGTCCTCACCCGTGAAACTGATCTCCGCGGATAGTTGTGGGTTCTCGCAGTAGCGAAACAGCACGCGTCCCAGGGAGACATGGAGGCAGTTCAGTCGGAACTCACGGATGACTTTGACGAATACTATCAGTCTCTCGATCCGATGAAGTTTCTCGATGGTCTGCGGCATCACCGTTTCGCCGACGGCAACAGCCAATCTCATCACGTAGTTGCCCGACTGGGGGTGGAACGAAACGTCCGACTCCTCCGAAGCGATGTTGGTACTGTCGAGTTGTGTCATCGGTTCCTTCGTGCGGCCCACGACAAACAGAGAACAATGGCCGTCTTGGGAGGAAAGTTGGTGGAAGGAAAACTGGAGGACGTCGATGCACCAAGTGGCCTTTATTAGCGACGAGACGCGGACACAGAGGTCCGGTATCTGGTGACCGGAGGATTGCACAGCCTTGCTGGGCATCATTTTGTAGGCCACTCCGTGCTGCTCCAGATAGCGAGCGTTGACGTAGAGCAAAATCATACTTGCGGCCATCTTCTCGAGATTTTCGAGGAATCGATACGTTACGTCCATCGTTCCTTTGCACGGAATCATGACCGCAGCCGTTATGCTCCACTGAGTCTGCCTCTCGGCGCTGTTATGGCGGCAATTAGCGAATGCCCCGCCAGTAGAGGGAAGAATAGGACACAATACATCTCCGTGGCCCACCAACTCTCCCCGGTGTCCTGCTGGACGAACGTGAGGATCCAGTCCTTGCGCCAGCCCTTCCGACGCATATAGAGCATGTAGCGCGAGTTCGGGGGAAAGTCGCGCTTTAATTCTTCAGGCCGAATATTCAAGGACTTGAGGATCTCCCAACCCATGCTTCTGGCTCTGTGTTCGACCTCGTCTTGCATCGCAATGTACTTGAACCGCAGAAGAAGATCGGGTGGGCTACTGTTGCTCCGAGAGTTCAGATCGAATTCAATCATAGCTGCTCTCTCCGACTGCTTCTGCAGTGCGTACCGACCAGTTACGGGTTCTATGAGGACTTTCAGTTCCCGCGACGGAGTCAACCGGATAGTCAGATAGCACTCGAACGATTCCGTTGGATGTGTCGTCAGGGTGACGACTCCAGGAACAGCAAGCAATGGCGAGCTGCACAGCTTGGACTGAAGAGTTTCCAGAATATGCTTCGTGTGCATGGCGATCACAGTCTTGATCAATGTCGACGCCGATAGAGTAGCGACGTCCAAGGGCACTTCAACATCCTTTATCTCGGTTCCATCGCGCATCCACCGAACCCCGAGTCTGCTCGGACCGCCGTTGATTCCCCGCTTCACGCCCACCTCCATCCAACTCTTCTCTCCAAGCTTGTGCGGCCAGTACTGGATGACGAGTGTTCTCCGAAGCTGCTGAATCTTGAGATTTTCGGTCCACCGTCCCGCCAGCATCTCGGAGGCTTGCCTGTACAGGATCGTGATCTTGGTCGTCAGGAAGTAGTCGTGCAGGAAATCGTAGATGCCCTCGAGACCGTTCTGCGCCAAAACCTGGTTCCCTCGCACCTCGAGCTCGCGGAATACAGCCGGTGGTATCGGTCGGATTGCCGGTTCGAACAGTATCCGCACGTCGATAACATACAGCTGTGAATCCGGACTCTCGTCACCGACCGACAGGTCCACCTCGAACTCGTCCTTGGCCACGAACGTCGCACGGCCGGAAGCGATTGTGTAGTCCCGGAAATGGGGGGGAAGGTTCTCGTGTAGGCCTAACCGGATGGCTAATTGAGCGTTGATGTTCTTCAGGAACTTCAAGATGTCGGCGGGGGTGAGCGGGGGCGGTGGGACATATCGTTTCTAGGGGGAGGCAAGGCAGGCAGCCGTCAGCAACCATCTCCCTACAAGCCGCTCCGCGGAAGCTCACCATCATGCCCGTTTTGGGCTGCCCAGTGGAGAGCACCGTGACCGCTGTCGCCAGGTCGGGATTGGGAATCCTATCGATCGCATCAGTACCGATGCGCCAACGCAAGTTTCCTCCTCCGGAGAAATAGTCGCAATGGCCACCATACCTGGCCCGTCCCGTAGCCGTCCTAATCTGCCTCAACACCTCGACGACACCATCAAACACGCGAAACTGGCCATCCAACCACGCCTTCAGATCTATCACATTGCTAACGGCAGCAGCTTCGTTCGCCCACATGGCCAGCACCAGCAGCTTGATGAACTCCTTCCTGGTTGCCATCGCAAACTTCATGATCCTGGCTTTCTTGTCCTCACTCGACATCCCCGGCGACGAGATTCCCTCTACCATGAGCTGCAGTTCGTTGAACGAATCCTGCACTAGCCTCTTGAGCAGCAGCGACATGGGGATGAAGCCCTGCGTGATCTTCGGCAGCGGCGGCGCCCGCATCTCGAGGTCACTGGTCCGCTTTTTCGTCAGGGACGTGTTGATGTCGCCGTCGCCGCCGCCGCCGTCGCCGTTCGCCGCGGGTGGGTTCGCCATGCTGCCCGGTTTGCTGTTACTACCTGTTGGGTCATGTGTGTTCGCCTGGGTCATGGCTCGGGGAGGAGGAGGATGGGGGAGAGGAGGAATGGGGAATGGAGAACGGGCGAAAGGGGGGGCTACGCCGCGCGGTTTCGGATCAGGCCCCAGTGACGTCGCGTGAGGTGTGGGCTTGGGATGGGCAACTAGGTCGTGATGTTCGTTTTGCGACAGGGTTGGTACAGAGAACTTGGTGTGATCGCCAGAGGCGATGTGGGTAGCGTGGAGTAACGAGTTCGTGACAGGAAGATTTCGTGAGTGGAGAGACGTTGGAAGGCTGGAAGTACAGTGGGTGATGCTGTGGCGGGTGGGTGTCGCGCGGCGCCAGGAGTAAGTACACTACATACATAGAAGAGTCGCTGCTAAAGACCGGGAAGTAGGCGCCGACACGTGAACAGCGGATTGCGTCACGTGATACAGTCGACTCTGAAAGGACGTAGGACGTGATTCACGATGACGTTGACGAGCAAATGGTTAAGTGAGCGTATACGCCGAGTCCGAACAGCAACATAAGTCCCCCCCCCCGATTTACTATACATTATGCCTCCAGTGACAGCCCCAGATAGAAAGAATGGCCCAACTCCCCCATAAAATCCTCCACAAGCAACAGCGGAAGCAACGAGCCAGAAAGTACAAACGCCAAAGGGGGCGTGCAATCGTCCAAGCGCGCCAAAGTGTATCATCACGGAAACAGACTAAAACGAATACACATCCCATCAGGTCAAGTGTTCTCGAAACGAAAAGAAAAAATGAAGCAAGAAAAAATAGAACAGGCGCCGTCAGAAACCGTAAAACCCCTCCGAGAAAACCGAAAATTATAGAAACAGTTCTAAGTATCGTTACAAATCACCCATCGTACTCTTCCGATTCCGGGCCCTGTCTGCGGCTATCGTTGACAGCAGCAATCCGCAGCTCCTCTCGAGCTAGTGCTTTGCCTTCCCGTTTTCCGCGAGACACGTCGACGCAGTAGATGAGCGGTAGGGGCGCCAACAGCAGCGCCGCCAGAAACCAGAAAGCAACTCGAATGTCACCGTACTTGTCTGTGAGCAAGCCTACAATCGTTGGACCGAAGATACTGCTACCTTTGTCCGTCACCGCGTACAAGGCGTAGAATGCTGCTTCGCTCCCAGGCGGGACTACGACAGTAAATGTTACCGGATGTTGCAGGCAGAAGAAAACGGATGGAGAGCGGGCACGTACTCAGCTCGCCGAACACTGATCTGCAGTACCCACTGATTCCTCCCAGCACGAATCCGTACACCGCACCGAGAAGGTACATCTCCCAAGGACTCGTTAGACCGCCAAAGCCCATGTCCTGAATAGCCGGTATGAAGCCCAGCAGGCCGTAGATCGGGATGATCAGGAAAACGCACATGCAGATCAGAATAGTCTGACTCGGGGTTCTGTTAAAGGTCTTGGAGATCCGCGGCCAGGTGAATGCGCCGGCGACTCCCGTGATGGTCGAGACCACACTGATCATCGCCAGTTGTGCCGGCCGCATCTGAAGGTTGGTCTTCGCGAACAGAACCGCGGTGCCGGAGACCGTCGCCACACCGTCAGACACGAGGAACCATGCCGCAAGGAAGAACATCACATCCTTGAGCCGGCGTGCCCGCAGCATCGTCTTACCAAGTCCTGTCCAGGAATATTTGACGTATCCCCACCAGGACCTCTGTTGAGCTATGGCGGCGGAGCCATCCAGGGACTCCTTGGTGTCCGTCGGCAGCGGGGGGCCCGGCCGCGGACGGAGCCACATGGCGGCCGGGAGAGTAAACACGAACCACCACAGGCCGATAATGAAGAGCACAATCTTGAGCGACATCAATGTCGAGCCCGTGTAGAGGACCACCATTATAGAAAAAGTCTGAAGCAGCACGGCCCCCGTGTATCCGGTAGCGATACCGTAGCTGCTGATCTGGGTGCTCAACGCCAGCTCGGGGCTGTTGCGCCTGGGGCGGTCCCCGTTGCGAGAAAACGCGTGTATGCTCTCGGAGTTGGTCAGGAGGGAATGGCCTTCGGTACTGTCGGGCGTGGACAGATACAGTGGTTCCTCGTCGAACAACAGGTCAGGGTGGTGACGGACGAGGACGGGAAGGAAGGCATTGAGCAGTACGAACGATGCGCCGAATCCGATGTTTCCGAGAGTGGCCCACAGCGCCGAGAGTAAGTAGAATCTCGGCGTCACGGCAATGAACAGCATCGTGGCGATACTTCCGACCATAGCGAACATCAGGAGCAAGCGTTTACGATAGGCGCCTATCGATCGAACGCAGTCAGCGGTCGGTCCCTCTCGCAACACCATTGATCCCCTCCGAAAATACCGTGGTCTGCCGCCCCCGACATCGACACTATTATGAGCGACTGCAAGAACACCGAAAGCGAGAAGGTATACCTGCGACACGACGCGATACCGGTTAGACATCTCGATCCACTTTCCACCCCCCCCCCCCCCCCCCCTCTCCCCTTAGCTCCGACGCCGCAGAAGAATCCAACCCCTTACATTGCAAAAGAGGCCGTGTTGATCCGGGTTCCGAATATGTGCACAACGCACTGTCCGACCTGCTCGTCCAAGCCGCCCGGATGTCCGAGGGCCGGCTTGACACACGGTACGGACTCATCCGACAGCAGGACGCCGTTCTCCCTAGCCAACTGCTCGAGCGTGACGGGTATGAACGACCCAATGCCGCAGACCACGAACACCTCGGCAGCCCAAGCGTACGAATACCATCCCATCAGCTCCTTCCGAGAGGTCGGCCGGACGTCCTGGCCCAGGAACAGCGGCACGGCGCTCGCTCGCTGGCGCGGCGATCGCAGTCGTGGGTACTCGTGCTCATCGACGTCGGACAGGGAGCGCTCGTCATCGGCGTCGTCCGGATTCGGCTCCACCAGACTGCTGTAGTGGCGGGCCGGCATTGCGGCTCTCGACCGCGAGTGGAAGCCTCGGAGAGAGGGGTGGTGAAGAAACCGAATTGATCAGGCGGACGGACGGGGAAGCAAGGCAGCACAGAGGTAATTGCCTCCAGTTCTCTCGCGAGCTGCTGCTTGATGGCGTTTAGACGAGCTAGGTGACTAGCTATTGCTGAAGCTACTCTGTCTCGCACGGTATTTTCGTATGGGGAGGTTAATATGGGTGGAGACTGGTGGAGAGGTGGATGCGGAGAGGAGTGGAAAGGGTACATAGATTCCAAGCCGGGCCCAAGCTCCCGGTCACTTTAGCCATGTCCGGCCATGCTACCTAGGGTAACACCAGAGCTCCCGGTTGCGGTATAGCACACACTTTCTTACCCACCCTTCTGCTTTCGTCATACATACCGTAGATACTTCAATAGAAGGGGACGAAGCGAGGCGGACACGCTAGATATAGAGCATTCGGCATCATGTACGAGCACTCGCGCAATTGCTTCTCACCCGCGCCTAGGTGCTGGCATACTGTGTATTCCAGCACTCCAGAGAATACATACTACCCTCACATTAGAGAGTACGTATGGTATAGATAGTCGAATGTGTATGGCAGTCGAATACCGAGACGCTAGGAAGTGGTTTTATCAAGTATTTGTCCCCGGATTTCGCACCCTTCAGGGGAAGCTCCACTGTGCCGACAGCTGTCTATTTATATAGTAGATACAGTAATCGAGTGAGAGCTCAGCAGCGACAATGTTCAGCATGGCGAATATTACCGGGCACGAGGCGACGCTGGTTGTTGGGGTGAGGTTTCGCGGATCGTCGGGAGGAAGGAGCTTCTGGGGGCTGGCAGGGGGTAAGCATGCAGTCGCAGAAGCCCCGAAAACGATTCAGAATTCCTGACGAAGGTTTGGCACAATTAAGGCCCTTAGATGGTGTAGACGAGCACGCCAATTGTTGAGGCGGAAGTTAAAGAACGCTTAGCTTGCAAAGCTGAAGGAAAGCGCTGGGAAGTTGGATCTTCAAGTAGAGGAGTGATAGCGGGGAGGGAATGATATATGTGTAGCAACAGAGCATGATGGGAAAAAGCTGCCAATTTGGAAATCGGTTACTCGATTACAAGAGGAGGAAAACAAGGAGGGAATCGGCTTACAAAAAAAGGCCTACATCTGGGGATCAACTTAATCCCCCTGCTCTTAATCGGCACAAGACCGGTGAAGTCCGGGCGGATCTTACCTGGAGGAGGTGGACGCCAGACGCTGTTCGCCGACACCGTGCACATAGCTATTGAACTAAACATCTGATATCACTCACGCTAAGCCTATTACGGCGGCTAGCGGGTCAGCATTCGACAATGTGTACATAAGTACATAACCTACCTACCAAGTACGCCTTCAGCGCCATTCGCAAAGATATCGCACACAAAAAGGAAGACGTCGATACAGAAGAGAACCAGAACCGAAACAAGAAAACCCGTTGCAACGCACATCAGGTATCCCCTAGAACATCACCAACCCCATCTCCGACCCCCTCTCTCACTCGGTCGTACCGACTAGCGGTATGCGCGAACCATCCTCGTGCCCGCGGGAAGGACGACTACCGGCTGTGCATCCCGGAGACTGTGGTTGCTGACGTAGGAAGCGCGCGGCGAGGAGGGTGGATATGTAATCACCCGGACATCGCGAACCTCGTGGACATCTCTGACGCTGGAACGGGATCGAGCGCCGCCGGAGCGTGAGGATGCGTAGCTCCGTCGGGGTGCTGTCGGGGCGGGCCCGTTGAAGAAGACGGTTCTGCGTTGCTCGCGGCAAACTACGCGGCTCGGCGGAGGGACGTCCTTGGCGCCCTTGTTGGAAGATATCAGACACATGTTGTGGGTGCGTGCGGCGATCGATCGTGCAATAGTGGTGGTTCGATGCGGGGTCGAGGCGGGTACCCGGTGGAAATGACGCTGTCCGTTCGTTCGTTGGTGGCCCGGCGGTGCGGATGAGACCAAACGACCAAACGACGGATGCTCGAGGGATATGAGGATGGATGATTAGCGATTGGCGGGGATCGAGCCATTATTTATGCTCTTGCGTCGTGCGGGTTTCGGGCAACGGGCTACGGACCCCTTTCTGCTCGCGGCTAGCCTCTTGCCATGTCATGGCCATGTCGGGATATTGGCTGTGTCTGGGACATGCCATTCTGCCTGGGTGTTGGTGTCGGCGGTGGGAGTGGTGGTGTGGTTTGGTCGTCCAGAGTGAATATCTGCATACGTCACCCAACCGCTCTGCCATGGCAACTGCACGGTGACATCGTCCCTAGTGGCCCCACCAAAAGAAGTTCGAGAACACCCGGCTCAGCGACTTCGAGGCCTTGGTTGCCCCGGAAAATGCCAGTCTTCGAGTTCTGGACATTCGGATCAGGCCAGCTTTCCAACATAAGCCCGGGCGAACTAGGTGAGCACTTACAGTCCACCTCATCGCGATCGATTCCTCTCGCCACGTTGGACCACGTCCGGCAATTGACTTCCGAGTTTCCGATCTGAAGGGCCAGGTTCCGGGCTGACGGGACGGCAACTGACATTTGTGTTCTTGGAAGTTGAGATGGAGTTGCTTTCGGCAGAGCTCGAGTCGCGTTCAAGCTACCCATGGAGTTCGATCCCAGTGCTTCAGGGCTAGGTTTCGCGCGTAGTAGCCAACTACTCTACATACTGTTCGGCCTTGAGGCGCGAGCTCCTGACCGCCTCCAACCCGCCGATGCCCATCGAGCGTCCACTCCCGCCGCAAATTTCCGATCCCACATGCCGCCGTTAACGCTCCCGCGCCTGCTGGTCCTGGCGGTCCTCCTGCGTGCGGCCCTGTTCTCGTACGGGCTGTACCAGGACGCACACAGCACGCTCAAGTACACCGATATCGACTACTACGTGTTCACCGACGCAGCGCGCGCGCTGTCGCAGCGCGCGTCGCCGTACACGCGCGAGACGTACCGCTACACGCCGCTGCTGGCGTGGATCCTCTACCCGACGAACTGGTGGTCCGGCTTCGGCAAGCTCGTCTTCTCGCTGTCCGACATCGTCGCCGGATGGGGCATCTACCGGGTCCTGCTGCGGCGGCGCGGCGGCGGCGGCGGCGCGGGGATGACCGAGTCCCGCGCGCTGTGGTATGCGGCCGCGTGCTGGCTGCTGAACCCCATGGTCGCCACCATCTCGACGCGCGGGAGCAGCGAGGGGCTGCTGGGCGTCATGGTCGTCGGGATGTTGTGGGCCGCCGTGGCGGAGAACACCGTGCTCGCCGGAGCGCTGCTCGGTCTGGCGACGCACTTCAAGATCTACCCCGTGATCTACACGCCGGCCATGCTTCTCGCCATGGAGCGCGACGCGCCGTTCACGCTCTCGGCCTCCGCGCGGTGGATCCGCGGCTTCGTCACCGTTCGCAGGGCCGTCTTCTCGCTCTCGGCGCTGGCAACGTTCCTTGGCCTCAACGCGATCATGTACGCCGTCTACGGGGATGAGTTCGTCGAGCACACGTTCCTCCACCACGTCGTGCGGCTCGACCACCGACACAACTTCTCGCCGTACAACGTGCTGCTCTACCTCGTTTCCTCGCCGGATGGCGGCTCCAACGTACCGTTCGCGAAGGTCGCCTTCCTGCCGCAGATGCTTCTGGCTGCCGTGTTCATCCCGCTCGTCGCTGCGAAGAAGGATCTCGCGGGCACCATGTTCGCGCAGACGTTTGCGTTCGTCGCGTTCAACAAAGTGTGCACATCTCAGGTACATCCCCCCCGTCTCTCCTCGGACTCCCACTGACCTCCGAACGCTAGTACTTCATGTGGTACATTGTCCTCCTCCCGTTCATCCTGCCCTACAGCTCCTTCCTGAACAACTGGAAGCTCGGAGCGGCAGCGCTGGCGATGTGGGTGCTCGGCCAGGCTGCGTGGTTGCAGCAGGGATACGAACTCGAGTTCCTCGGGAATAGCACGTTCGTTCCTGGGCTGTGGACGGCGAGTCTCGGGTTCTTCGCCGTCAACTGTTGGCTGCTCGGCGTGTTCGTCGACGATGTCGTCAAAAGGGGCGGCGGCAGTGCGGTGGCCAAAGCGAAGCCGTGAGCAGGGTGGATGGCCGACCGGATGGGGGATAGACATGGTCAGTGTTGTTTCTGCGGGCGTTTTACTGTAGATACGCGGTACTACTTATCCTACACATTTTCGACCGCACGGAAGGCGTCCAGCTCGCTGGATGTACTCAACATCATTGGAAATCGTGTCGTATGTTCTGCGGCTGGGCCGAATGAATTGCCCTCCATCGAGTAGTACGTGCGAGTCCTGCTTGACCCTCCCACTCCGCGCGTCACAACTTCTCACTACAAGGACTTCAGAAGAGTCCGGACAGGCTGATACGCGCGGACCCGGGACGTGCTTAAACTCGCCTCATCGGGAATGATGTAGACTTCCAGGATGATGGGACCGTGTAACGAGAAGCCCCTTGCTTGGTGCATCTACAAACCTGAATCCTCATCATGGGTGGACGCGTGAAGCCACGACTCGCGCGGAAATGTGCGGTAATGCAAGGGCAGACCCCTTGAGTACCTCTCGGTGAGAGAAAATGCGTGATATATACCTCTGAGCTGGACCCCGTTTCTGGTATTTAGTGGTGGAACCTAAACACATCCCCTGGAGAAGCGCTCTCCCGACAATAGATAGAACGTTGTTAGATTTCGAGTGACCTGGGGTGTCAGATGAAAACTCACCTGTGTCCTGGGAAGACATGCAAAACAAATTCAGCGAGGGGTTTTTTGGGGATGACGCCTCGGCGTACGGAGCCGTGGGGTGAAATTAAACCAAGCTGAGGGAATGGTGTCTGCTCTGAGTTTTAGGAGAAACCCTTTTATATACCGTGAATCCCATCGACCGACAGGGTACAAGTTTTACCCCATGTCACTGCCCGCAGCGGCCATCGCTGCTTTTCCAGGTGAGCAGTTATTTGAAGTTACTGACTGACCATTGATTAGTTAATCACTCGCACTTATTGACTACATTATATGTACTTAGTCATTCAAAATGACTCTTCATTTTCCTTTTTGTGTTTTCTTTTTTTAATCCGGACACGACGTCACTGTGTCGCAGCGGAATTGAAGTGCTCCGCTGTAATTTTTTTTTTCCCTTTACTGGCAGCGACACGAATTTATTTACTGGCGGCGACGCCAATTGATTCCGCACCCGCTCTCTCGCTATTAGATCTATGCCTGCTCTCCATTAATTCTATGCCCGCACTTCGCAACAAAAGTAGTGATAGAGAACCGTGCGGTGAAACTTGTACCCTGTTGATGGCATTCATGGGGATGGATATAAAAGGTTTTCTCGAGCTTTAGAGGCTGGGAGAGCCTATTGGGAGCCAGAGAAAGTGACCCCTCGATGAAGCGAGTTTGAGGACGCCCAGTCTGGGTGAAGCTGCTTAGGCAGGCTCGCGATCATCAAAATTGGTCGCATGCGAGCAATGAAAAAGCAAAAAAAAGAGGCTGATACGCGTAGAGGTACTTACATTTATAGCACTTGGGGAACTAGAAGGCAACAGGGAGGTTCTGCTGGTCTTCGTATGTATCTACCTATGTACACTACAACTACAACTACAACTATGCATAAACAAAAAATCCACGCAAAAAATGTTGACTCGTCATTGCAATCCCCTTGACTCCTCACTGTGGCTACAAACTTATTGATCCGCCACTGATTCAACAAACTATATACATACACATACACACCAAACCGGACATGAGCTATATGTAGCTCTTCAAATGGATTGGAAACGGTAACCGCATCCAATCAGCACTCGCAATCCTCTTCCGCTCAGAAACCCATTCCGTGCTGTCCGAGGGAGGACCAATATTAGTTGCTACGCCACTTGCGGGAGCAATGCTGGTTGACATTCTTGGCATCCGCGAAATGCAGGTACGTACGTGATTGCCAGGCTCCTATTCGTCAGCGTAATTTTGGACCAACTGCTTCAGTGTCCACCCCCTGTGTAGTTATCGCATGTTGCCCCGCTGCAAACGGCAACATGTGCGGATGCAGGACTCCTCCAGGGCACACTCAGGTGGGGGTGGGGCGCTATATCTCACACCAAGCGCCGGTCTGAGTGCGTTGTGTTTGGGAAGGGGCGCACGAGGTGTGGAGGGAAGGGATGGGACTTCTGCCTTGCGCCAACCCACCCACTCCCACCATCTACTCTCGCACCATCGTCTTCGTCGTCGCTCGCGCTCTTTGCTCCTCCGTGTGCGGACTGGATCTTCCGCCGCGCCTCACGCTCACTCGCCCCGTCATTCCTTTGCGTCGCATCGCCGACTCGTATCGACCGCGACGCGATTTCTGGTTGCACCCCGTGCCCCCCTCCCACCCCCCGATAATCCAGCAACTCGGCCATTCCTTGAAGACGTGCTGTGCGCCCCTCTTTTGAAAACCTCGTTCCTGGCTTTATTTCGGACTGCCGCTGCATACTCCACTCTGCAACCCCAGGCTCCTCCCCCGCTCCATTTCACCGCAAAACAGAGAAAACAAGCCAGCATCAAAGCCGGCGATGGGTGTCGTGCTGCAGCAGCGCAATGTTGGAGACCAAGTCCGGGATTTCGGCTCGACGTTCACGTCCTACGACAGATGTGAGTCCCTCCTTCCCCGCACGGATCGTCGTGTAGACATGTGCCCGCGAGACTGACGTTCCCCAGGCATGGAAAAGAGTGTCTGCAAGTTGGTTCCTCCTTCCGTGTCCACCCGCCACCGCCCCACTGACCCCCGCAGGTACCCCTTCATCGTCCTGTGCGTGGTCGTCGGCCTCGTCGTTCTTTCGGCGTTGTTGTGTCTGATCCGCTGCGTGATGTGCGGCTACGCCTGCTGCAGCTGCTGCTGCGGCGGGTGCGGCGGCCGCCGCCACAAATCCGAGCACACGACGACCTACGTCCTTCCGCCGCCGGCGCACCACGGACCGGTCATCGACCGCCCGCCGGCGCCGCTCTACGACGAGCCGAAGTACGCATACTTCGAATCCAGCCCCGACGCCCTGCCACACATGCCCAGCGCACACGGAGTCGAGGTCAAGAGGCCCGTCACGGTCGTGGAGGAACATGAGATGACGCCGGTGTCGGGCATTGGAGGATCGGCGAACGACGTTGCGCCGCGCTTTGGCAGTGCCGCCGGATACGCCGAGCCGTACGATGTCGTCCCCGAGAGGAGCGGAAGCACACAGGACTACGCTGCTGGAAGCAGGCCCTATGGAGTCGCTCCCGACAGACCGAGGAGCCCCGGGGGGGCGTCGGTCTATGCGAGCAGTACGCGCACCGCTCAGCCGCCGCCGGCGTACCAACCACAGTACGGCGATACGCAATACGGAAATACCAGAGCGTTCGTTCCCCCGCAGCAGCAGCATGGCTACGAAGAGGATATGCCCGCGCAACAGTACCGCCATCCAAACCAGCACCAGCACCAGCACCAGCAGCAGCAGCAGCGCGGCTACGAAGTGGACATGCCGGCGGAGCCGTATCTGTACGGCCACCAGCAGCAGCCGCAGCAGCAGGACTACCAGCACCCGGCGTACCAGCGGGCGTACGATGATCGCAGAAGACAGGAGGAGTGGAGCGGCGTCTAGACGGCGAAGGGCGAGGGGTAATTCTGGAGTTGAGGCGTGTTGTTGTCTTTCCATCTTTCCACGATCCCCCTGTATCAGACCTGTATATTAGCTTGAGGGTTTCTTTGTCGTCTTTTTTTTTTTCTTCCTTGCTTTCGCGACAGACCGACAACCACCGTTTTTTTTCTGCACCCCATCGTCTGATGACGAGCTTGAATTGAAGCTTTGTTGCGAGCGCAAGCGATGATCTGCTGCCGGTAGATGGGGAATGTGAGGGGGGTTTGCACCAGATAGATGGAAGCCGCAGGGGCGCGCATCCCCAAAGACGCTCCCAAGCACCGACGGTCGTCAAGACCGGCGCAGCTTGTGAGGAATGAACTATTCCATGCTACATGTTACATGCTCTGCGCGATTGTCGCTCTCCCTGCCAGTATGATAGCGGTTGATCTCATCGACCGTGCCCTGCCAGTGGCGGTCGTCCGCTCACGAGTAGTCACTCGCCGCAGTTCCTGTGCAGGGTGTCAATGAGGGCGAAAAGCGCGAAAACTGATATCATGATCCAGTAGGGTCGCATACGATCAATGAATCATCATCACCAACGAAGCGCGAAAACGCAGGTTCCGCAACCCGAACACGGGAGTGGAAGCCGAGTTATTAGATATTCGGGTCGCCGTGCGTGTGTCACGGGCAGCAGCACATCCAGGGTGGCTATCGGCTCCAACAACGACGACCAGAGGCGGACAGTCCGTCCATCCGCCGTCGCATCGACACCGACCCAACGCAACGGCCCGCGAACCCTGCCAACCGGATGTAGGGAGTGCCGGGCGGTCGCGAAGCCGGAGGGACGGGGCATTCGGAAACGCTCCGCGGTCTTGCCGCCCCCGGGGGGGGGGGGGGGGCGCTCGTCACTTCTGCAGCTGCGGCGTTGCGGACATGGGCAGTATAGGAAGATACACGCACGATCGGGTTTTCTATTGACGCTGGGGGTGCGCGGAGAGAAGTCTGTGCAAGACAGAAAGAGAGCGGCGGGGCGGTTCTCCGAGATCACGACAAGAGTATAGTATATAGTGTGCAAGACGGAAAATGGGGAAGACGCACAAAGCAAAATGGGAAAAGCAAACACGCCCGCCCCGACCGCGCGAGTACGTAAAAGAACAAAAAGCAAAACCTAAAGCTCGAGTTGAAGCGTCGCGAGAGAAAAAGAAAAAGAAAAAGTGATGTAATGAAAGCCCTTTTCCGAAACCAGACTTTTATCAACACCACGTACAGCTGCCCCGTCGGATCACAATAGTTCCGGGTTCCGAATTTCATAGATAGCGTTTCCGTAAGAGCATCAACCATTCGTTTTTTTTTCTTCCTCCGCTTGCAGACGTGGCAGCCTCGCGGCTACGTTGCGCGTCTACTCCTTGCGGTCGACGTGAACGGGCGGCGGGGTCGCGATCCGCGCCGGCTGGAAGGGGTTGTTGGTCTGCACGTAGGACGAGCCGGTGGGGTGGGAGCTGACGGGGACGGTCGGCAGGGAGCTGGGGGGGTTCGAGTGCATCTCGTACTCCTGGCGGTAGGCGTGGGCGGGCGGGGGGCCCGGGGGCGGGGCGTAGTAGTTGGCGTGCGGGTCGGCGGGGGCGGCGGCGGTGGTGCCGGAGTACATGGGATACGGCGAGTACGGGGGCGGCGTGTAGGGGTTCTGGTGCGGCGGGTAGTAGCCGGCGGGGCCCAGCGGGCCCGGCTGGGCGACGAAGCGCGACTTGGGAGCCAGCCAACCTGTGCCGCGCAGAGGCGCCTCTCCGCGGAGGCGGCGGCGACGCGCGCTGACCGTCCTCCCAGAGCGTCAGCAAGAGCGTGCGGCGGCGTTGGGGGCGGGATACCTACAAACACATGGCCAGCAACAGGATCAAGCCGATCGTCGTGAAGGCGATGAACACCCAGCGGCCCCACGAGTGCCAGCGGCTCTCGTAGCACTCGCCGAGGATGTTGCAGGTGTAGTAGGTGTCGGCCATGGTCGCTGCTTTGTCGCCGGTGGGGTTGTGGGATTGGGCGTGTGCTTTGTGGGGTGTGGTTGGGGCGTGGACGGCGGTGGTGCGTGGTTGTCGGCGGAAAGAAGAAAGACGAGGGGGAGGGGGAGGGGTGATTTTGTTTGTCCGACGCTGGGGTGCTTGCACTCTGCTCTCCCCGGACTGAGGGAGCCGAGTGCGGAGCGAGGGCGAGCAAGTTGGGTGGTTGGGTTTGTCCTCTTGAGACTCGCATCTTGTGATGGTGGTTCATGCTGCGCAGCACCCCTGCTGGCGGGAAGAGGTGACGCAAGCTCTCTGTCTCGCCCCTCCGTTCCGCACTAGCCGGATGCCCCAGCACCCCATTGCCGACGAAGCAGCAACGGCGAACACGTTCCCTCCGCGCCGGGACCGTTGTGTGGCGGTGGAGACGTCCACGCCCAGCCCAGTCGTGTATTGTTCCCACCAACTGCGACCCCCTTCTTCCGTGCGCCGTGCTGTGCTGGCTGTGCTAGCGGTGCGCCTGTTTCCACCCGCAGACGTACGTTCCGGGCTCCGTCTGGGTACAGAATGCTGGCCAAGGGCAACAAAAGAGAGCGATGTCCAAGGGGAGAAAAACTGATGTTTGCAGCGGCAGCTTCCAAGCAGGAAATGATCGATGAGGTATGTATCTACCCCTCTGAGCTGGAAGGCGACGCGAAATGCGGGTAGAGCGTGCAAGTACGAGAGCTCCAATTCGTGGAATTTACCCTTCCAAACCCTCAGTTTGACTGCATACATGGGTGGTATCTCTTCCTCTGCACTGCTTCCCTTGCACGGTGGGTTTCGACCTTGCAACCTCCAAAAAGCGGCTGGCACTGCTCACAGCCGTTGGGGCACTGGGCGGAACTATTCTTTCTTGCTTTCCGTAGTTGTTCCCTATTGTTCCGAGAATGTTCCGTTGTGGTGGCAGAAGTAACTACATTGCGAATGACAGGAGGCAATCAACGTCGATAAACGTGGCGAGCCGGATCAATATACTTCCAGCGAGGAGTCAATAAATTTGTAACGAAGACTCAATCGTTTGCTTGTGCATAGGGTCCATTCTGCATGTCAGTACTCTACACACTTGGCATCTACAGTACATTACCTGCGCCCAGCTATTTGCGCTTTGTACGTATCATAGGGCACCAGTCTTTCCGTCCATTCGCTGCGCCGCAAACGGTGAGCCACAGGCATACCAAGCCAGAACTATCCCTGATCCGGAAAGGTGCATTGACAAAGTGTCTACCGAGCAAAGCTAGACCGGGTTCGGGTTAGAATTTTGACGCAGCAAAACTCGCGACAAGATCAGTCCCATCGCCATCGTGAACCGCCTCGACACTCCGCCCCCCCCAGCACCGAGTCCGCGTTTGAATGCTGCGATGACCTCAAAAACAGCAAATGCGCTATTGGCGCCGAAGAAGAGAAGATCTGTTACCGAGTCGGCCAAGAATTTCTCCGTGCGCTCCATCCCACCCCCCCCCCCATAATTGCTTCAGGACTGCGTTGCAGGCTGGCTGACCGCCACCCGGGGTCGGGTTACAGTACAAATCGTTCACGCGGAAGATCGCAATCTTGTAACATCCCCTCGGCCAATGCCCAGTCGCTACGGAGCACTCCTGTTGACTCCGTGGCAGAAAAATCGATCCGGTCCGTCAGGTGCGCAATTATGTCGACGACGAGGAGACCATAGAATCGTTCTTCAAGAGCGCGTTGGACAAATGGGTCGATCTAAACCTGTCGACTACATTCAAGCTATTCCTCCGCGAAGCCCGTCCGCTGTGCCAATCCCTACCTATGGTCGTCCACAACAAGGACCGCATATTCGATATTCTCCACTCCTACATCGGCAAGAAGGACGTCCTAGCGCTGGAGCCTCTGCTGGATCTGCTGGCGCAGTTTGCGCACGACCTGGGCGCGACTTTCGAGCCTTACCTTGCGCGATCGGTGTCGGTGTTGTCGGCGCTGGTGGCAAAATACGTGGACGTTGAGACCGTCGAGTGGACGTTCAACTGTCTAGCGTACCTCCTCAAGTACCTGTCGCGGCTACTCGTTCCGGACCTGCGACCGCTATACGACGTGCTCGCGCCGTTGCTGGGGAGGGAGCACCAGAAGACTTTCGTTGTCCGTTTTGCGGCGGAGGCGTTGGCCTTCTTGGTACGGAAAGCGAAGGGCGACGCGCTGCTACTGATCGTGCGGCATTGCTTTACTGACTTGCGGGCGAATGCTGGTCGGAAGGAAGCGAGCTTGTATCCAACCGGGTTGATGACCGTGTTCAACGAAGCCTGCGTCGGTGTGGATCGCACGCTGCATTCGAGGAGTCCGGAAGTGTTTGCCGCATTGCTCCGGGTAGCAATGGAACAACCGGATCACGATGGAGTTTGCCGGAACGTCGTATCGGGCGTCTTGACCGGATTGATCCACCATACCGCACCGGAAACGTTCCAGCCGATAATGGAAGTGATCAGAGTGTTCATTGAGACCGAGCTTGCGAACGCTGACAGCACGGAGGTGCGGAAGGCCGAAATCGCTGCGAGGCTACTATACACAAGCGTATCGGTGAGGAAAGGAGGGCGAATACGAGACTGGAGCGCCATCGGGGACGTTGCGTCGAGTATAGTGGATACGGTACAGCGCCTCTCAGCCGACGCCGATAAGATCAGGGAAGCGATGTGGCCGGCATTGAAAGCAGTTGCGGTGGTCATAAGTATTGCGGAGGTGGATACGGTGATCTCGAAATGCAGCCGAATCGTCGAGAAGGCGAAGGATTTCCAGAATGGTGTCCTATTTCTTCCTTTCTGCGAGTTTGTCGCTGGTCTCCACCAGGAACGGTTTGCTACTTTTGTGCAGCCTTACCTGCAGAGGTGGTCTCCCACTGCTGATGGGTTAGGGCTTGAGCTGTGCTGATTGTCTTCAGATTCATGACGTCGCAGTGGCCCTCCCACGAGCGGCTGCTTCTTCTGCTGATCCCGAAGCTGGTTTCAGCTGGTGCACTGCGTCTACCAAAAGAGAGCGACAAATCCACTGAGATGTTGGGTCCAAACTCGAACATCACTCGCGCAGCGGGGCAGTCATTTTCCGCCCTCACAGACGCGCTGAGCCCCACCACATCGCCGCAATGGGCTCGGATTGAACCATTAGCCATTCAGGCGTGGCGGTATATGGATGTGCTCCCATCGGTACTTCCCGCTGGCGATCACACTCCCTTAGAGACCTTCCGTAGGCCGCTCGTGGCACTGTTGATGGCGGTATCGGAGAATACTCGGGAACTACGGTTGGCGTCCGTGGCCGGCAAAGCCTTAGCTCTCATCGGCCAAATAGAAGCCTCCGAACCGGACAGGATATCATCCGGAATTCCCTGTACTCTCATTGTAGCGTTCGGCCAAAACCCATCCTTCCTCGCTGGTGCCCACGAGTACATCAAGCGCGCTGGAGCCGACATGTTCAACGACGCCGAGAGACAGGCGCTGTCGGAGAGCCTGATCTCGACACTTGTCTCTTCAACCAGCGATGTCAGACGGTATTCGCTTTACATTCTGGACTTGCTCTCCAAGGCCAACGTAGGGACTACGTCCGACACCATCAGAATAGCCACAACCGTGGAGGAGATCCCACTACTGGCATCCAACCAGAGGAATCTCGCCATGTATGTGCGTAAGCTCGGGATGGATTACCCGCATCATCCAAAAGATTCCTGGGAGCATCGCATAGTTCCCTACTATTGCTTTGGTACCTCTACCGCTCCGCCCTGATACTGCCACCATGCTCACGTCGTGATCCAGGTCTAATGACGGCCAAATTCTCCCCCCTCTGGGAAGAAGCCTCCAAGGTTTTGGCTCGCGTTGCGGAGACCAACGAGGCGGTCGTGGCGGACTTTGCCTTCGGGTGGCTTACCGGACAGGGTACTGGAGATGACACCCCTCAGCCTGCGGACGAGGCGCAGCCCATGACATTGACTGCTTTCGAGTGCTCGAACCTAAAGATGTTTGAGCGGGCGGCGGAGAAGTGCGTTGCGGATGACTTCAGCGCAAAGGCTGAGCTGCAGGCTATGTTTTCGGCGGTATGTAGCCCGGCCGCGTGTGTTACTGTCCATGCTGACTTGCCTGCTAGGCCGCAACCGTCGCAAGTATTGCGGTTTCGATGGCCCGAGCTCAGGCCCTTTACGTGCTCGGCGAAGTACCCGAGATCGCCGAGAGGAGAAGCCGGCTCCTGGTTCCAATGTTCCTCGAGTGGAGTAGAATGGCAACGGAGGAAGTCGGCGTGGAGATGGACGAGGATGTCTCCGAAAATTCCTCCGCGATCAAATGGTCACGCCAAAACCAAACCGCGATGCTCACCGTCTTCACAAAATTCGTCAACCCAAAGGCTCTGTTCCAGTCGGAGCGCGTTTACGCGAGCCTGCTCAAACTTCTGGCTTCCGGCGATGTGAAGATCCAGTCCTTGGCCCTCATGTGTATCTTGACCTGGAAAACACCGGCCATCAAATCGTACAAAGACCACCTCACGAACCTCCTGGACGATACCCGGTTCCGTGACGAGCTGACCCTTTTCGTCCAAGTCGGCGAAGATGACTCCGCGATCCAGGGGCAGCACCGCGAAGCTCTTGTTCCAGTGTTGCTGCGGCTTCTGTACGGCCGATGCTTGTCCAGGAAGAAGGCCGCCTCCGGGAGAAAGGGAATGTCTTCCAACAGAACAGCAATCCTGTCAGCTCTGTCCAACTTCAGCAACGACGAGCGAGGCATGTTCATCGACATCACCGTCGGCGAACTCTCGGGTGTTGGTTTCGTGGACAAGTCAAATTCCGAAGAGTTCAAATTCGACACAACCACCATCGGATCGGTGCACTTCTCCCGGAGGAAGCAAGTCGGTATGGTGAAGATGTACGAGGACCTGCTGAAGCAACTCGGAACGACGCTCCAGCCACATATCGGACAGATGTTGGATGCATTGATGTACTGTCTGATGTCGGCTGTCAACGACGCAGACAAGGAGGCGGACGAGAAGGAGGACCCTGCGAATGCGAAGGCTGCGAAGGCCGTCCGTCAAGGGGGCTTCAAAGTCTTGAATGCCATGTTCCACTACTGCCCAACCTTCAACTGGAAACCATACCTCAAGTCGATATTCAGTGGCCTGGTCAACCCTCGTTTAAACCTGCTGGCGACCGAGACCGCGCAGGATGTCTCCAACTTGCTGAAGTTGTTCTCGACGTGGGCTGGTTCCAAACACACCGTCTTGCTCCTCTCCGAGTATAATAATCAAGTGCTTCCGACAATTGCAAAATGTCTTGGCCATCCCGCGATCACGGATGAGGTTGTCCTTTTCATCGTCCAATTGGTCCGAAAGATTGTCCAACATGCGGACAACGTTGAGGAGCTTGCCGTTGCCGGCAACGTCAAGGACCAGCTTCTGAGGCCGAATGTCGATCTCTTCTTGAGCCAGCTGGGAAGCATCCTGAGGAAGAGTTTGGGCAAGGATATCCTTGAGCAGTGCATCGAATGTGTTGCCGCCCTTGCGCCTCATGTCCAGGGCAATGCCGAGACCACTCAGTTGGTCGACATATCCATCTTCCTTCTGGACCAACCCACCCGGCGAGTCAATCCCAAAGCCAAGAGCGATATCCTCAAGATCCTGGTCAACTTTGTTCCGTTATGCATCATGGAGAAGCGCGACGGGTTGTTTGAACGAACCTTCAGGAGCGTGTCATCGCTCTTTGGCTTTTTCCGGGACCGGCCATCACGGAAACTCCTCGCGAGCGTCCTACAGGTGTTTGCAGAGCGAGACGAGGAACTTCAGGAAGTCGCAGACCTCTCGAAGAAACTGAATGCCTTTTCTGTGAGGAGACTAGACGAACCTGATTTCGAGCAACGACTAGAGGCATACGGCATCATCAACGAGGAACGGTATAGCCAGTTCAACGCGAGGCAGTGGCTGCCGCTACTCCACAACATGCTCTTCTTCATCCGTGACAACGAGGAGCTTGCTATCCGGACCAATGCTTCGTATACCCTGAGGCGTTTCGCCGAAGTTTGCGGATCGAAGGTTGGGCAAGATGATGAGGAGAGCTTCATCAGAACCCTCTTGGATATCGTCCTCCCTGCCATTCGGGCTGGCGCACGTGAGCAGTCGGAGATCATACGCGCCGAGTACGTCGCAGTGATGGCTCATGTCGTACGGGAGTGCCCGACATTGGAAGGAGTTGGGGGCATGCAATCGCTTCTCGTTGGAGGTGACGAGGAGGCTGACTTCTTCAACAACATCCTGCACATTCAACACCACCGCCGCGGGAGAGCCCTCCGTAGACTGGCGGAGTTGGTCAAAAAGCACAACGTTTCCGGCGGAAATATCGCACATTTCCTGTTGCCTTTGGTTGAGCACTTCGTTTTTGACCAGGCTGAGGGGGAACACAATCTCGCCAATGAGTCGGTGATAACTATCGGTGCCTTGGCGGAGCAGCTGGAGTGGCCCCAGTACCGCGCTGTGCTCAAGAGGTTCATGAGCTACATCAAATCCAAGCCGGAACTGGAGAAGATCGTGATCCGTTTGATCGGAACTACCATCAATGCCCTGTTTGCTGCCTGGCAATTGAAATCGGCCGCCGGTGCTAGCAAAGTTGCCGACGCTGATGGTGATGTCGACATGGATACCGAGATCACGGCGACGGCGACGGAGGTCGCGCACCCTCGGTGTTGTCTGGCTGATACGTTGCCCGAGCAAACGAAACTGGCCAATGACATCTCGAATGGCATTCTTCCCACTTTGACGGAGTACCTGCACAGGAGGGAAGAGACCACTGTTGCCCTTCGAGTGCCCGTCTCCGTGTCGATAGTTAAACTTCTCAGGATCATGCCGGAAGACATGATGAAGGTCAAACTCCCGGGCGTTCTGACGGACGTATGCCACATCCTTCGAAGTCGCGCACAGGACTCGCGCGATGTGACGCGCAAGACTCTGGCGGAGATCGCGTTGCTGCTTGGACCGAAGTACTTCTCCTTCGTCCTGAAGGAGCTGCGAGGCGCTCTTCTGCGAGGTTATCAGTTGCACGTGCTCTCGTATACCATGCATTCGATCTTAGTGGCGGTCACCCCCACGTTCCCGTCGGGATCCTTGGACTACTGTGTCAGCTCGATTGTGTCCATAATCATGGACGACATATTCGGTGCTACTGGTTCCGAGAAGGACGCCGAAGGCTATATTAGCAAGATGAAGGAGGTGAAGAGCAGCATGAGTTACGATTCGATGGACGTCCTGGCCACAATCACCACGCTCCCATATCTCGGCCACCTTGTCCGGCCAATCAAGGCGCTTCTTCTCGAGAACCTAACGCTCAAGTTAGTGCGGAAGATCGATGAGTTACTTAGGCGTATCAACGTCGGTCTCATGAGGAATGAGATCGTGAAGGACCACAACATCATGGCGTTTTGTTATGAGATCGTTCAGGAAGTCTACAAGGAGCAGTCAACGGTGCCTACCACGGAGGTGGTGGACGATGTCAAGAAACGTTACATTGTCAATCTCAAGGTCCCGTCCAAGAGTGCGTCAAATGTTGCGACTTCCTCTCAGGTCTTCAAGCTCATCAAGTTTGCCCTGGACGTCCTGCGTACGATTCTAGGCAAGCATCAGGACCTGATGACGCCGGAAAATATGGCTAAGTTCATTCCAATCATGGGAGATGCGATCCTCACGAGTCAGGAGGAAGTCCAAATCTCGTCAATGCGCTTGCTCACCACGATTATCCGCGTGCCCCTTGCCGAAATCGATGCCGGCGCTGGAATTTTCGTATCGAAGGCACTGGGCTTCATCAAGTCATCGCCGTCGACGAATTCCGAAATCGCGCAAACTAGTTTGAAGCTTATCGGTGCGGTTCTCCGTGAGCGGAGAAACGCCACCATCGGTGAATCCACTGTTGCATACATCCTCACCAAGATTAAGTCCGATCTCGAGGAGCCGGATCGTCAGGGCGTCACTTTCAACTTCTTGAAGTCCGTTATGACTCGGAACATGGTCATCCCGGAGGTCTACGATGTTATGGACCAGGTTGCGGTGATCATGGTCACCAACCAGACTCGCGGTGTTCGTGATCGGTCGAGGAGCCTCTACTTCCAGTTCCTGATGGACTATCCGCAAGGCCAGGGACGTCTAAAGAAACAACTGGCTTTCCTGGTCAAGAACTTGGATTATGTTCACGAGTCCGGGCGCAAGTCGGTCCTTGATGCCGCCTATCTGTTGATTACCAAGACTGGCGGTGATCTCGTCCAGGACGTGCTTGCAATGTTCTTTGTGCCCTTGATCATGGTAATGATCAACGACGAATCGGCGGAGTGTCGCGAAATGAGCGGCGCACTGCTGAAGGAGGTGTTCAAACGCGCGGATGCCGAGCACCAGCGCAGCTTCGTGGAGCTTCTCCGTTCTTGGGTCAAGCAGGACCTGCAGCAGTTGCTTGTGCGTGCCGGTCTTCAGGTGTTTGGCTTGTTCTTCGACGTCGTGGGAACCAACGCGAAGGAAGATGTCAAGCTGCTCACGGCTAGAGTACGGGAGCTCCTTGCCAGCGCAACCGACGACGATGCCGAGACACCGACAGAATGGGAGCTGGTTTACTTCGGACTACAATTGTGGTCCAAGCTCACCGACCTCTTCCCAGAGACTGCATTGTCTTCTTCCAGCGCCGGCATGTGGGCTGCGATCCGTGGCTGTCTCCGCTTCCCGCACGCGTGGATCCGTCTCACCAGCGCGCGGTTGCTGGGGCTTCTGTTTGCCGAGTACTCCAAATCGTCGTTGTCGGAGCTTCCGCTTGTGAATGCCAGAGGCTTGAAACTGGAAGGCCCGGACATGATCGATGTTGCCCACGCTACTTCTTCTCAGCTAAACAGTCCCGAGCTCACAGACGAACTCGGCCTGCAAGTCGTCAAGAACCTGCTGTTCCTTACCAGGTGTTTCTATGCTAACCAGATGCCTGCGGCAAACCCGAAGCGGGAGCGGGGAGATGACACTGATACCATTGAGGAGAACGAAGCGAAGACGGCATTGTTGTGGGTTATTGCGCGCATCTCCGGTGTCATTCGTAGCGAGAGGAACGTAAAGAAAGTAGGCAATTCTGTTACATTCTTATGGTCATAGGGCGGTGATTAATCCGAGTCAATAGGGCATCAAAGCAAAGAACGTGGGCAAGAAGTTCGCTCTACAGTTCCTGGCAGCCATGATCCAGGTCATCTCAGCAGAGGACTTGGTGCTGATTACTACCTCACTCATTACTCCACTGTACAATCTTGTTGAGCTTCCCGACGCCAGTGAAACGAAAGGTTTGCTTACGTATCCGCCTTCTTGCAGTATAATCATCTAACGTATCTCTGTTTAGATCTCAAAACCACTTCACAGGAGGTCCTTTCCATGCTCCAGGTCAAGATCGGAACAACGGAGTATGCTAAGGCGTACAATGCCGTCAAAAAGAGGGTCAATGAGCGCAGACAGGAGCGCAGGAACAAGCGGAAAGTAGAGGCTGTAGCCGAACCGGAGATGTCGGCGAAGCGAAAAGAGAGGAAGCACGAGAGGAAGAAGGAGGTGCGCAGAGAGAAGGGACAGAAGCAGCGTGACTTCAGGCACGGGAAGAAGGTGTAGAAAAGGTGCAACATGCATGTGGGCGGGCAGTTTGCCTGGGGTTTCTTCAATATATATGGCGTTCAAATGTTTTGGTACAGATAATGCTGGACCAGACTGCCTTGACAATTTGGGAGTGAGTGACATTTGGTGTTTTGTTGCGCAGAGGTGCCAAGGCCGAGACATTCCGGACTTCCTGTCCACTGCGCAACAACGGTACATCAATCTATGCTTTCCAGCTCCAACGGCCGCATCTCCCACCACTCCCGCTAATGGCTTCCCAATTACGGGTCAGTCACCTTTCCACCCCTAATCCCTCACGATTGACCACTGAAATTTTCCAGAGAACCGCTCTACCGCTCGCTGGCGTCATCGGCATCGTCATTGCCTCCTCCACCGTCCACGCCGAAGAACACATTGTATGGCCCCCGACCTCCACCGCCATTACAGTCTACATGCGCGACTAACTCGCGCCTACAGTACACGCACACAAAGAAGCCGATCTACGATGCCCCTCCGGCGCTGACGCTCCCGCCAACCAGCGCGCCCACACACCCGACGCCGACGGATCGTCTCGCGGTGCACATCGGTGTTGCGCGGCGCTTCATAAACGTGCATTACCGGCTGGCCTGCCGCAAGCTCGACGACGCATTCTCGGAGTACCTCGCGTACGAGCGCTCGGTGACGGGCACGATCGCGTCGCTCGCGCCACCGAAGGGCTCTCCCGAGAAAGTGCTCCCGGGTGCCATCTACGTCGCCGTTGCCGCTATGGCCGGTTCGATCGTCACGCGCCGACGCATGTGGCCCATCCGAGCCGTGACGCCGCTCGCCGTCGGCGTCGCCAGCGCTTGGTACTTCGTCCCCGAGACCGCGAAGAACGTCGGCGACCTCCTCTGGGAGTGGGAGAAGCAGGTGCCAAACGTCGCCGAAACACACTTGGCCGTCAGGGAGGGCGTCGAGGACGCGTGGGGAAAGACCACGCAAACGACCGCCGAGACTCGGAGGAAGGTCGACGAGGCTGTCGCCACTGCCAGGAAGCACGCGGAGGATCTGGTCAGGAAGGGATAGGCTTGTGGGATGACCGGGTACGATGCTGCTTCTCTTTCGTCTGCGTAGATTGCTGCGGTATAGAAAAATGGTATGGGTTCAGAGTGCGCTCGGGATCTGCTCCACTTCACAGAACGCAACCTTTTTTCCGTCTCCTACGGGTAGATTTCGTTGGGCAAATGGCGTGGGAGAGGCTGAACTACATAGATGCTGTGTACATATTCCGGCGATCGGGTTTACACAGCGCAGGGGAAGGGTTAGTCCAAAAAATAACGAAATCCGGTGGGAATTTCTGTGAGACGCGAGTAGGTGTAACCCCTTGCGTCCCCAGTAGTTACATAAATATGCGTTTTTGCACATCAATGCTGACGTGGGGGAGTCACGTGCTGAGTTTTTCGAGTATGTACTTATCTACTCTGGATAAGACTCGTTAGCGGCCTCAAGCGAGACGGAACTAGTTACCAGTCGTGTGCAAGTTCTCCGGGCGACCACAGGCTACCTACACACCACAGAAATTCCCACCGTGATTGTCGACACTGCCGGACATCAAATCCCCACGCAGAGTCGGACAGACGTACTCATGGCGAAGCGCCGCAGAAGATCCAGCAGGCGGGCGCCGATACAGGAACCGCCAGCTCAAGCTGCCGCCGACATTGACCCGCTGACGGCACCAGCAAGTGCGGAACTCGCACAGGTGCAAGTGAACCCATCGGCGGCGGAGTCAGAGCTACAGCCAGAATCGGAGGAGCCGCCGGAAGGCGTGACGCTCTTTACTGAGGAGAACCCACCGGATGGCGCCCTGCAATGGTACTGGACGCAACGGCACCGGTACTTCTCGCGCTACGAAGAGGGGATCTGGATGACACACAACAGCTGGTTCGAAGTCACCGCCGAAGCCGTCGCCGCGTAAGTTCTTCCCCTCTCCCGCTCTTCCTCTCTCGAACGTTCCGTGCGTTGATGTCCGAAACCTGCAACCAGTGCTATCACGAGACACATATTCCCACCGTCCGCCGCGCCGCCCACGCAGCCGGTCGTCGTGATCGACGCCTTCTGCGGCGTCGGCGGCAACGCCATATCTTTCGCGCTCTCGCCGCAGGTCACCAAGGTCATCGCGCTCGACGTCAACGCGGCGGCCGTAGCATGCGCACACCACAACGCGCGCATCTACGGCGTCGCGTCCAAGATCTCGTTCGTCTGCCACGACTTCTTCGCCGCGATCCCGCTTTTCCAGAAGTCCGACGTCCCCTTCGCTGCCGTGTTCCTGAGCCCGCCATGGGGAGGACCCGGGTACAGGGAGGATGATGTGTTCGATCTCAATAAGATGAAACCGTACAACCTGGGCTTCATCATGCATCACGCGAAGAAGGTGTCCAGCAACCTTGCGGTCTACCTGCCCAGGACCAGTGATCTCAACCAGCTGCAGGCCGTGATGGACGACGATCTGGAGGAAATGGAGGTCGTGCATTACTGTCTGGCGGGGAAGAGTAAGGTACCATCTCCCTCGTTTCGGCTCCCCCCCACCTATCGACACTGACAACAATAACTAGGCCATTGTGGCGTACTATGGAAACCTTAGTAGCTCGGTGAAAGCTTACCGAGAGAGTGGATGGAGATCTCCAGCTTTATCTCCCGATGCCGAGATGCTGGATTACTGACGGATAATGCTTAACGTCAATAATGATGCCGGGTAGTAATGCTTGTCATTTTTTTTCTTCCTTTCCTTTTCTACGTTTCTGTTTGGAGTTTGGTGGCTTGCAAATACTTGGGTCACAATGGTATGTTTTTTCTCGGGGGAGATGCGACGCGATTGGGACATGTTGTGGGCTCAGGTGTTCTGGCAGGCCGTAGTACCTGTCTCGTGGAGAATCACCACACATCATACTGACCGACCACTGCCTTCCACGTCTGCTGCTCCCCCCTCTTTCCTCCCGGCATATCGGCCACTGACTGCGCTGACCGTTCTCACCTCTCTCCGCCGCAACGCAGGAGCAGAAATTCCCCAGCCGGCTGTGCGCATTACAAAGTGATAAACGTAGACAGGCCAAAAAAAAAAGGAAAAACGAGAGCGGGGGGAAAACCAAGCGCGGATATGTATTCTAAGCAGATAAAGATGTGTATTGGACGAGGAAAGTTTAGGACAAAAGAGACAGAAAGTTTATTTGGCGCATCCGTGTTCCTACAAACAAAACCCTGATATTACAAATTAGTAAATCAAAAGATAGAGAGTTGTGAAGGAGAAGAAAGGGAGAAATGGACATAGGGAACAAAGGGAAAGCGATATGTAAACCAGACCAGCGGGGAAAAAAAGAATGTACGTTTGATCGAAAAACAAAACAAAAAAACAACTGCTCCTGTAAACTGAAGAGGAAAAAAAAAAGAAACTCTCGGGAAATGCGAAAAAAACACCGCCAAATGAAAACAGGAAAGAAAAAACCTGGTACGAGAGGTGGACAAAAAAAAGACAATGAAAAGACGCAATGGAAGCAACGGCCCGCAATATACACACCATATATCATCATACAACCAACCAACCAACCAACCCAGACCAGCCAGCCAATCCGCTCACCAAACCAACCAACCCTACCAAACCCCTTGCATACCGCATCAAAAATGAATAATAATAAAAATGGCAGAAAACAGCAAAACGCGAGATTCGAAACGTGCTGACGATAGTGATGCTGTTGATGGCGCAGACAGGAGATATTGAGATGGTAATGGAGATACAGAGAGAGACTGAGAGTTGGACTCAAGGAAAGTTTATATATAAAAGGTTATCGAAGGAGGTCGAACGGGCCCGTACAGGATATAGTCACTTCACTCGCTGCCTCGGCAGTCGGTCGGTCGGTCAGCGGCTGGGCCTTTCAGAACTTCGGGTCTCCCACCTCGACCTTGAGACTGGCCATGGTGCCGCTCCGTTGACTGCGGACCTGGCCCACCGCCGCCGCACCGCCGCCCATCTCCCAGTCCTTCTGCACTTCCTCCAGAACACGCTTGCACCAGATGCCGATGTCGCGCTCGAACGAATGCCAGCCGTCCGTGGTGCCGCACACAACCGCCATCACGTCGAATTTCAGCCGCAGCTCGAAGCGAATCTCGGCCGCCTTCTTCCAGTACCGCAGGTTCTCGGCCAGCCGGTACGGCTTGCTGAATTCGGTGTGGTACGTCGGGATCTGGCCGAATGGGCGCTTCGACCGGCGGACCACCGCGTTGTGGATCACGATCAGACGTAGGCCGGTCTGCAGGGCCGCCAGGAACGGCGTCGGAAGGCTCGTGGTTGCGTCTATCGCCGAATGCGCCGGCAACGGTTCCTCCGAGGAGTCAAAGTACGTCAGGAAGAGGTGGTAGCGGTCTGCTCGCGCGTGGGGGAAGTCAGCAGAAGAAAAAAAATGAAAAGAATAAAGCTGCCCGAGAAACGGACGGGGGATTGCGGGTGTGTAATGAGCGCACCATACTCACGGCCTTCCCAACTGCCCTCCAGCCAATCTCGACCCTTGCGGCGTAGTTCCTTGATGGCGGTTTCTTCCTCGTCCAGCGCCGATTCGACTCCGACGATCCAGTTGACCAGCGCATCGCGCTCGTCGGGCCGCACGCCGCCGGCAAACTTGCGCTGCGCCATGCACTTGAGCACGTCAAGGATCGCCAGGAACTCCTCGCGCAGTGTCTTGTCGTCCTTGGAGGACAGCAGTGAGATGTCGGTCGTGTAGTAATACGTCTTGGCCGCGCGGATGGCGGCGGTGCCAAGCTCGCACAGCTCCGTTCCCTGCAGCTCGTCGAACCCATCGTACCTCTCTCCACCGTTGGGGACTTCGCCCGCTTTCTCCCACGCCTTCTTGGTCACAGCAAGCGAGTCACGTAATCGCCGACGCAACACGTCCGGGTCTGGTGCCGGTGGGATGTGCTTCGTGCTCGGATTGTACGTCGATGTCGTTGGCGGCAGCATGATCGAGTCGTCGAAATCGTAGTCCTCCATTTCCATAGGCGACTCCAGGAGATACTCCTGTTCGCCGGGCAGGAAGAGTTCCGGCGACGAGCGCAGCGAGCTGTACGTCGAGTCCCGCACATCGGCGTAGGTATCAACGGCCAGAGTGCTGCCACTCTTTTTCTTCTGCAAGCCACTGCAACACACGGACACCAGAAGTCAGTACGGAGCCGAGAAAAGGGCGGAGCGAGGCCAGGCAGACAGTGGGCCGAAGCGTTCGGAGGGTGAGGAAGAAAAAAAACTCACCCCCCTTTCCCGTCCAGCAATCCCGTCTTCGCGAAGAAGTACTGCAGGTGTGCGATGCTCCCCAGAGCCATGACGCTGTCCCTATGCTTCGCGGACGTCGAGAACTCCGTTCCCTGCGGCCTCATGAAGCCCCTCCTCCGCGTCGTCATGGTCATCGACGACCTGGACGACGAGGTCGTCGACGTCGACAGTGTGGACTCGTTTGAGAACGAGCGTTCTATCGAGCCGCCCGGGCCGGAGACGGCGCGCTGGGGCATGCCGCCGGGCGAGACGAGGGGCGAGCCGGGCGAGGGCGGAGTCGACGGTGGTGTACTTGAGCTTAGAGTCATGCTTGGATTCGTTCGGTTTTTTGTGGGTGTGGTGCGGGGAGTAGCATTAGGCGTGACTTCGGACGAAGACATGATATTGTTTTTTCCTTCTTTGCGAGGGACCGGACGGAGAGGAGCTCGAGAAGACGGATGTTTCTTTGGCGCGGCCGCAGGAGTTTGGCTGGTGGCAGCTGGGGGCAGGTGAGGGGGCGGACCAGAGGGGGAATTGGCAGGTATCGCTTCTCCCTTTCCGACTGACTCACAGCTTTGCGCGCAGAGGGGGAGGACGCGTTGGAGGATGTTGGAGAACGTTCGGAGTGTTGCAAGTCCAAGGTGGTGAAGAGTGGGAGGGGGGGACGAGGGGGAGAGTTTGGCGGGTTGCAGATGGGTCGCCGTGTCGTCGAGCTGCTCCCAATGTGTTTCGTGCAACCGGCAACAGCCACAGCCACAGCACAACACAGTGGCCCAGCGAACCAACCACCTTTCCGGGGTGCGCAGCTGGCACCGACAGCGCAGCACGGGAGGATTCCGTCTTGCGTTCGCTCTTCGCCGCCAGGGGAACGCCGGATCAACTGGCTCGCCCATGTCACTTCCGTGCGTACTGTACATAAGTAGATACAGTACCTACATTCAGCGCGTTGATATTCCCTGCGCTCGAGCCTGGGCCCGAGACTGATCGCAGGCCCGCGCGCCATCGATTGGTCCGAACGGGCATCTCGATAACTAACTGCGAACACAGGGTGCTCGCTTCGTGGAGAATCCCCCTTCCGCGGCTGGGGATCCTGGAGACGCCCAGCTTATTCGCCCGGAGTGCCGTGACGCAATTCCACAGGTCCAACTGGAAGCGTGCAGCGGAGGGACGCAGCATGCACCCCAGGGAGATCACAGCTCGGAAGGCTGCTGTTGCTCACCCGCTCCTGAGGTCTCTGCCGGACTTCGCTCATGCTTCTCCGTCTTCCGCTCCACCGTCGTCTTCTTCGGATTCTCTCGACGCAATCCTCCTGGCTGAATGCTGCCTGCAGACATCCGGATAGCCGATTCTTGCTCCACCCCATATATCTAGGACGTCGCAGCCCGCGGTACTGCAATTCAATCGCAATCGCAGCGGCGGGTGACACCGCAGGCGTAGGCACGGGCCCTGCAATTACAGCGGGCGGTGAAGGTGCTCTCTCCAACATTTACCGTAGCTATCTCCATCTTTGATGTAGATATCTATTTTTTTTGTGCTTCTCGCCTCCAAGCGCCACCGGTCGCGGTGCACGCTATGAGTGCCAGCTGCGTCCGACTGCGGTGGGATCACGTTGTATTTCTGTCCGCAGATCTGGAAGAGGCCCACAGAAGCGTCGCGGGATCACGGACACGGTGGGCCTCACGATCCTGCAACGTGGGGCCGGGTTCCGAGCGCGCTACGTGGGGGCCGAGTCGCGCCTGATAAAGGGGGGGGGCAACTTGGCATGTTTGCCTGACCATGGAGAAAAGCACCGTCGCCCTGCTTACCTCGGGATTCACGCGTCGCGCGTCCCATTGCTGCTTGATTCCACGCTTTGAAGGATTTACGGAGTACGGATAACCTGCCGCGACGGCACAAGCCGCTGGCCTTTGTCCCCCTGCCATCGAGCCATGACGATCGCCTTCCAACTGGTGAGGTGATCCTGCTGGGTGAGCAACAGAGCAACGAACGGACGCAATTGCTCCCTTTATCGATATATACAGCGAATTCGGAATTCGCTCGCTATCTGCCACGCGCGTGTGTGATTACCGCTGTGATCTTGGGATGCCATATTTATCACTCGGTTCCGTGGCGCCTCGTGTCTGTTGAAAGTGATGAACGTGTGTATTGTCTAAGTAAGGCTGAAGCCTCGAGAGAAAGGAGAATATAGGGGCAGGTCCATGCCTGCCCGCCATGACTAAGCAACGAGTGAGATATTACAACACTTCCT
>Ga0307516_10000565_pt1 | contig 49962 bp, 52 predicted proteins | sample 19_EM_MG_FD_203310 | JGI IMG/M metagenome (GOLD analysis project Ga0307516, IMG submission 203310) | Populus trichocarpa ectomycorrhiza microbial communities from riparian zone in the Pacific Northwest, United States - 19_EM | ecosystem: Host-associated > Plants > Roots > Unclassified | place... | reverse complement strand
GTGATGGCCCAGCCGGATGCAGGCTCTGACTAGCTGTACGATCCGCTGTCGGTCCCATTCCCAGAAGACTTTGAGGATGCCCGCCGAGATATGGTCATCTCCCGGGGCTGACGAATTGGCCGCCTTCCCGAGTAGCTCCCCCACCACTTCTTCGTTAACCCGTTCAAAGGCTCTTCCCCCTTCCTTTGGCGTGTAGTTGCTCAGTGGTGCCTTGGGGAAGTGGGCAGCCAGCAGGGCTTTCTCTCGCTCGTAACGCCCTTCTGCAATGTTGCCATCCTCATCAACCAGAGCCTGTCCGGCCTTGTCGATTCTGGGCGTCATGTACCGCGTCGCTGTCCATACATCATTTCCTTTGCCTTCTTGTAGGAACCAGTTCCAGCACTCCCGCTTGGCCCGCCGGATAGCTCTCTGGAAGTTGCGTCTTGCTTCTTTGAAGCGGCTGATGCCGGCTGGGCGGTGTCTGAATTCTCTCCTGGCTCTTCCCAGCTCATGCCGCAGCTGCTTGACGTCCTCCGACCACCAACGCTTTGACCTTGAGCACCACCTCTTCTTCCTTGCCAGCTGATCCAGCGTTCCTATCATCGCCTCTTTCAATCCAGCCGCTGCTTTGTCCACCTCTTCCACTGTGCTGTCTTCGTTGTTACATGGCGCCAGTTGGTTAATGCGGTTTATCAAGAGTTCAGATAGCGTTATGCACGGACAAGGGATACATGCGAAGAGGCCATGAAAAGCATTTGTTCAGACACTTCTCGGAGTATCCGGTCAAGCCTCCGCAGGGCCGCCAAAACCTCTCGTACCGAACTACCACCTGTCCAGCATCAAAAGCGCAAGGAAATTCCACAGACGAAGACACTTCTACGTAAGGCGCGTGGGTCCCAGGCACCGATTAGCCACGTCGACCGTATCTCTGGCGACAATGCAGCTTTGCATAATGAACCACACGTTCCCCCCAACAGACCATCTGTCCCAGACACCACACAGCCCAACACCGCCTTGCAAATGCAACAGCCACTTGCGGCAGAGAGCGCACCACTCCTAACCCCCCCCCCCAGTCGTGATACCCGTTCAGTTACCCCGAATATGGTCAACAACCAACACACCACTTCCCCATGCATATCTGCTAGCCTGAATGATTGCCCTCTATGACACATGATACCGCACAGCCAGACAGCATATCACCAGAAAATATTTCAGATCAGAGGGGTATCAAGGAGACTACCCATTCTAATGTGAGATACTTTCATTCAGATGCCCCCCTGTAACTGATACTGATATAATCTCAGGCACCGATTGCTATCGCCACCTCAATGGAGGCAGAGAACACCACCACTGGTTCAGTATGTGGTAAGAGGCAGTCTGACTCCATTGTAAGATTACATTCTAGTTGATACAGGCCGATACTGATGGATTTTCAGGCACCAATTGCTGTTACCACTACCACCAAAAAATGCCGTACACGTGCAACGGGAAAAGATATCCCCCCCACCCCCTACACTGCCAGTGGAAAGGCTGTCGATGCAACACAAGTAGGAGAGATAGCCGAGGATCTTGCTCAAACGCAGAACACGGAATCCAATGGCCAAGCTTCAAGGACAAGGCGTTCAACCCGAAAGAGGAAGAGGTCAGACAAAGTGGAGAATAATCGACGGGTTGAGGCAGAACTGGTGCTAACCGCCGCCCTAACTACAGCAAATAGGGCTGCTGGTCATCGCCGGCAAGACTTTCACTCTACTCAACTAAAATAGAGATGATTTCGCGTTTGTTAGTAAGTGCAACCATTTCACAACTGTAAACAGTTTCTGATTTTACGATATTCTAGATTATTTGTTTCTATTGTGTACTATTCACTTCTGGGGAGTGATTACTCGAGAGCAGTAGACTGGTGGGCGGATGAAAGGATCTGTATTTTTGCGAAAAAAAATTCCCGACACAATTACATTTGTAAATTTTACATGCATCGTTTATGTAAGAATTGCACAAGCTTTGTATGAATAAAAAGAGAAACTGTATAAGTTACTCACATCACATCGCTGGCCTTCAACCATTTGAGTGAATAAGTAATACTTCTTTCCTGCATCATATGTGGATAAAATATGCCGACAATTGGTATATATTCTCGTATTTGGAAACTTAGTTTATTCCGCAATTGAGTGTAATCAATAGGCAGCAAGAATATTAAGATACCCCCAATTTGCGCGTGTATCTTATACAGACACTCGGGTACCCACAAACATGGTCATATGTTTGAATTCCGGTTAAAATACAGCTTTCGAAGGTATTAGATAAATTTCACCTCCGCCTGGAGTTTATACATGCCCACCCGTATAGAATATGTTTAGATATTTTATGCCAAGCTGTATATACTCTATACCCATCGCTTGTACCATAGGGCTGGACTTCTCCAAGGCTTGGTGCGATAGATTGCTGTAACGGTTTCCAGAGTTTACTTCCTTGTTGTCGATATCGTCTCTGCAGGGGTGCATGCCTGAATGGGTCAGTCACATAGCATTCTCCCGAATGGAACCAACGATCGATCGATGGCTGCGGTTGTATTGAATCATGTATTCTCGCTCGACCTAATACGGCCATGGGTTATGTGCGTGCTTGGCATTGACAGAATTACATGTTGGTGTAACGACCCCACTATTGGTTTCCTCTCACGCACGCTACGTCGTCCCCTCTCCAAAGAGCCCGATTTAATGACCGCCCAAACCAGCCTCCATGAGCTTCAACTGCAGCTATCCAGCGTTCTCGCTCCGTTCAGCCAGGACATTTTGAGGTCGATCCGTACAGTCTTGGTCCAAAAGAGCCCTAGCTCACCTTCAAGCCTTCCACTCACACGGTCTGCCGCACAATGCACACACCTGCGAAAAACAAGGAGAAGCTCGTACTGAATCTGCACACAGCGATGCGGCGATCACGTACTTCGCGCAGCTGCTTGCGACCGTCCACGATCCGGCGATATCGCAGCCACACCGTGCGCTAGCCGCTGAGACCGTCTCAGTATGGCTCGTCCGCACGCGGACGCACGAGGACCTTCGTCCGCCGTTCCCAGCCGCACTCGAGGGGCTTTGCGACGCGTTCCTGGCGCACTTCGACGATGCGGCGTCGCTACTGGCGAGAGCTCTCAAGGACCTGCTGGCCAACACGCTCGCGCTGGCGGCGCAGTCGGCAGTGGCCCCAGACGTGCTGGCTTCCCTGGCGACCAAGGGTCTGTCTGGTGTGTCGGCGGGCGAGGGGAGGAAGGGCGGGTACTATGCGCTTGACGTGGCCGTAAGGAAGGGTGTGGACGCTGCTTGGGTCTTTGAGAGCGCGGGTGGTGCGCGGAGACTGGTAAGGCGGCTGCTGGCGAACCTATTCGATCGAGACCGCGCACCTTCGATCGGGAAGCTATTGGTTGGTCTGTTGAAGGCAAGGCGAAAAGAACTAGGCGAGGCGAAAGGGGAGCAGGAGTGGATGCGCATCTGGGAAGAGCCCCTAAGGGAGGCTATGATGAGTGAGGAATTGAGACACAGGGTAGTAACCTACGTTCTGCCCGGGGTGATGGGTGTTAGTGAGGAATGCTTCCGGAAATTCTTGGAAGGCTTCGGGCTGGACAAAGACGGCGATTTTAAGGATGTGCGAGATGAGAATCTGGGGGCTCTATTATGCTGCTTGAAGACAGGCAAGGAGCTTGGATTTGTAGGCGAGATCGGTAGGTGAGAGACTCACGTACGTGAGTAGGATCTGATGAGGACAGGTGGCACGGATACCCTACCAACGGCGACCGCAAGAGCCCCAGCGATACAGTTACCCTCAGAACTGGTAGCTCCACTCCTTAGCCACGCTCATGCGCATATCCGACTCTCCGCCCTCAATCTTGTCGTCCAGTCAACGTTGATCACTCGGCCGTTCACCGATGACGCCCTCGGTCTTCTCGAGTCTGCCCTGCCTCCCCTCTCTGTTGAGTCCGACGCCGAAACCCGGGACCAAGTTATCGGCAGTCTACGCAATCTGGTCGAGCGACTTGCTCAGTCCACGTACTCCTGCGAGAAAGACCTCAGAAGCCAGCAACAGAAACTACGGTCCAGCTACCGACCCACACCAGACGACATCCGCACTTTGATACAACTGGATTCGCGAATACAGGGCGCATGCCGCTTCTGTGGGTGGTACATCAGCTTTCTCGAAACGCTGCTGTGGCCGGGAGCGAACTATCAACGTTGCATTATGGGGTTGCGTGCACTATCATTCCTTATCCGCTCAGGCGTGGATGCTTCATTGGCGGAATCCACATTTTCGGCTCTGCCCGGGAATGGATCGGTCACGTCCGGCGGTGAGCCATTCAAAAAGGGAGTCTTCAAGTGGCCAGAGTTCTCCAAAGATTTCCGTGTGTTTACCCTTGGTATTACTACCGTGCTCCTGGAGGCCATGTCGAATCCATTCGAAGATGTCCGCACCATGTCCTCGGAAATCCTACGGTTCAATATCAGTTGGAACAAGGCTATGTTGATACCTTTTCTGGAGCGCGGAATGAAGGCTATGAACGAGAGTGGGCGACTCCGAGACTCGGATGGCGTGGCTAGGACTGTGTCGTTGATCTTTGACCTCGTGAGGAGAGGAGATATCTGTTTCGAAGAGGGTGAAAGAATCTGGGGGACCCCGATGGGAAGAGGAGACGTCGGCATTGTCACGTGGTTGCTCGATGTGATCGAGAAAGACTACCTCGCTGTGGCGGGCGAAGATTTAGCACGAGCGGTCAGGGAGAGACCTGTCCACGGACTGTTTGAGTCTTTGAGAATGGTCTTGAAAAGTGTTTATCGCATCGGCCCCGCGGAGGAAACTCTACCACTGTGGAAGGCAGTGCACGAACGGGTGTTCCGGGCGTGCGAGGAGATCTGGAGACTGACCAAAGCACCCCTCTGTTTCCAATCGCCAGAGGGGCATGTGCCCAGTGACATGGACGAGGAGGACGAGGACATGGATGCGCAGACAGTAATGTCGTACTCTTGGAGAGCCGTTAAGGAGTCTTCTGGGCTGCTGGGCCTGGTGCTTGGTGGAGCGCCATTATCCGCTATGAACTCCTCGGACCTCGAGAGAGGGGGCAAGCTTTTGCAACAACAGTTGGCTGATATCCGCCATCGCGGCGCTTTCTCCGCTGTCGCGCCGTCGTTCGCTGCTTTGTGCACACGGTGCTTCAATATTAATGATACGGTACTGGAGGGGCTGCCCAGAACTTGGCTTGCCAATAGCCTCGATTCCATCATGGAAAAGTCCAGCGTCATTACGCGCCGCTCCGCTGGCCTACCCTCCCTGATCGTGGGCGTACTCGCTTCCGAACCTAATCCCAATCGTCCATTGCTTTCGAGCACGTTTACCCGCCTCCTTGAGATTGCGACCCTCCCGGCTGCTATCAATAAGGACGGTGACAAGATGGACCTTCCGCAGGTCCATGCCCTCAATTGTATCAAACTCCTATTTACAGATGCCCGGATATCACAGGTTGTGGTACCTTACATTGGGGTAGGACTGGAGATGGCCGTCTCCTGCTTCGGCTCTGAAATCTGGGTGATCCGGAACTGCGGTGTGATGTTGTTTACATCACTCACAAACCGACTGTTTGGACTACGGAAGAGCAGGAACGATTACAACAGCAACTTTACCACCCGCTCATTCTTCGAGAAGTATGCAGCGGTGCGGCCCGTATTGTTGAATAACCTGCAAGACCAGGTTGGGGCGCTCAAGGGTGGAGAGGTTTCCTCTGTTGAGATGGTTTATCCTGCACTTTCTCTTATCGCCAGGATGGAGGTGCATCCTGGGTACGAAGGCATGGAAGAGTTCCGTGAGTTGGTGCTTGAGTGCATGCGCTCCCGTATCTGGAAGGTCCGCGAAATGGCGGCGAGGGCGTACACTGCACTCGTTGGACCCGACCAAGTTATGGATGTCGTAACCAAACTGATGGCTGTCGGCACGGAGAGGCAGAGCGTTCTCCATGGGAACTTGTGTGCCGTCAGGGCATTGTTAGAGCGAAGGGTCAAGCAAGCTGTTCTCGACGAAGCTGTGCCTGGATCTACCTGGAGGGGCATCGGCAGTGTGTTCCGGGATCGTTTCGATAGCTGGGTAGTGAGGAATCGAAGTTCGGTCACAAAGGCTGTGATGCTGCAGATTTTGACAGCCCATTCCGTCGAGATTCTCGGAGATGGTTAGTCCCCTCGACCTTATACCTTCTACTGAGCTGACATTTCTGTAGCAGGCCGCAGCGAACTCGCGGTGTACATCGGGAGCTACATAGGTGGATGTGATGTGACCGAAGAATGCCGCCAGTGTTCCCTGATTGGACGCTCATTTCTGAAGGAGCACTTGGTTTCGTTCTATCTTACCTTTACTCGCCAACTGGCGCCATGCCATTTCCCCGAGAGGCTTACTAGCCTTCTACTTTGCACTGACGAGGAAATCAATCTCTCCGCGATTGGGTTTGTCTTAGCTCTGGAAAAGCTACCGGAAATAAACATAGCATCTCAAGAGGTTTTTCGGCAGCAATTGTGGGATATGGTAGCGAACCACCAGTGGGACTTGGTGGTCGCCAAGGCTCTCACGTTGCTGCATCGGTGCTACACCGAGTATCCCGATTGTCCTGATGGAGGAGCAGAGTTGACAGGTTATGTGACTTCGTTGAGGGCCACGGTTCAGAACCCGCGGACAGAGCCAATCCAGACTGCTTCACTACCTCTGCTTGGCGTACTGATAGCGAAGCTCCCCGCCGAGAAACGGGAAGAGCTGCTACAAACACTCGTCGCCGAGCTACGTGCCTTCGCCCATGAGGAGCCATTCACTACCCGTATAGCAGCTCTCACATGTCTCGCCCCGCTGGCCCCACTCCTCAAGCTTTCCGGAGGACCGGAAGAGAGCCTGATTCCCTCGTTTTTTCTGCTGTTCGACTTTCTCAACGACGACGACGACGAGATCCGTCTCGCGGCGTCGCGCATTGCACAGACTGTCCTGCCCGGTGAGAGGATCCTCCTGTTGCCTCAGGTCGCCGCGCGGGACCTCGCCCTAGCGCTGCGAGCAGCGTTCCCTGCGTCGACGCTCCTACTGCGAGAAGCAGTGAAGAGGTTTACGGGTATCGAGGGAGCTGTCTCCGCTGCCGCAGCAAGGGCGGCGTGGGAGCGGGCGACGGAGCGCGATACAAGCCTGTTCCGGAGAGAGAAGCAGAATCTGTGGGTGGATACCAGGGATGTTGTGCGGGTATGGGGTGCAGTGGTGCAGCTGCTCGTGGCCAGGGGTGCCGGAAATGTCGAGGACCTGAAGGAGTGGTTTGAGGAAGCTACGGAGTGTTGGAAAAGCATGGAAGGCAAGGATGGACCAGGTGATTGGAGGAGCGAGGAGGAGGTTGCCGTGTTTTTGGAGAGGATTGAGGTTGCGGGCAGGATTTTTGGCTAGACGAATTTTTGTTCAATTTTGATTAGAGATACCATTGGGAAAGGCTTAATCCTGATACCTTCTACATAATCGCCATACGACGATGTACCTACAGTGGGGCATTATCATAGCCATTATGTTACGTATACTACATCCCTCCGCCCATGCCGTCGGTATCCCAATCAGTAACACGCCTATACAAAGGTGCTCTGGGTATGGAGATCTCGCAAAGAAACACTACATGTTCCCTAGCCAGTCGCCTATCATTTCAGGCAAAAGACATGCATAGCCACAGCGACCCACAGGGCACGGCGAGGTGTGGTCCGGCATTAAGAGGCATAGAAGTTTGCTCGTCGCGGAAGGCCGGGCCGTACTGGCCACTACATATCAGTTGTGTCCGTCGCGCTGGACCTGCTCGCGGCCTCGACATGGCCCCCGCACATGACCATCAACTCCAGGTCGTCCGCGCAGGTCGGCACCGCAGTCCAAACCCGCAGCAGTGCAGCCTCCATGTCCTCGAGCGCGACACCGGCGAGCAAGCCGCCGTCCGCGAGTCGGCGATCCCGACGGTTCTGTTGCGCTTCCCACTATTGAAGTTGGCGTTGTCGCTGAGCTCGACGCGGACGCGCATGGTGTCGCGATGACGACGACGGGGTAGCACGTAGAACTCGCACACGTCGAACCGGCAGCTAGCGTCAAGTCGGGAGCACTATCAGTGCCCCAGATGCGTCAACGATCGTCCACGCGTCGTCGTCCTGCATGATCGCCGCCAGCCGGAACCAGAATCACGACCGCGGAACCGGCGCCGCCCCGCGTCCGCGTCCTCCTCCCGCGTCTTACCTTTCAACTAGGTGGGTAGATGGTGACCGACAAACTACTGCCGTATCAAACATTCCACGGGGGTCGCCAGCGGCACTGATCCTATTCGTCACGTACCTGTCTGGTATATCTGACGAGGTGGAAGCCGCGATGCCAGGCATCCGTGGGCTATCCTTTGTGGATGACATCGGGTGGTGGGCGGATTGGACCGACGACGAGGCGGTGGCGGCGAAGCTGTCCGAGGCGGCAGCGGCGCCCATTGACTGGGCAGCGAGCAATGGGGTGGCTTTCGACCATGGGAAAATGGAGGCGGCGATCTTCCGCAGGAAGGAGACGACTCCCACGGAAACGGTGAAGGTCGGCACAGACACCGTCCCGTTCAACAAGGAGGCGACGCGGTGGCTCGGGGTCTGGCTAGACTCCCAGCTCACGCTCAAGGACCATCACGCCATCCGGCTGAAGGAGGGGGAGAGGGCGATGGGAAGGCTCCGCCGGCTCACAGGCCAGATGGGGTTGTCGCCCGCCAACTGCAGAAAGGTCATGACGGCATGCATTCAGTCAGTCGCCATGTTCGGATCGGAGCTGTGGTGGAAAGGGGACCACGTCCGGGGCACCATCGGCCAGGCGAACGAGCTGAAGCTGCTAGTCAACCAGGAGGCAAGGGCGACAACGGGATGCTTCCGGACAACCAACCTGGGGGCACTTTCGATGGAGTCGGGACTCAGGGCGGTGACCATGCAGCTGGAGAACAGACAGCGGCGCTTTGGGCTACGGCTGCTCAGCCTGCCACGGGGAGACCAGGCGCGGGAGATGGTGGGAGCTCCGACTGCGATCGGACGGAGGTTCACAAACGCCCTCGCCTACGCCGGAAGGACAGAGAGCACAGTTCTGCTAGAGGCGCCTGAAACCCTCGACGCGGAGCTGCTACAGGAGGAGGAAGCCGAGGCTAAGGCTGAGGCAGAGAAGGCTCGGCCTGGGCTCACCATGCTCACGGACGGGTCGCGGCTGGACGACGGAGCTGCCGGGTACGCGGTGGTGTGGAGGAACGGCCAATCCTGGGTGGGCATCAAAACCTACATGGGCTACAACCAGGAGGTCTACGATGCGGAGTGTGCCGCCCTCGCGAGGGCGTTGGAACTGGCCCCACGAAGACAGACCACGCGCCGGAGCGGGTCACGGTCTTCACAGACGCCCAACCCGCCATCAGACGGATGGCTTCGGAGGAGCCTGGCCCAGGCCAGAAGTACGCGCTCCAGGCAAGGAAGCACATCGCCACGCTGCGGAGGGCCCGGCCGGGCATTGTCGTCGAGATCCGGTGGTGCCCGGCCCACAAGGGAATTGCCGGCAACGAAAAGGCCGACGAATGGGCGAAGATAGCGGCGGAGGGGCCAGGCACCCGCGGGTGGAATGTCTGAGCTACTCGGACCGGGCGGGGGCGCGTGCGATGCCTCTCCCAAGGTCTCTTGCGAATATCAAGCGGGAGATCTCCGAGAAGAAGTGGGCGGAGGCGCGCCAGTGGGCTGGGGGCAGGGCCTCCAAGACGAAATACCGGATGCCGAAAAGCCAAAAGCCGGACGGCGTGGTTGCTGGGAGCACCAAGAGGCTTGCCTCGCGGTTCTACCAGATCAAGACGGGGCACTGCCTATCCGTGCGTACCTCCACTGGACGAAGAGCCGGGCCACCGAAGTGCTGTTGGCGCCGGTATCAGAACCAGACTCGGGAGCACCTCTTCAAGGTGTGGAAGGCCCAGCAGCAGATCCTGTGGGCGGAGGTGTGGAAGGAGACTAGGAGGTGGAAAGACCGGTGGGAGATCCGGGACCTCTAGGCCGACGAGAGGTGCAGCCGGACAGTGCTGGACTTTCTCACTTCTACGAACGTGGGGAGGCGGGTACCGGACGAGGAGGAGGACACAGTGAGCGAGGTGTCAGAGGCGGAGCTACGGGAGGTGGGGGAGCAGCAAGGAGCTGGGGGGAATCACCACTGTTCCTGCCCACGCCCTCCTTCATGGCGTCCGCGGAAAAGGAGTAGATAGGGGGCGGCCACAGTTTCCTTTGTTTTCTCTTTTTTGTCCTTTCTTTTGTCCTCTCTTTTGTGATTTTCTTGGTGCGCTTCTACTTTCTTGGGACAGGCCTGGGCAGAGGGCAAAGGGGAGCTGGCAACGTGCCGCCACCGCGCAGACAGCGGACAGGAAAAGGACTGTACATATTCTCGCCATGATCTAGATAGGTCGCATGCGAGTAATGAATAAATAAATAAAAACTGCCGTATTAAGCGCCGGACGTTCTGTCCGATGGAAGCGCGCGTCATAGAGACGAGGTTGTTGCCTGGTATGATATCCGATCCGCAACCCGCTGCGCGACACGGGGAGCGCTCCGTGTCCGCGGATAGGCCAGCATTAGTTAGTTGGGCGCAAAACTCTCGCGGCTACCGTCGAAGGCGACAAAGGGTGTGTGTGTGCAAATGATGGATGGCCCGACGGTGCGCTGAGGAGCTCGCACCATCAATGCACAGTTTCTATGTGCTGAGGGTGTGTCAATGTATGGCACGAAGATATAGATATAGTCCCCCGCTCCCTCATCCCTATCTTCCTGCCGAACTGCCCGCCAGCTAACTTGGACGTATATCCAGACGTTTTTGCAACGCGAAAGCCTGCCACACGATCCAAACTCTAGCTGGATCCCTCCGACCGGCGAGGTCTTCTCTAAGAGAGAGAGAGAGAGAGAGTCTCATTGTTCGCATGCGACCCTGTTGGATCGTGGCGATATTATATATAGTCCGTTCTCGCTCACCGCCCGCCCCGACCCCGAGCAGTCCGCAGGCGGCACGCGGTAACTCCCCTTGCCCCCGCCTGGCCTATCCCCGCTTCGACGGACATAAGAAAAGACAAAGCAAAGATAAAGGAAAGACTGAAAGGACGGACAAAAGGAAAAGCAAATTTCCCCCCATCCGATCCCAACACGTTTCCGCTCTTCTGCTCCTCTTCATCTTCCCACTCCGAGTCCTGGCTCTGGGCTATCTTACTCGCCCCGCGCGGCTCCACCCTGCGCCCCACCTCGATGGTGCGCAGGAAGTCCAAAATCGGTCGGGTGCAACGCTCATCCACGAAGAGGTCCCGGATCTTGAAGCGGTTCTTCTCCCTCCCAGTCTCTCTCCAAACCTCCACCCACAGGGTCTTCTGTTGAGGCTTCCAGCGCGGGCGTTTCTTGAGCAAGTGCTCCCGCGTCTGCACCTTATACGAGCACCACCCGCACTTTGCGGTAGTCCCGTCTTTCGTCCATCGAAGGTATTGCCCGGTGAGGCAATGGCCCGTCTTCAGCTGGTAGGACCGCGTGGCCATTCGCTTCGAGCATCTAGCCACCATTCTGTTCGGACGCTGCTTCTTCGGTATCCTGTACTTCTTTGTGTCGATCCGGCGCGTTCAGCTCCGTGCTTCAGCCCACTTCCTTTTTGAAATCTCTCGCCGATGCCCGCTAGTGATCTGGATAGGGGCATCGACTGTACCCTACATCGGCCCTATAGCCTAGCCATTTGACACCGTGAGCGTTTGGCTCCTCGGCCGCCAACTTCGCCTGCGCGTCCGTAAAGATCGTGAAGAGAGTGAGGCCCGGCCTGGTGCACTCCGCCTCCTACCTCGCCTCTTCCTGTTATTCCACTGTGGTGGCCGCGCTGAGCACTTCTGGGGTGTCCGGAGGACTTCTCTCTTCCTTGCCCGCACAACCGAGACCAGACTTCAACCTCTTCTAGGTATTTGGTGTTGCTCCTCATCCTCCTTGGGGCGGGCTGAGTAATCGGAGGCTGAACCGCCTCTGTCTGTTATGTATGTATCCAGCTGGGCAGTTGCCGATCGTAGGCCTGCCTCCATTCCCAGCGCCCCCAGGTTGGTCCGTAGGCAGTCCGTGCCTGTACTTGCTTCCTGATTGGCCAGTTTCTGGAGTTCCTCTGTCCATTCTGTCGCCGTAGGGTACCTCTTCTGCTGAAGAAGATTGCCTCACTCTTCCCATGATTAAACGCCACCCCACTCTTGCCTGCCCATTCGCAGGCCGTCTCTGCCGTCTTCGTCAGTTTGGCCGCCACCTCTTGGTCATCCTTCCCTTCCGCCCACAAGGCAATGCCATCCACGAAGGATAACTCTCTCACCCCGTCACCGGCTTCTTCCGCCTCTTCAAAGATGCCGGAGAGATAGGCGACGAATAGGATAGGGGCCGCTAGGGCGCCCTGGAGATGCCCGTTTCCACCGGTCGAGCCCCTCCCTTTCGTCGTTCAGCACCAACTTCACTTGGCGGCTGGTCACGAAGCTAATAGTCCATCGGATTAGGCCCAGCTTCACTACCAGCTCCTTTAGGCCCCTCACCAGCAGCGTTCTGCTAACGTTGAATGTCGCCTTAACATTCATTAGCTCTCTAAGAGGGGGAGAGAGAGAAAGCGAGACGACGTTGACGGTCGCCTGAGCGAGATTTACTGCGAAAAAAAACCCCAAAAAGTAATTTTTATTTATTTATCCATTAGTTAGTCGTGGCGGTAACGAACTGTCTGGTTTGTCCGGACCTCGGCCTCGACTGGCCTATGGACGGCCTGTCATGGCTCCCCTAGATATGTATGCCCTCCGCCCAGACCTGTCCGAAGAAGATACTCTAGATATATGTAGCGCGCACCAAGGAAATGGCAAAGGAAAAAACAAGTGATATTACAAAGGGGACAAAAAAAAGTAAAATAAAATATCGCTATCCCTTCAGGAACCGAGTGCGAAGACTTATTGCTCAAGCATTGATTCTGTGAATTCGTTGGTGTGCCATGATTTAAGACAACGCCCTTAACACCGGAACCTCCGGAACCTACACCACTTGGGGGTACCTTTCTGGGGTCGTGGCTGGGTACTCTCCGTTTGTACCAACACGTTCTTCCACCTCATGCTCCAACTGATCACTCGTTTCATTTGTCATAAATCGTTGCATTTGTCGTGTAAAATCCATTGTTCCCCATCGCATCCATCCAACCCGCGAGAAACACGAAGCAAAACCCCACTTTGCAGAGCCAACACAAAAGGAAAAGGAAAACAAAACAGAAAAAAAAGCGCATTGATATCACTCACATCCAACACGCCAAACCAAAAAACCAAAAAAAAAGAATGAAAAAATAACTCCATTTTTTTCCAGACCGCAACTACAACTCGTCCCGAACTCTGTGGGCAGCCTCCTCGGCAGCCTGGCGTACACTCTGTAGTGTCTCCTCGGCAGACTTGACAGCGTTCTCGATTTGTTTCTTGGCGTTCTCCAACAGGGCGTCCTTGTGGCTCTTCTCCTCCTCGAGTAGGCCCATCTTCACGCCGAGACTAGCGGCTGCATCGCGTGCATCGTCGCACGCACTGGCGACGTTCTCAGACGCTTGAGAAGCCATACTGACGGCGTAATCGGAAGCCTGGCTTGCAATGCTCGCGGCAGTTTCGGACGCCTTCTCGGAGCCGCTCTTGGGAGTACCGTACATAGCGATGGAGACGTTGTCGACTGCATCCTGGCCCATTTTCCGAAGCTGCGACTGGTATTGCTCGAGTTGTGTAGGTTTCTTGCTATATACCACTACGCTAGCCTCTGCGGCTGCCGAACGAACGCGTGAAACGGCGTCCTGGATCATCGAGTCGATGGCCGGGGGCATGCTTCTGACGGCTTGTGCAGCGGCGGAGGTAACGGAGGCGGTAGCTTCTGCAGCAGCGGAAGTGGCCGAGGCGGCGAAAGAGCTAGCATGGGATAGGGAAGGTGTTGGGGTGCCATAATAAATTGACGAGAATCGTGCCATCACGCTCTCGGAGAAAGTAGGCTCCTTGCCGTGAATCAGCTCGTTTAGCATGCTCCGGAGTTCTGCGTAACGGAGGGCAGCAAGGTCCTGGGCTTGTCCTGGGACGGCTGCGAGAGAATCTGCGGCTTGCGAGGCGACCGAAGCGACCGAGGCTGACACACTGGGGGGCGGGGTGCCGTAGATCTGCTGCGATGCGGCAGCGATCGCGCCTTCCGCTCGCGCAGATACTGCGGCAGCGGTGTCCTCAACGCCCTTGGAGGCTGCGGAAGCGACAGAAGAGGCCGTAGCCGAGGCCAATGATACGGCGGAAGAAGCCGTAGCAGAAGCGGAAGAGAGCATGCTCTCAATCGCTGGGGTAGTGGTACCATATAACTGAACAGACGCCGCGTAGAACCACGAATCGTAAGTACTCTGAGCTACGGCAACGGCGCTGGCGTAATTCTCCCTCGCTACGCTCATGACGCTCTCTGAGGCGGGCCGGGGGGTGCCATAGACCTTTGTTGAAGCGGCAGATGCAGCCGAGCTCAATTTGCTCTGTGCGTCGGCGATAGCCGCGTCGTAGCTCTTCTTTGCCTCTCCACCCATGGAAACAACCGACGAGTAGGAAGCGCCAGCGACGGAGAGAGCGGACGAGTACTTTTCGGATGCAACGGAGTACATGGATTCCTTCAAAGGCTTCTCAGGCTGCTGGACATGGGCAACAGCTGTTCTCTTCGCGGACCGGAACGAATCCATAGCCGCATCGGTTGCTTGAATGTACGCTAGCTTGGCCTGCTCCAGAAGGACCTCGTGGGTGGGTGTCGGGGTGCCGTAAAGAATCGAAGACGCAGCGGCAACAGCAGCAGAGTACTTGTCCGTGGCAATAGAGAACATCTCAGTCACGGGAGTTGGGGTGCCGTAGAGAATGCTCGATGCTGCATAGAGAGCAGAGCCGTGGAGCTCCTTTGCCCTCGACTGGGCGCTCTCGGCAGCCGAGGGTTCCGATGTGGCGGTCGCACGATCCATGGCCTCCTGGATGGCTTGGGAAACTGCCTTTGACGCTTCCGACAGACGTGACTTGACGGCGTCGACGACGGAGTCTTCATCCCTATCGTAGATAACCTTTTCCGCCGCAGAAACAAAGCCGGCTTCCACGCCGCCGGGAACACGTGCATTGACAACACGAGCCGTGGCTTTCTCGACAGCTTCCGCAGCGACAGAGGCGATCGATTCAACGACGGGCGCGCAACTGGAGGTTCCGCCAACAGCTTGTTCGATCTTGGATTTCACATCGTCAATCGCGTCCAGAACCTTATCCTCAACGGATTCTTCCTCTTCCTCTTCGGATTGAAGAGCCGCCTTCAGTCTGTCGGCACTCTTGAGGACCTGCTGGCCTGCCCTTTTGGCGGCAACGGGGATATGGCCATCGGTGAAATCCTCAGAAGCATCTGCAAGTTCGATCTTCTTCTTTCCAATCTTCTTGATTGTCTTCAGTTGTTCAGCCGCGTTCTTCGCAATTTCGGTAGCTTTGCCCTCCCACTCGTCCTCGACCCATTTGGTGAGTTCACGAAGTTTCTCGTTCGACTCAGCGGACTTGATGATGGCGGTGCGAGATTCTCTCATCTCCTTCTTGAGCTCGTGGTATTTGGCCCAGTCCTTATATGAGACCCAATCCATCCACGCCCACTTCATCCCGAGCTCCTGCATGCCCGCGTTATTGACTCCATCAAGAATCTCCAACTTTTGGTCTGCAGCCTCGGAAACGTCGTCGTAGACTTTGGCAAGGTACTTTTCGGCATCTTTACGAACGAGTTGAGCATTGTCGCGAATTTGGGTTCCCAAGTGTCGCGTGGCTGCAAAAAGTTGCTCCTGAGATACGGCCTTCTCTTCCGAAGTACTATCTGGGGACAAATGGCTGGCTAACTCGACAACCTCAGCCTTAAGATCGCGAGTTCCCTTCTCAACAAGCTTCTCTAATTCTGCAATATCATTGGCAACAGCCTTGTGGTTGCTGCGTATCGCTTTATCGCAGATCTCATCGATTTGTGTTTCCAGTTCCGAGAGAGTCTTGAGCGAAGTAGTGCTGAATTTTGCTGAGTAGGTGTGAAGATCGCTCTTGATAATTTCCTTGGCTTCTTCTTTCGTGAGCTTCTTTGCGGGTTCCACAACTCCGGCAGCTACCTCAGAAGCCTTGGCAGCGGAAGCTGACGCAATCATGGACGAAATCGAAGCCAGTGAGGCTGCTTCGCCAGAGGGCTTTGCTGCCACGAGTGGAGAAAAGACCGACGACGAGACAGAGCTGGCAGGGACTCTGTTGTCTGTCAGCGGCTACAACCAACGAATCACACTGAATGCCGGGGAAAGAGACATACCCGCTTCCGTTCGTCCCTCCCAGTCTTTCTCCAATCCTTCCGACTTGTGGTCGCACAACCTCGCTCCACATTCCTCGACCCCAGCCAACCGCCTTTTCGCCGCCCTCTCTGACAATGGGGGCCACGATGACGGTGATCACATATTTGCCATGCCCATAAGCTTTGGCTAGGTATGGTTGGACCTTGTTGTAGCTGGGCAATGCGTGATCGTGCCAGAACACCTCCGCTTTCTCCCTAGCAATGTCAACCGTGGGCTTGACGTCGTTGATCCAGATCTTGTTGACGGTCTCAGCGTGCGGAGATACATAGATGGTGTAGTAGGTCTCGGCCTTTCTCCGGGCTATTTCCACGTGAGGTTTCAGGTATCGGTCGTATTCTGCCGCTGCAAACTTGGAGCTCTTGGAAACATATGGCTCGCCGTACTTGTTGTACGAAATATATGCTGCATTGTAAGCTGGGATGATGTACTCTTTGTTCGCCTTCTGGACATAAGGAGAGTACTGCAGCACATACGGCGACAGGTAGCTATTGTAGTACGGCAAGACATGCGGACGCAGTGCGGTCTTGATGGTTTGCGCTGGGTGACAGATGCCTGGCGAGTCGGAAGTAGGGTGTGCTGGACATTGGAAAAGGATTGTGTAGAGCGCATACCACGCGATTAATCTGGATCACCAATCACCTGATTAGTCCGTGCGTTCTCTCCCAGAGAAGATGCGAGCGGAGGCAAGTTACCGGGCAATCAGGTTAACAGCACTAAATCCATCTCCGGACGATGACAACTTCTTTTTCGGTGCTCGAGATGGTGGAATCCTTGATTTCCTAGACCCTACGATCACCCGCTCTCGTTGTAGGTCGGGCGGAGGAGTCGTCATCTGTGCTTTCTTGTATCCATTCATACTGGCCTTTGATATCGCCATGTTGAAGGTGGATGAGCTTGCTAGGTTTCCTCGATCAACGTCTATCGCGTACAAAGACGATACGGAGGGCGGTTACCGTCGAGAACGGGAGTTTGAAAGTCTGTCTTATTCACGCTAGAAAAAGCACAACACCCCAGAACAAAGGTTGGGACGGAAAGAGAGCGAGCAAGAAGTGGCGGGGAAGTCTCTCAAGTCGATGACTTCCGCTCTGCTAACTTATTTCCGCTTGTGTGGGGTTTCTTTTTTTTTCCAGACAGGCTTTCGCGCCAACGTTGAAGCCAGTCGGAACAACCGAACAGTAGCGGCGATGCGATGTGCTTGCTCTTGCCGTTTTTGCCCGTGAAGAGACGGCTCCTGCTTTTTGCTGTGTGCAGGGGTGCGCGTCGAGTTGTGGATTTGCGGATGCGTTGTCGCGTAGTTTAGGCAACTATCTCGCGAAGGGTCTGAGATGTGTGGGAATCACAACAGACTAGAGGAAGGAAAGATGGATGAGGGATGAGAGATGAGGATAGGAGAGGACTGGGGGTGGGGAGAAGGAGATGGGAATGATGTTGCGTGACGTGTGTTTTAAGGGGAGCCCGAGTGGGCCAAGTAGGTTGGAGCAGACGGAGAGATACCGGCAAAGTAAGTTGAAAGGAAGGAGGAAGCAAGAGAGTTTCTTGGATGAGGTGGCATCTAGTCCTTGGATTTGGCATGTGCCAGTGTCTCCTTCCTCAGATCCTTCCCCTTTGGCGACGAAGCCTTTACGTGCAGAAATAGAACCGTGTGCAGCGTTCGATAGCTGCTGTGACGATGAGATTCTTGGTTTTTGACTGTGCGTTGGTGCCATAGCGCGGTGATGTAATGGTTAGGAGATCTTGGGATCATGTCGTGTGTGCGGACAGGGTTGCTTGGTGTCTCACTTTGCTACCAAATCATGTTTCATGAATCGCCCAAGCGAAACATACGTCACGTGCACACCAGCCACGGTCTCTCCAAGTGGCGTAATGATTCGTGGCAGGTGCCCTGATTATTCATGTGTGGCGCATCACCTTCCAATCGTTTCGGCGTCATGCCAACCCAACCCTTCCAACTTCGACCTTACTGCTCGCTGGAACTCACTCTATCTCCGGGAGTGCATCGCTAATCTGCAACCTACCTCCGCATCCCGCATCATCGCTCCGCCAGGTATGTGTGATTCTTTCTCACCGCTATCATCTGCTTCATCATCGCCTCCTCCCTCTACTGGAGCAGTCCCCCCAAAAGACAGAGAAAAGAGAGGACCAGAGAAGAGGGAGAGGGAGAAACGCAGAGAGACAGAAACAAAGGAGAGAGAAAGCACGATCTCATACTTCGCGCAGGCAACCCCCTCCACCCGCCTCCACCCGCCTCCACAGCAGAAGAGTACAAGTACGCGCCCCTTACCCGACCCGACATCCGCTGGCGAACCCTCGCCGGCTAAGCGGACCTACGCCCGAGCTGTCGCGACGAATGTCGTCCAACTCCCCAATGGGCTCGTCTGCCCCAGAAGCCGACAAGATGAATGATCCTGCTTACGATACCCATGCGAACCGCCCCCATGCCGACGTGGCGAATTCGGAGCCCGATCACTGCCGGATATGTCGCTCGGAAGGAACCCCACACGAACCCCTCTACCACCCGTGCAAGTGCAGCGGGTCCATCAAGTTCGTGCATCAAGACTGGTCAGTCTCTACCCATCCCGCTACGCCTTCCCGCCACCACTTGTTGGGAATGTGTGCTAACTCACCCGCTCGCAGCCTGATGGAATGGTTAACACACTCACAGAAAAAGTACTGCGAGCTGTGCAAGACGCCCTTCACATTTACCAAGGTCTATGATCCGGACATGCCCAACTCGCTGCCGACTCCATTGTTCGTACGGCAATTGACGCGGCGTCTTGCAAGGTGTGCGCTAAGGTTTCTACGGGGGTTGTTGGTGACGTTCGTATGGTTGGGCTGCCTTCCGTGGTGCGTGCGGTGGATGTGGCGGGGGTGGTTTTGGGTGAGCGATGGAGGGTGGTGGCAGCTACCGGCGGGCGAGTTCCCGGCAAGACCGCCAACCGATACCCAACAAACATCTACTACCACAAGTGCGGCCGGACATTCCGCTTTCTTCACTCCGTCGGCTCTCTCGGCGGTCGTCTCCGCAGTCACCGAGGATGCCAATCTTACACCTACGAATCTTGATGTCGTGGCTTCGGCTGCTTTGAACGCATCAGCCATCGGCTCCAATTACCCCGACGGCATATTCTTCGATCGAAACCCGTTCTTCAATGCCACTCGCTTTCAATTTGTTAATAACCTGATTGTCGACGTTATAGAGGGTCAGCTGTTGACGGCGCTGATTGTGGTGACCTTCATCATCGTTTTCCTTATCCGAGAGTGGGTGGTCCAACAACAGCCTGCATTGCCCGGCGACGCAGCCAACATTCCCCTTTTAAACGAACTTGAGAATGCTCTTGCTGGAGAGGAGGCTGCCGAACTAGAAGCGCTTGTCGTTCTTCCCCAGGCACCCGTTGCCGTAGAGCAAGTTGTCCCAGTCGAGGGGGCGATAGAAGCGGATGAAGACGCTAGAGATGAGCGTGTCCCCGAGAGGGACACAAGCGGAGAAGAAGAGGAAACACCACGCGATGAAACCGACGTACTTCAGCATCGTGTTATTGCTCAGCCCAGGAAGCGCAGAAGGGTACTGCCGACGGACGCAGAACCTGGAAGCAGCTCCTCCCTAGAGGCCATCGGCGACGGCACCGTCGAGGAGAGTGGTGAGAGTACGGTCTTTAATTTCGCTGATCTACCTTTACGGCCGACCCCTACAAGGGAGAACACCTCTCAGGTAGCGGGTCTCCGACGCGAACTCGAGGAGACCACTAGGAGTGCAAGCGCCAATGCCCAGTACGACTTTGGTGGTACTGGCGGAAGTACGGACAATCTTTTCCAGTTTGAAGGTGGGAACCCTGATGCATCGCGGCTGCCAGACATCTGGTCCCAGGCAACTTCGAGTGGGGCGGAAATCAGTGATAGGCTGGAGACGATCGACGCCGAGAGATCCGCACATTGGATGAGGGAAAACACTTCCAGTGCACCAGATTCCCCTGCACCTTCCGAGCAGAGGACATCAGAGTCTGGAATTGCTCTGGGGAGCCACAATAACGACATCGACGACGAAAGCGGCAGTGCTAGCCGGGCTTCCTCCAGTTCCTTCGAGATTATCGGGGCACCGAAGATTCATAAAGGCAAGGGCGTGGATATTGCGTCGTCTGTTCAGGTATCGGTAGTCGAAGGTAAAGGGAAAGAGGTTGCTCCGGTGGGCGCCCAGCTGGATGGTGGGAATAATTCAGTTGAGGGGTATGGAGACGAAGATGAGATGAGAACTGAAGGTTCGCTTGGTGTCGGGACCTCTGAATGGTCTACGGCAGCCCACGCGGGAGATGCCCCTTCTGAATCATCGGCCACCCCTCCCATGGCGATGCCCCCACCACCGCCAATGCCACCTTACCTAGACCCACTCGATGTGCACCTAGATGCCGAGGGTTTGGGGGATGCACTTGCTATAGAAGCGCTCCAGGAGCACGTGTTGGCCCGAGAACGAGATCCTCAAGCGCCACAAAATCGATTGGCCGAGCGGCAGAGGGACACTGCTCGTGCCGCGGCGGCGGTGCAAGAACCACCCCCACTTCCACCCCCACTTCCACCCCTACCACCCCCAGCCCTACCGGTTAGACGTGCCGGATTATTTGACTGGATCATTGGAGAAGATGATGCGCAAAACCAACGGGAACGCAATGCCAACGAGGATGATGATACAGATGACGAGGATCCTCCTGTTGGGGCTGCAGCTGCTGTTCCCCAAGGCATTCTGGATGACGAAGCGGCCGACGACTTTGAAGGCATCATGGAGCTTGTCGGAATGAGGGGACCGTTAATTGGACTTGTGCAGAATGCTGCCATTAGCAGCATGCTCATAACTGCCACCGTTGCTATCGGGGTCACCTTCCCGTACGTGGCCGGGAAGACTGTCATGGTGGTTTTAGCGCACCCAGTTCTGTTTTTCTTCCAGCTCCCCATGAAGGTGGTGTCCTTCTGCGCGGAATTCTTGGTCGATTTCTCAACGATGGTTGCATTCTCGCTGCTCCTGATGGCCGAACAAGCCATTCGAGCCTTCCTCATGCCAGCATCGAGCTTTGTCCCAGGCTTATCAGGCTATCTTGACAGCGGGGGGTTGACGAATTTTCTCATGAACTGGGCAGTCGACGGCCAGACCCGTGTCGTTGCTAAGTTTGCCAGTATCGAGACCACTTACATGGCTGTTCGGAAGCTTCCAGCCACTTCTATGCCTCCGTTGAGCCTGGTGATGAAAGAGAACTTCGGGAGGCTGGCGGACACGATCAACTGCGTATTGGGTAGGGTCGGGCTTGCTAGCTTGGTAGCAACGGAAGTTTCTGCTGGGCCAAAGCAGCTAGATTTGATGGGGCTCAAAATTACGAATCCACTTGCTTGGGCTGTTCATACCTGGGAAGATGCATTCGCAGCGATCAACCTCACCCGATCGCTGAATGGTACTGTTGAAACCACAGGCTATCCCTCCAATTCACAGGAAGCTTTGACTTATGCCGGCCTTTACCAATGGTCCGCATGGGACCGGGTCGGGGCTGTCCTGTTGGGCTACGCATTCTTCACTATTGCCGGAATGGTCTATGTCAAGCGGAGGCGACAACAACCCCCGGGTCCTGTCGAGAGACTTGCCGCGGAGTTCCTGCAGCAGTGCGGCGGCGTTATGAAGGTTGTCCTGATCATCGGAATCGAGATGTTTGTATTTCCACTTTATTGTGGAGTACTGTTGGGTAAGCGAGTGATTTTCTATGCCGACGTATGCTAACTGGTGTCACAGATATCGCCATGCTTCCACTGTTTGAGACAGCTACAGTTGCGTCGAGGATCCAATTCGCCGTCGATTTTCCGTTCACGAACGTCTTTGTTCACTGGTTCGTTGGCACATGCTACATGTTCCACTTTGCCCTATTTGTCAGCATGTGCCGCAAAATCATGCGCACTGGCGTTCTATGTGAGCACGGTTCCTTTCCCTCTCCATTATTTGGATACTGATAGTGGTTTAGATTTCATTCGTGATCCTGACGATCCCAACTTCCATCCTGTGCGCGACGTGCTCAATCGGCCCGTCGTGACGCAGTTGCGCAAGATCGGCTTCTCGGCATTTATATACGGCGTACTTGTCCTCATGTGCCTCGGAGGCGTCGTCTGGGGGCTTCATGGTGTCACCAGAGATGTCCTTCCCATCCACTGGTCGTCCAATGAACCTGTGTTTGAATTTCCCGTGGATCTCCTTTTCTACAACTTTCTGATGCCGCTCGCTGTTAAGTTCTTCAAACCCTCCGATGGGCTACAGAACATGTATGGATGGTGGTTTAAAAAGTGCGCCCGAGCACTCCGGCTCTCTAGTTTCATGTTCGATAAGCGTCACGCGGACGAGGAAGGGTACACCGTCTACCCGACTTGGACCTCATTCTTCTTCCTGGAGAAGCCAGATTACGACAAACCAATCATGCCAGGAGATGAGCTCCCAGCCAATCAGATCTACTTCCGGCGCGATGGGCGTTTTGTGCGCGCTCCTGCATCCGACAGTGTTCGCCGGCCTAAGGGCACATCCGTTTTCATTCCTGTCGATGAGCAGAACCGCCGTCTGGATGTCAGTGCCGACCAAGACCCCCCCGATGGCCCTACAGGCGCCAACAGCTCCGACTGGAGGCTTGCCTACATCCCACCGTTTTTCAGAGTGCGCATCGGCATTATAGTTGTGGGGATTTGGATCTTCGCTGCCGTCACAGGGGTGTCGTTTACTATCGGCCCTCTCCTTGTTGGCCGCCTGCTCCTTCGCCAGCTCGTCCCAACACAAGTGCGCCTCAACGACATCTATGCCTTCTCTGTGGGCGTGTACGTTCTCGGTTGTGTGACTCTTTGTTTATCAAAGGTCCCTTCTGTCTACAAGTCCGCCAAAGCAGCTATACAGCACCTCACACGTGCTGCCTCCAACGCCTCGCGCCCGGAGAAGATGAACAACGCCCGCCTCGTAGTAGCCGATGTTATCGTCCGCTCCCTCAAAATCGGCTACGTTCTTACCGCCTTTGCGATTGTGATGCCAACGTTAGTGGCGCTCATCATCGAATTCTATTTTATTATCCCACTGCATACCGCCTTCGGAGCCACAGCCGCGGCCTCCGTGCCGCAAAATGTTGCCGGTGCCGCCGAAAATCTCAATTCTACAGCAGCATCCACCGTCACTGCTGCGGCGCCTCCAGATAGCCGCCTCCACCTCGAACACACGATCCACTTCGTCCAGGACTGGACTCTCGGCGTCCTGTACGTCAAGATGCTGTGTAAGATGGTTCTCTTGGACGACAACAACGTTTGGGCACGCTCCCTTCGCGGCATTGTCGCGCCCGGTTGGCTCAACCCAGACGCGAAGCTTGCAACCCGTGTCTTCATCGCCCCCTGCGTAGCTGGAATGCTTGTTGCCCTTAGCTTCCCGGTGGCAATGGCGAGACTCCTTGTGGTGCTCGGTATCGCCGATGGTGTTGCCGTCTACAGGTTCGCATTCCCCGTATGTCTCCTTGGGTTGTGTATCAGCGCTGCAGGGTACGCCCTTTACCGTGTGGTTGAGGGATGGAAGGAAGGTGTTAGAGATGAGGTCTATCTTCGCGGCATGAGGATCCACAATCATGGCGAGGAGGCAAGCGTGGTTAGAGGGCGGGTGGGGGATGTCGCCAAGTAGACCGGTCTCTTTGGCCGGGTGCTGCTTACCGTTTTTTCCCTTTTTTTTCTTCCTTTTCATCATTTGCGCTTGTGGTAAAGAAGTTGTTTGTGTTGAATTGAATTGAATTATTCCTTTGCTTTTCCATCCGATCTTTCTTTTTGGGACACCTCTTTTAAATTTTTGGCTCATTGTTTTTTTAAAAGAAACAACGTACGGAGGTGGATGCGATCGGGCGTTACGGGGGATGAAATCAAAATTGAGCAACCTTGTGGTAACTGCCCTTGTGAAAAAAAAGGGGGGTCTTTTTATACCGTAATTCGACCGCATTCATACCACTTCGCACTGCAAACGTAGTAAAAGTAAATACCACATCGGGACGGGTGAGAAATTCGCATGCGGGTAGAAAGGCGACATCTTTTTCGGCGTAAAAACAATCCGCCCAGTGTGTAATATACACAGACCTGTTGACTTAGGAAGCCCATGCCTTCAGGCAAAGACCAACGGGCCACACAATGTGCCCCTCCTGCTTACATCCGGAGCAATGCTGAATAAGGCCGAGAACACCGTGTAAAGCGCCACTCCATCCAACAGTTCTGGCTCTCATCTCGCCAGCTGTGAGGCACCCGGTCCGAGACCGCCCAGGACATTTCCTGAAGCCGGGTGGCTGGCAAGGAAACTCACCCTGGGGTTGCAAATCCGTAACATCCATGGCTCCTGCGTAGGTTGCCTTGAAAGCAGCCACGGTAAGGCTGTAGGAAACAGAAGTCGCGAGCTGAGCGCTTCGGACCTTCACTCGCAACGGCGCGGGGTTCTTGAATCACAGCAACTGCATGGCCGCATGGAAAGTCGCCGCACTAAAACCTTCTACAGCTATAAGTACGCTCCCGAAGATCAACTGCGTGCCGCTTGCCACAGAGGGACGATACGGAGCCACGGGGATCCATCTGCCATATGGAGGACTCGGTGATTGCTGAATTCCATCGGTCGGGCAGGAGGGGTGGTCTAATGCTTGATGGGAAGAGCTTGCGGTGCGTATTTGCTCGCTTCTTTTCTATACCGGAATCGTAGGACTATGTTCTTGCTCCACAGTGGATGTAACAAGTCCACGATAGAGGAATCGACAGTAATGTACGGCGAACCGCCCCAGCGCAGAGTGCTGGTGGTACAAGTAGAAGGTGCAGACCAGCGAGCACTTAATCAAAAACTGCCCGCAGTGGAAGTGTCAACAAAGAACGCTGTGGGCACGCGCTCGAGCCGAGACTGGCCGGGGGAAAGGATCGATTCGGGATTAGGGACCTGTCCGCTGATGGCCGTTGCCGCGAAGCCATCCTGCAGTTCCTGCCAACGACGGATGTGGGGCACTGGGGCGAATGGCTGGCAGACGATCAGAGTGAGGCCCCGGAGGGGGAGCGGGAAGAGTGCGTGGTGGAACGAGAGGAGTAAGAACTCCAGGAGAGAAGTGAGGACTTAGGGGGGCGGTTCCCTTCGTCACTTTCATTTGTACTTTGCTTGGTGCGCGCTCATCACTAGTTAGGGGACAGGCCACGGCGGAGGGCAGGGGGAGCCACGACGGGCCGCCCGCGCTTGCGGGTGCCGGTGCCAGTGTGTGCGAGAGGTGCGGCCGTCTTTTCCAGCAGCGGGGCCGCCGGTATCTATGAGCCCCGACTTAGTCTTGGGTATGGGTGCGGCCTGTTATCCGTTACCGCGATGGGGGGGAATAAACCCAGAATCGGGCCAAGACCCTGACGGTCCGGACCAACCAACCATGACAAGGCACAGAGTGAGCAACCGGATTTTTGTTTTTGTTTTTGTTTTTTGTTTTTTTTGCGTGCAGCCCGGATCTATCTCCGAGAGTGCGTTTCCTTTGCCTTTCCTTTGGCTTTCTTTATGTCTCCTAAACTGGGATAGGCCGGGCGGGGGGAGCCGCCGCTGAGAGGTCGCGGCTAGTACATAATATCGCCATGATCTGATAAGGTCGCATGCAATCATCACCATCGTTCGGCTGCCCCTTACTACCTTCCTATGTGCCCTACGTACTAACAGTGCATGCAGCGATGATGTATGCAGATTGTAAGCCCACATAGCCTACCTAGGCCACGGATAGCTCCTTTGTTCTTTCTTGTTGTTCGGATTCTTTTCTTTTGTGATCTCTTTTGAGCGATCCACATCTTGGGACAGGCCTGGGCAAAGGGAGCGGACAGCGTACGGGAAACCTGGATAAATAAAAAGTGCGCCACCATAGCCTAAACATATGTACGCATTCTGGAGTAAAGCTACCTTCGCATTCCGCCAAGGCGCTAACTAGACTAGGGACAAATTCTAAGTACCGCCGAAGTATTTTCGCTACAGCACTCTTGATGCAATGTGGTCCGAATTGTGGATCTGGCGTACTTTACGGAGATTGAGCTAATTATATGCTAACTATATGCTATTGCGTACTGCTACTCGATAAGCAGTCTATGGGCCGAAGGTTTATTTGCGGAGATGGAACGCCGTCACCACTGTCGTCGAGTCTCCCACTGGTGATACATATTATTGAGTATGTGCGTAGGTAATTAGATTCATACTCCGAGCACCACTCCCCCGTGAGCTTCGTCTTCAATTAAATAGAATTGTTACATGGCCGTTTCCGGTTCGTTTCCCCTTCTTATTACCACCGCCAACCAGCACATAGGTATCCCCCGCGTTACGGTGGTAGTGAAAAAAATTCATGGAAAAAATTACTCCGCCGGCCCTCAACCAACCAAACAACCACTCTCCCAGGTACCTACTTTTTTTTTCGTTGCTTTTTTTTTTCTTCCCCCTTTCCCCGTAAAGAAGCAGGATGGGAGGAAGGAGTGAAGAAGAAAAAAACCTTAGAGCACCAGACCCTTGGTGTTCTTGACGTTCTCGAGCTTGACATTCCTCCACAGCGCGACAAAGACGAAGCTGAAGCCCATGACAGCGGTGGCGGCGATGACCATGAGGCGCTGGGTGGCGGCGTAAGCATCGTTGATGGCGTCGCGCTCGGGGGATCCCCAGGCGTAACTGAGCTGGACAGGAAGACTCGAGTAGATGTACAGGTACTGGTCCTTGAGTGCGTCCGGGAGGCGGTTGTTGAGTTCGCGCGGCAGGACGCTGGTCCAGATCGCGCCGGAGACGGCGGCGCCGATGCCTCCGCCGATGCTGGAGCACAGACCCAGCACGGCGAGCACGGCGGCGACGTTCTGGTGCTTGGATACGGCCATCACTGCGAGCTGCTCGCAGATCACGAGCGTTCCGCCGGCGAAGGCGATGAATATCTGGCACATCACAATGTAGCCGATGTCGACGTGCGACTGCCGGAAGTGAATCATGAGGCCCGTGGCCAGGATGTACAGCGGGACTCCGAAGCACAGCGCGAGGTACTTGAACCGCATGGTGAACTTGATGAACAGGCCGACGAGAACGGCGAAGAAGCAGGCTCCGATGCTGTAGATGTTGTAGATGTAGCCGGCGTTCTTGATGCTCTGGTTGTGCACGACCTGCACGTACGAGTGGTAGTACGCGTCCCAGCAGTAGAAGGAGACAAAGATGGAGGCCGAGAGGCCGCAGGCACCGAGGATGGTGCGGTCGAGGATGAGCTCGAAGGGGATGAAGCACTTGCGCGAGAAGAACTTCTCGTATACAGTAAAACCAACCAGGCAGAGACCGCCAACGATGAACATGGCGATGACTGTGCCGGACTTCCAGGTATTGATTTGGAAGTTGGCGAGCGACATGGGAAGCAGAAGGAGCACGAAACCCGCGCAGATGAGGACGACTCCGACCACGTCGAATTCCCAGAAGTAGTAGCTGATCTTCTCGCCCAGGCTGCGGTCGCTGGTCGTGCTCTTCCTGACCAGGCCGGCCTTCTTCGCTTTCATCTGATTGCGGAACACGATCCAGAGGAACGGAACGCAGAAGAGCGGGAGAATGATGGTCCACACACCGTGGCCCCACTGCCAGGTTGACTCCTGGTAGAATCTCTGCGCTAGGGCGGGGCCGGCAAAGGTGGTACCGATATAGGGGGTGGTGGAGAAGGCGAACACCAAGGCACGGTTCTTGATGTCCGAGGTGTCAGCCATGAAGACGTTGAGAATGTAACTCATGCCGTTGAACCCGACCCAGTAGAAGACCTGGGCACCAGCATAGATGGAAACGTTTGTGCAACCAGCCATCATGGCAAGACCTGCACCGATGAATAAGCAACACTGAGGCTGGGAGTCCCAGGGAAAGGGCTAATAAAGCAACGTACCGATCACGGTGAAGGCTAGCATCAAGGTGAAACCCTCAGCACGTCCCCACATATCCAATAACTTGGCGATGGGAAGCTTCAAGGCACCTCCGACGAGGTTGCTGACGATAGCGATGGTAGACACGAGGGAGTGCATGAAGAAGGCACTGGTGACGTAGGCCGTCAGATTTCCCGTCACCTGCTGCTGCAGGGAGTTCATGAAGAAGATCAAGAAGATACTGCAGTCATCGAGGTTACCGCCGTCAGTCTCCCATCCCTCCAGCGCAGAAATTGATGGACGTGTGATATTGCGGACATACCCAGTGTACGCGATGTACAGCTCCTTCTTTGTCCAGACGGAGGCCATGGCCTCCACCTTGGCGACACCACCTTGCACATCCTCGCTGATGGGCAGGTCCGAGTCGTAGTTGGCCTTCTCGTTCGGCGAGGCTCCGGCCTCGGCGTTGTGGAGAGAGCCACGGCCGGTCTTCTTCTCCTCTGCTCCGAAACCGGAGGTCAGGTTGCCCATGGCGGGTACTGGGACGGCGGGCATGGTTGACAGGTCGCTCCACTGAACTATTATTCGTCACACTCCGGTCGAAGGGTGACTTTGTGTCGCCTTATTGTAACTCCGAGGCCAGAGGACGGAGCAGCGGTATGAATGAGAGAAGAAAGCCGCGGGGCAGGCAGGTGATGCGGGTTCGGTGGGATGATCCTCAATGGGAGGCGGGCGGAGGAATTCTTTTATGTTACCTGCTGCTTGCCGTGCGTCTTTCCGCATCGCGTACAATCCCGGTCTGCTCGACGTATTACACCGCCGACGCAGACCCGATAAGCCGATGGATTTTTGGAGAGCTGCCATTCCGCATTATGCTGCAGCCATGATCCGAGTTGCCTCCTCTCCCCACCCGCTTTCCTCCCTTCCATACGACACCGTCCCTAGGCAGAGAAGAGCAGAAGCCGTACTGCCTGTCCTGGCCTTTCATGCCTACAGCATGCCTCGGGCAATCCCTGCGGACGAACTCCTCGCTCCCGACTCCAGCAATATTATCAGTAGCTCCTGTGCTGGAGCCTTGTGCCTGCAGCCCCTCCAGCTCTGCAGCTTGTCCATCCCCAAGAGAGAGCTGCAAATTTCAAGCTGGTTGCCCGGCAAATCTCTTCCCACGGCAAACTCCATCAGCGCCTCTTTGCCGGTGATGGTGTTATCAGATCCTTGAACTGAAGTTCTTGCAGGCGGTTGTAGCAGATGAGGGGGCGCCAAACGCCACTACATACATACTTGCTTAGCGAACTGCTCTAGTTCTCCGCACATAACCTATCTAGTCCTGCATGCCGCTCGCACACCACCCCTGTCCTTGGCAGGTCTGCGAAAAATCTTCATCTGATAATCGGAGAATCGACCCACACCATCCCGGATTCGGCGGTTGCAGTTACGTTATCTGATGTGGCCACGCTTTCTGAGACGTAATCTGATCCGAGCCGGCACCCCCATCTGATCTGATTGGATCTTGGCAGCCAGCGCCAGAGAAAGGGAAGCGAGAGAAAGATAACAAGATTATCGCAATCGCCGATATCTGATCATGCGAACTGCCGTAATGGCTGGCGTCTTGCAAAAACCTCGCACACCGAAACAGGGAGTGGGGAACTATGGTGTGTAGAAGTGTGCGCTCATGGGTACGAAATATTTCTTGTGAAGCCCACTCTTCGTCTCTTGTTTTTTCCCGCTGTGGCCAACGATCAGACCAACTAAGTATGTAGTTCCCCCCAGCCAACATTGCAGGCGATGAGTCGAAACTGTGACATGTACTTCGCTCTCCAAATAATGCTCTTCCAGCCCAGCTCTCTTTAGCCGTTCCATGTCGTCGCTGCGGGGTACCCGCGTAGGTAAGGAGAATCGAACCTACGGGCTGCCGATGAGCTGATGCCTATGTATGTATGTAATGACATTGCCTTGTTTTGTGTTGTCTTCGGTGCCCCCCTCCCCACAGACGCATGCCCGTCATTAACGACCAGATAAAATGGAGGTGGTTGCCATCTTGTCGTCCACGCGCATAGCTTAGATAGCACTAGGGGCGAGGGAGCTTGACCTTACAAGAGAGACCTTTTTTTCCGCATGTACAAAGCCGTCGACAGGAACGATCACACACATATGTACGTACCGCGCGAGGAAGACTCTGAGCCCCGATCCAGAGGTTGCAAGAACTAACCACTTCGGTCCACGGTACTTAGTATACCACAACATATAACTAGGGCGCCTTCGCAGCGTTCTGTCCCACGAATGTGACGGCTCGAAGGGACCCAAACAGATCACCATCAGGGCGCTCTACCGGTATGCTGTGGTCCCTAACCGAGAGAATACCTAAGCGTGTGGCGGCTAGCCTAGGGGCTATATATACTAGGTACAAGGTAAATGGTAGATACTTCCCATGCCGTCAGATGACTCCAAGGCACCGACTGAGCGTGTCGGAATCTAGGGGTACGGCAGCATATGAGCATCTACACTTCGCCTGTGTTTGGTGATGGCAGTGCAGTTGCAGTGCACACCTATCCCAATCCGGCGAAGGCTGGAGGAATTGACAGGACCTCGTGCGCATAGTTAGGTACCTAGGTAGATTGGGGTGAGGTGTTTTTTCTCGTCCTGCATCCAGTTCTCGATAGGAGAGCATATCTGCGCAGAACCAGCTGACGAACAACAACAACCAACCAGCCGGCAAGTGGTTCCTTCTCCTTGGGGACCGGATTCGAGAAGGGCGAAGAAGGGGGGGGACTGAGTTTCACGAGCCCCACTTTCTTCGATTCGAGTCCATCTGACCGTGCATGCAAACCTGTGGGCATCGAGAGATGCTATGCCGCCAGCTGGATAGATGGGGAAGTCGGCATTTTGCCGCTGTGCTTTCCAAAGTGTTTTGGTTGCCATGGCCATCCTCGGTGGGGGCTGGGTTTGGGGATCCGGTAGAGTAGATGTCCAGCAGCCTGTTGTGCCTGCTTGTCGTATCGAGCGCGTGTCTCCGGAGTCCTGGTCCGGGCACATGGGTCGGCCAAAGGGAATCCGCCGGTGGCCGGCCACTCCGCAGAGTCGCCGGGTCCGTGCATTTCTTTTCCCGAGGAGCCGATACAATCGAGACGGCGACAAGAATCCCGGCGCCGCGCCCTGCGTACGCCAGCCGATGGCGTGTACCTGCATCCATAGAGTAAGTGTGTAGCTCTGAACTCGTAACCAAACACCTTAGGGGTGGGGCAGTAATCTGTCTGGTTTGATCTGGACTTCTCCTCCCGAGCATGAGGGTCAAATACATACCTATTGCGTTGCAGATATCCAAAGTCAGCCGAAAACCCGACCCTTGGTGATCGACAGAGCTCTGCATCCCACTGCGCAGGTCGCAAAAAGCCGCGGAGAGTGGCTGCTTGGAGATATGCACATTGTAGGTGTGGTAAGGGAATGCCCGCAAACCCTGCGGGTAGATCTGCGGAATCAAGTTCTGTATCGTCGGCCGCGTGCCGTTGGAAACGATTCGAACACCGTAGGCTTGCGCACCCTCGATGCCCCACTCAAGTCCAGGCAACGGCTCTCACACAATGAGTGGATGCAGGGTAACTCCGGAGTGGCTTCCTCTGCACATACCGGTTAGCGCTTCATCGAATTTCCGCAAGTGAACGCTCAGCGTGGGTTGCGCAACTACGTACCTCTAAGCCCACACCGTTTCGATTCGTTTCGGGCTGCTGGTTAGTTATAGGTATCTCCTCATTAACCCGGACCCGTTGGCTGCATCGTGCGTCTGCATAGTGTGATCTGAGATAATGTACAGGACCTTGGAGTTGAGCGCAGGCGGTGCATCAGCTCATCGTGCAGGGCTATGCTGTACGTTGAGCGTGGCTGACGGCTAGATGAGATCTGCGTAACCGCAGCAGTTGGACGACAGGGGCGGAGGCAAGCCACGGCCGGTCGCGCGCAACCGCCGAGCACGCCCAGTAAAGACACGGTCGATCCGACCGTCTCGGCCGAACATCGCTTCGCCTCATCGTGGAGCTATGTAGCTGCCTCGAGGCTCGAGCATCTGTATTCGTGGTAGTTAAACCTTACCCCCTGTTTTTGGTACCTAATATATAGAATGGTATTCATGGTAGTTATTAAACCTAAGCCCCCAATAGAACGTTTTCTGTCACATGGTCGAAGGCTTTTCACCTTCCGGTAGAGTCCTCTCTGACGATACCCTAGAGTACAAATAATGTGTGATTCACGCTTTTAGCGCAGCGCGCTTACGAGGAGGTAGATGTGCAGTTAGTTGGCGCGTTGTTCGGAAAGGCGACCAACACCTCGGCACCAGGCGATGATAGCATCTCGGCGGACATCCCCAAGGTGTTCTGGCAGTGAGGCAAGCGCGCGGCGGATCACGCAACTCGTTCGGGCGTGCATCCGGCTAGGCCACCACCCAGCTTTGGAAAATGGCGAAAGGAGTGGTAATCCCCAAGCCGGGAAAGCCAGACTACTCCAAGGTCCCGGCCTACCGAGTAATCTCCCTCCTGGACGCCATCGGCAAGCTGGTCGAGCACACGGCGGCTCACCTGATTGCCGACTACCTGGAGCGAAGGAAAGGGATAGGACTACACGACGGCCAGTTTGGGTGTCGGGAGAGGAGATCCTACGTGGAGCAGCCCTGATGGTCCGCACTCAGCAAGCGTGGGGGAGGAGGAGTGGCAGGGGCTTTGTTCATGGACGTTAAGTCGGCGTTCAACAATGTGAGCAACGCGCACTTGGGGAGGCGCATGGAGGCGCTCGAGATTGAGCCGGGCCTCATCAGGTGGACGGGCAGCTTCATGTCAGCCCGCTAGGTAAAACTCGTCCCCGACGGGGAGGTGAGTGAGGCGAACCCAGTGGACACCGGTATCCCTCAGGGACCCCTAGCGGCACCCATATTGTACCGCCGGGCACCTTCGACGAGGTGCAGAGGACAGCCCCAGGCATCAGTGGACTATCCTTTGTGGACGATATCAGATGGTGGGCGGACGGCAAGGGCGAAGAATCAGTGGCGGCCGAGCTGTCAAGGGCCGCAGCGGCATCCATTGACTGGGCAGCGAGCAACGGAGTGGCCTTTGACCACAGAAAAACAGAGGGGGGAGGGCGGTCGAAGCGGGGCGACGAGACAGTAACAGCAGCAATCTTTCGCAGGAAGAACACTGCGACGGTAAAGGCTGGGGCCAACACTGTCCCATTCAACAAGGAAGCGACTCGGTGGCTGGAGTCCGGCTAGCCAAGGACCTCACGCCATTCGGCTGAAGAATGGGAAGAACGCGATAGCACTGCTCCGCCAGCTACTGCAGTGCTGGTGGTGCCAGTGTCAGACGCAGACTCGAGATCACCTCTTCGAGGTGTGCCCCGAGTGGAAGCCCAGCAGAAGATCCTGTGGGCAGAGGTGCTTAAGGAAAGTGGGGCAGGAAGAGCCGGCGGAGAATCCGGGACCTCCTTGCCGACGGGAGGTGTAGCCAGGCGGTTCTAGACTTCCTCTCCACCACGGATGTAGGAAGGCTGGTCCCGGCTGAGGAAGACGCGGGGAGTGAGGTGTCAGAATGGGAGCTCCGGGAGCGCAGGGAGCGGGAAGAGGAGAGGAAAGCGGAGGCGGAGTAGCTGGGTGTCGTGGGGGAGTTTGCAACAAGCCGCCGCGCGCCGACTGCGGACTGTACATATCCTCGCCATGATTGATCTATCTAGGTCGCATGCGGAAAATGAATAGACAAAAAAGGGAGCATGACTAACAACGTAACTGCGGGTTAGTTACCCTGCTACGTACTAGATTAAGTACCCGCTACGTACTAGATTAAGTACCCGCTGGTAGTTAACCCCCATGCCGCCGACCACTGTTTTTTTTTGTTTATTCATTTTTCGCATGGTGGCCCCGATCACTTAGAATACGTAGTGATACCTTTTTCACGAATAACAGGGGGTAGCAATCTGAGGCTTTACTTTCCCTACTTGTGCGTATTCAAAGCTGTCGCTCTTGTCGTGCTGGGTTCTTGGAAGATTCAACATCGACAGACTGATGACCGATTCCCAGCTTTTGCAATTTTCACCCGATCTCTGCTGACTATAAACTCGCCCGGCGGGGATTATCCCACGGAGAACAGTTGAAAACTAAAGTTTTAGCACATAAGCCCAACCCTTTTTGGTTATACTGCTATCAAGATTTCTGGTCAACGAGCGGTGCATTGCACGGAATAGAAGTATGAAACTGCTGGGCCTGGGAAAAGGGGAAGGGTTTGAGTAAGAATAAGTACCTTTCCAGTGCCTTGGCGTGCTTAGCAGGAGTAACACGGAGTACGGCTTTGACAAACACCGACAGCCAGATGTTAATCTATGCTTTTGCCCTCCTCCTCAGGGGACAACCTTCGGCACCCGCCATGACCCACCGTGGTCGCATGCGAGCAATGAATAAACAAAAAAAAAATCCCCATCAAGGGAAAACATACGTAGCGGGCAAACCTGCATGCAACATTAGGTTGTTGTCTAGATCATGGCAGTGCCTTACGCTTAGTTCGGTATCCTGCAGTGAACGACATATGTACATACCCTGCATGTATCATGAGTTGTCAGTGGCTGAGCCCAACAACTGCCTCGGGCTGGCAGGAGTGAGCACCGACTGGGAGTTGCTCCCTATGTATTACCGTCGGGCCCCACTCGAGGTCCTACCTCAGTTCTGTCACTGTCACTCCGTACCCCACACACCATGGCGGAAGCAATAGCGTTAGCGATGTCGATATTCGCGCTCCTCGACCGGCTGACAGTGCTCACAACACAGTTCGGGTGCTCGTTTCGCGACGCGCCGGACGACATCCTACGGCTTCGGGAGAGTCTCGGCGGAGTGAGCACCGTGTTCGGCACCCTCTTTGGCGGCGACGACCCCCGGCAGGGGATCAGCGAGAGCAGACTCGAGTGTCTCCGCGTACCATTATACGGGCTCAATAGGGACCTCGAAGAGCTCACGAGCGGGATCGAAATCCTCGAAGTGAAGAGATCGAAGCGCATAAGATGGGCCCTCGGTGAGGAGGGCAAGTTTGCGAAAGCTGTCCAGCGCCTCGAGGCGTATAAAACGCTGTTTGCGCTGGCGATCGCGGCGGACGAGAGGTAATCTAGGTTCCGAGAAGAGAAGTGGGATTGTGGCGTGGAAGAAACGCTGACGGAAGGCCAGGCAGCTCGCCCAGAAGTCGAGAGAGACGGTCAAGCTCCTCAGAGCGGACCTGACGGATTTCCGGAACGAGGAGAGAGCGAGCCAGGAAGCTGTCATCGCGGCAGTGCGCTCGATCGAGAGGAGTCAAAGGCTTTCGCTCGACTCCGCCGAGAGCCTCCAGAGCCGGAAAATGGAAGCGAGGAATGAAAGGCTCAGGCGGGGAGAAGAGAGGAAGTTTGGTTTGCATCCCCGAGTATAATCGACCCCCTCCGCCTGGACCCGTGCTGATGACAGATATGCTGTAGAGAAACTAGTCACGAATACCTTCAACTGGCTCGGCTACACCGATAGCAAGGCAGATCACGACTCCGCGCGCGAGTCGTGTATGCCGGACACTGGCACTTGGTTTACGAAGGGGACGGCCTTTGCTGCTTGGAAACTGGGAAAGCAACCCTATCTTTGGTTGAACGGCATCCGTGGGTTCCCTCTCCGCGCTGTGATCTAGATATACCGAAAGTTAAAAGTGTCACAGCGGGAGCCGGCAAGAGTGTTCTAATGTAAGTACGGGAATGGGACGAGTTTACCGCAGACGGGCAACAGCTAACGTCGGGGCTAGTTCTTCGACCATTGAGGCGCTTCGGGAGACGGTCGTCGATAGAGAGTGCTGTATCGCGTACCACTACTTCACTTTCACGGACGCGCAGAAGGCAAGGGCAGATCGGATGATAGAGAGCATTGTGGCCCAGGTTGCCCACCAAGGCTGGAAATGCAAGAATCGGCGGGTGATCGATGTCCTTTGCCAGATGTACAGGAAATATGAGCGCACGTCACAACGGCCGAGCGTATCAGAGTTATCCAGGGCTCTGTTCACGTTGATCAACCTCTTCGAACGGAGCGTTTATATCATCGTGGATGCGTTGGATGAATGCACCGAGAGCAAAAGGCTGCTGGATTTCCTGGAAACCCTCCATTCGTGGAAATGCCCCAACCTTCGCCTCCTGGTTGGCAGCCGCGCGGAAGCACACATCACAACCTGCCTAAGTTCCTTGAAGTTTGGAAACATCCCCCTACAGACAAGATTAGTCGATCGCGATATCGCTCTGTACGTCGATGGGCGGTTATCGAGGGGCAAATGGCGGTATTACGATCGAGCCCTGAATCATTGTATTCGGGAGAGACTCTTGGAGGGAGCGAAGGGGATGTAAGTCATTTCAACTCCACGGGTTTCCGATCTGATGGGCTGGAGTCTAATCATTCTTGCGTTGCAAGGTTTCGCTTGGTTAAATGCCAGATGGACATCCTTGAGAACTGTCGGAGTGTGGCTGCGATCGAAAAAGCGCTGAAAACGTTGCCCGCCGAGTTGGACGCGGTCTATTCGCGGATGCTACGGGACATCAAAAGGAGCGATTGGGCAGCAGCCGGACGCATCCTCACGTGGCTGATCGCCTGCAAGGAGCCACTCCCGACGGAAGCACTAACATGCGTGCCGACGATCTGTCTGGATACGCAGACGGTCGACGCGGGAAGGAGGCTACTATCGGCGCAGGAAATCCTCGAGATGTGTGGCAGCCTCCTGAAGCCAGTGAACAACGGCTGGGGAGAGGAGGTTATCGTGCTAGCACATTGTTCGATCGAGGAATACCTGATCCGACTGCCTCTCCAGGGGTCCGATCTTTCGCCGTACTTCGCCATCAGCAAGGACAAAGCCGATTCGGACATGTGCGCGATGTGTATCCTAATTCTCCAGTGGGCCGACTCCCGGAATGTCCCCGACCCCACAGAGGAATCAAGTGGCCAGTCCGCAACCGCCGGACTCCTGAAGTACTGCGCAAGGTACTGGTGGCAACACGCATCTTCGGAAGAAGTGCAACGCGAAAGAATGCCTCTCATCAGGAGTCTCTTGAGAGACCGCCGCGGGTGCCGTTCCTGGCTACGCGGGACCGTACGGGGTTGGGAGCGTACAAACATACTCGGCTGCGAATATCAGCATTGCTCATTCATGAACGGAAGGACTCTCACCGCCGACTGCTGCTGCGGCGCCACAGAGTTGTATCTCGCCTCATTCCTCGGCCTGAGGGCAGTCGTTGCTCGAATCCTTGAAGAGGGGCCAGCAATGGCTGCCACCCAGCGGGACCGCAGCGCCGCACTCGGCGCAGCCGTCGAGCAGGGGCACGCCGACATCGTCGCGTTGCTTCTCTCGAACCGCGCCGACGCCGACTTCCAGGTCCAGGTGAATCCAACGATAGCGGGTTGGTGGATTTTGCGGCAACTCCAGATCTCGGACGTCGCGGGCCATAGCCCTAACTACTACGGCGGCAGTCTCCTCTTCCTCGCCGTCGAGAAGGGGTTTGTCGATATCGCCGGGCTGCTCGTGCGGCACGGCGCCGACGTCAACGCCAGTTTCCGCGGAAGGAGCGTCTTGGAGTGGGCCGCGCACCACGGCTGCGAAGAATCAGTCCGCCTGCTGCTCCGCAACGGCGCCAGAATCGATGCCAGTCCCACAGTTCCTCCACAGCGCTCGACACACGCCACCGCCACGGCTGCCATTGCAGACCCGCATGCTACAAGGTCCTTCAGCTTCCATGGATGCAGCTTCCAGTCGATCCTCCACTGCACCGTTAGCCACTGCCACAGGCTCCAGGTCGAGATCGTCAAGCTACTGCTGGACTGCGCGAGCGACCTCCTCAGGGAGGTGCTCAGGGAGGCGCTTGTTTGCAGCGACTTTGACCTTGTGCTGGCACTGCTGCACGGCCGCGCGGATCCGATCGTGGACGGTCGCGGCTGCGTCTCTGGTGAAAAGAGTGCGGCGTACGTTGCGCCTGAGGCCGAGAAGCGCGGCGCTCTCATCAGGATACAAGAGGCATGAACCGATAGGACGGGGGCGTGTGAGGGCAGGGTGTGGCAGGGCGGACCGCTCAGCCGGAGACGAACCGTCCGGAAGAAGGAGAAGAAGCAACGAAGAGCTCCAATCAACCCCTAGCTAAGAACAGCACGAAGACGATGGTCCCGTCTGCAAACCTCAACCTCGACAGCTGCCAAGGCCCTAAGGTGCCAGGCCATCAGGCCTTGGCATATTTACCTGACCCTACTGAGGCGCGAGGGTGCCAAGCCACTGGGGCTCGGCGTCCTCCCCTTACAGGGCAGATATTGTATTGCGGCGATGTCGCTGGGTGGCCGAGGACGAGCTGGGTGCACTGGGGCGGAACCTCCGCTGCTCCTACCCACCCCCTCGTTCGTGGCATCGGCAGACGAGGGGTAGGGGGGGCGGGTCGCGATTTTCCTTTGTTCTTTCTTTTGTCCTTTCCTTTGTGTTTTTCCTTTGTGTGCATCTGCTCTTTCTTGGGACAGGCCTGGGCGGAGGGCAGAGGGGAGCTTGCAACGAGCCGCCGCCTGCAGACTGCGGACAGGAAACAGACTGTACATAGTTACCTAGTTTCGCCATGATCTATCTACCTAGATCGCATGCGAACAATGAATAAACAAAAAAAAAATCCAGCTGGTACATAGCGTGCTGCATGCGAGGTAAGGACTTGCGTTTGCGTACATACGAACGAAGTAGAGTACCTATCAAAATCGTTGAATTTGGGGCTCCGGGCTTCGGCGGAGTTGTATATAAAGCCATAGCGCTAGGAAGTAGCTATGAGTAGGAGCTGTATAGTACATGCACTCTACAAGTTATCTATATACACTAAGGAATTCACGCGCCGCACCAGCGAGCACTATGTAGAATCAAGTGTCCTCCACAGACTGTGCCAGCTTAACCACTCAATTCTCACCATCAACTCTGCATAGTTAGTCACTCCCTGACAAATCCTGTCAAGGATGATGAATGTTCGCATGTCGCTTCGTTTTTCTACAAGCATTATTTACAGTGCCTAGATGACAGTCTTGCTCTCACGACAATGGCCTACCTGCTGAGTGGGATTGATCGGAATTCTCTACAGAACGGAATCTGGCGGTGGTGGCAGTCTGTAATTGCCCTTTAAGCTACCATATGTCTGGTGCTATATGTAAGCACTAATGGGTTGCTTGGCTCTGATTCCTGCGTGTCTATCTTATGCACATAGTTATCCCAAGACTGAACGCGAAGCATGATCCCTTTCAACGTTTGTGCAAGGCCCCCTCTCCACAGCCCCATCAATCCTCACTCCTACACTCCTGGCTCCCCGAGCTCGGGATCCGGCCTACCCTCGCCCTCATCCGTGACTGTCTCGGCCGTGGCCCTCATGTCGATCGCCCCCTGTCCGTGCAAGTAGTCCGGCGGCAGCGGCAGCGGCTGCTGGGACAGCGGATCTGTCGGCGCGGGCACCAGCACCACCGATACGGGTCTCGACTGTGCCGCTGCAGTTGTGGGCCGCGGCGAGAAGTACGCCGGCGGCGGAGGCTGCGGGCGCGGCGGAGAGTACGGCGGGAGACTCCCCTCCCCCCCACCCCCACCAGATCGGGAGATGTACTCAGGTAGGCTACCGCCGCCCTGGCTCCCGTTGCCGTCGTGTGGTGTGTACTCCGGCGGCGCGCTGTGTGGGCGTCTCGTACTCTCCGCCGAAGAGGAGGAGGAGGAGGAGGAGTAGGAGAGGCGCCATGAGCCTAACGATGCTGCGGATGGCAGACGGAATTGGCGGGGGGATAGGTGGCTGCGGCTGCTGGATGAGAGCCGCACCGGGAACTCTCGCTCCGCTGCCGGGAGGTGCGTTGGCTCATGGCGCTCGGGCGGTGGAGGGGGCGGGTGGATTACCGCCACTGGAGGGGATTGGTGCACGGCTGCGGTGGGAGCAGCGGTTGCGGGTGCGGTGGAGTGTACGCGCGACCTGGGAGCCGGCGGCGGGGGTGGCGAGTGCGGTTGGCTCAGATTCAACATGCCGGCGGAGGACGAGAAGGCTCGCCGCAGGTCCCCGCGACGGCGATGCGCGCCGCCCGAGCTACTGCCGCTACGCAGTGCGCTCGATAGCTGGATTGTCGAGCGACGCAGCCATGTTCGCGGCGGAGTCTCCGCCGCGAGCGCTGTGCTGCCAAGGGTTTCGGTAGAGGATGTGGGAGATGACAGTGCGGGCGACGGGGAATGGCTGAGGTTGCTGAAGTCAACGAGGTCGCCCGGGTGAGGTTCCGACGGCGCGGACACAGTGCTGGCACTGGTGCCCCATGTGTCAGGCGGGGAGAGTGGCCGCGTTCGTGGAGATGGTGCTGGCGCTGGCGCTGGAGTTGGTGAGCCTATGCTCGGCCGTCGGGGATGGAACGGGGGCGAGCCGGACAGGATGTGGAAAGAGGAGGAGGAGGAGGAAGAAGAAGAAGAGATGGTGGAGATACGGATCACTGGAGTGGGAGAGTGGATTATTCCGGGTGAGGGGGGCGGCGGGATGGGATGCAGTGGTTGCGGCGATGCAAGACTTGCTGGAAGGTCCAATGTGGAGAGCGTCATATCGTGCAGAAAGGGTGATGGCGGCGGCGGGAGCGAATGCGGAACAGGAGTGGGAGGAGGAGCGCGGCCGCGCGGGGGGTGCGGAGTTGGAGGGGGCGGCGGAGCCGGGGGTAGTGGAGGCGAGGCTAACAGTCCGGAAAGGGTGGAGGGCGAGGGCGCATCGCGAGGCTGTGAGCTGGGGACGGCAGGACCGGATGCCAGGGTAGGTGGAGAAGGCAGTAAGAAAACAGGGGGCGGTAAACGCAATGCAAGCAATGAAAAGGGCGGGGAAGCTGGAGACGAGGGGCCGCGCCCTGTGGCGATCCCCGGCGATATATCCCTCGGGGGGTTTGCTGGTGCAGTAGGCGGATCGGACCGCCGGGGCTCGAGAGATGGAGACCGTGTAGGAATGGTGGAGGACGGTCCACTGGAGGACGGTCCACTGGAGGACGGCCCACTGAGCCTCCGCGGAGACGGACGGGGCCCTGATCTTGAGCGTGAGCCTGATTGGCGGCGGCTGTTGTGCGAGCGGGAACGCCTAGGTTCAAGTTCATGCGCCGACGGCCTTGATCGCGACAATTGTGGAGGCCGGCGATCGTAAAATCCTTCGGGACAGCCGTCGTCTCTGCCTCTATATCCTCGCGGCAGCCTTTCGTGATAGCTGGCTCTTCCATCACCCGGACGTCGGCCGCCGGCTCCACTCCTGCTTCCGTGTCCGTCTCCGCTTGGAGTCGCTCCCGAGCGGGAAGTGCTTCCGGCTGGAAGGCTGCTACGCCAACCCGCCGACGTGTGTCCTCCGCCCGAGGTCCCTCCTGGAGGGAACGGCAGATGAGCACCGCCACCACCACCTCGACCGCCTCCGCTTCCCCCACCACCCCCTCCGCCACCCCCTCCGCCTTGCCGTCCGCCTTGAAGTCCCCCCGGGCCCCTGCCACTCATTCCACCCAGCCGCAATTCCACCCAACCGTTGCGCATTGGTGTTCCGAGCCTGCCTGTGGGTAGACGATGCCGTATCACCGAATCCTGAGAGCCAGGTGCGGTGGCGGAGGACGACTGCTCCTTCCGTCGGAGGCAGCAGAACGCTACGGCGCTTATCACTGCCACCAAGCCGATGACGGCTCCGACGGAGATGCCGATTGCGCGGCCCACTTCGGCGCCGCTGGACGTGGACTGGCGGGGGTGGATGAGCGGAATGTGAGGCATTGTGCTGGTTGTATGGGCGGGGGGGCGTGATCACCCCAATCACGAATGGTCGATTTGCCGGCCAGAATGGAGCAGGAAACGCTTTCTTGCCGTTGTTTTTGTGCCCTTCCTCCATGGGCCGTGGGTATTTAAACCTCCCTTCGTCAAACAACAGCCGGAAAGCCACAGATCGCGTCTCCTCTGGGAGGTAGACACGCTTCGCCCATCAGTGGCCGCCACATCGTCGGTGCCTGTTTGCAATCCCCGTTCCTCCGCACAGTGCCTTCCCGCGAGAAGCTCCTGGCCCCTCTCCGGCAGGTCTTGCTTGTATGTAGCGGACATGCGCCACACGGGACGCCACCTGGTTTCTTTCCCCGGTCGGATCCGTCCAGCCGTAAACGCTGCTATGTGGTTAAATGCCCCCCATCCAGCTGTCCCAGCCGATGCTGTCTCCCGCGGACCTGGAACAGGTTCCACACGTTGGGGACGTGGTGGTGGCGGCGGTGGTGGTGAACAAACGACACTGTGTCCGACGGTTGGAATAGGTAAGTAACTGTCCCCAGTCCCAGCAAGTCTCCCGAAAACCGCTTCGATGTAGGTGTCGCCAGAACAGAGGACCCAGAGGCGTGGATTTTCGCCACGTGCTTCCGACGGCAGATGTGGAAGGGGCGCCACGAGTATATAAAGAGGAAAGAGTCGTGTCCCCCAAGCGCATGGCGTCGCGGTCCCAGCAGATGAGGCGTCAATCAGCAGCTCGTCCACGAGCGAAAGGAGCTGAGGCTGTTTGCCCCCCCTAGCCTAACACATCGCATCCCCTCGGCAATCTGCAGTATGCATGACCACACGCAAGCTCCCGGCGTTCAGGTACATAGCCAGCGCACAGCACGTAGTGCCACATCCATGTGATGGGGCAACGGAGTAATATAGAAGCACCGTCGTCTCCGCTTTTCATGTTCCCGTGGTTCTGACATTATGGTGATGCCCCCCAATGCCCCGCGGTTTTTTTTTCTGGGATCCCATGCGGGAACGGAGGCGGGAGGGCACTGATCGTAATGGCGAGACACGGGATTCTGCCGGCCAGATTCTACGCTCCCGCCCCGCCATAAAACGGTAATCGGCACGATTCCGACGCCTCTCGGTGCGGACGATCGTGTTTGCTACGGTTTTGCAGCGTATTTGCTTCGCCCGCTGTCCATTTCCAATCGGCGCATGCTTCGCACCAAAGAGGTCTTTCGTTACCATATAGATGTTTTGGCCGGTATCAACCTGTATCCACTGCTACCGTTCACAGCCACCGATGTAAATTCCGCAATCGTGAGTCTCGCGTATCTGGCCGCTTGCCGCTTCGGCTGCATGTGTTAGAGGCGGGTGCCATCAATTCGGCGGGTGGGTGAACGGCAGCTATGGGTAAGGGCGGGTCAACGGCCGCAGGTATATCCTGAAGTACTGACACCCCTTAGATCGACAGGCCCCTCAGGCGCAGACTTGGGGCTATCCAGAACCCAAATTAACACCTATCTCTCCATACAAACGGTTTCCAGACGGTTTTTTTAGTGTTTCGTCATTGATTGCATCAGCACTTTTAGCAGTATTGATGGCACAGCGAGTGAGTCCCTGTGAACGCATTTATCAAATCGTGATCAGGGCAATTCACAGCGCCAACAACCCCAAAGAATAGCCGCAACAAAAAAAACATGCACGTATTTCAGCGATAATTATCCGACCACACAGCTTCTCGAAGGCTTGGCCCCGAAAGCCCGATACCCATTTTGTCTATTTCCCTTCCGTCTATTCCTTCTTCTGACATCAACCCCTCCTCCCTCCGACGTCTATCCCTCTTCCCTCTGGCATCTGTTCCTCGATTCCGATATGCATTTGCCCCTCTTCCTCTGATATTCTACCTTCCCTCCTCGTCTCCACCTTGCCAGCACCGACAGCCCGCCACATTTTCTTCGCCTCCGAAGCTCTCTCTGTATGTGCTCGACCCGGCTCACTTCCCTTGGCCTACGACGACTATATCTCCTTGATGGATAGCCGACTCTAACTCACGGCAGACGACACAGGGACAATCGTGCGCAAGCATAAAGGAGCTCTGGACTCTACATAAGAGGGCCCTGAGGCACTTTACTCTTTCACACGGTTGGAAGCGAGCACCGAGGCTTGCGATTATCTATTCGGCTCCGCGATTCTGGTAAGCCAATCACCATTATATTTGCATTGGGATCACTCGACTCTAGTTTTTGACATCAGCCTTCCGGAATATCACAAGCCTCAAGTTGGAACCGGCTTACCAGATGGAGGAGATCTGCCCGCGTGCCGACTGCTGTTTTGGACGTGCTTTGCGCCGCCGAAACCGTCCATCTGCAGTAGGCGGCGCTGCCGCCCTGATTCTCCCAGATTTCACTGGGGAGGAGGTCGATCATATACTTCGCCACTTCTGGACGCCACAAAACCCAGGGTGTGGTGAGTGGTCTTTCCCTTTTTTGTGCTTTCTCCCCATCTCCTACCCTTCAAAATCTCCGACACCAAAATGCTAATAAGCAATTGGAAAAAATTCTTAGAACTCCACCACGATATCTCTCCACAGGCGGCTGTCGCTGCTGCTCCTAAGCCTTCGAGGCTCTTTTTTCCGGTTACGCCGTTTGTTCCAAACGTCCCGTACAAACCATCCGTTTTTGCCGAATATATTCCCGCTGCTGCCGCTCCTCCGAGTGGACACGAGAGCGAGGGAGCCGAAGCGGAGTATCTTCCCGCTGCCTCTCCGGCCGCTGCGATTGGATGCCCGTACAGATCAGGAATGGAGCTGGCCGAGTATGTTCCCGGTGACGTGCTACGACCCCGCCCGCCCGACATGTACTGTGAGCATTTCGACGACCGCGGCGCCGCCGTGGTCACACCGACGCACCGGCACGCGCAGAGCCTGTTCCTGCTCCCGAACTCTCGGGGCGTCTTCCTCAAGTTCACCGACCACGAGATGACAATGGAGAGGCTGCTAAGCTTCATCCGCGGCGGCCGGGTCGAGCGAGTGGACTTCACCCCCGAGCGCGGCTGCGCGGGCGTCTACTTCGTGCTCGCCGAGCACGCGCGCGAGTACATCCGCTTCGCCCGCCGCTGGCGCGGAAAGATCGGCGCCAGTTTCGTCAGCATCGAGGCGATCCCCTGCGCGAAGGGCGGCCACGAGCCGATCAAGGAGAACATCGCCAAGGCCATCAGGCACGAGTGCGCCACGCGCGTCCTCTTCGTCGACTACCTCCCCTTCGGAACCAGAGCCGACCGGATGGCCGCCGACGTCAAGGCCCAGTCCGGCAAGCTCCGTGTCAACTTCGAGTCCCTCGTCATCGACGAGGGCACCAGGCGATGCACGCTCCGCATGGGAAGCATCGGCACCTGTCTGGGCGCGCGCATGCGGCTCGGACGCTTGCCATGGTACAGGAACTGCGAGTACTCGTTCGGACCGGACAGCTGCGAGGGATCACTACTGGAAATCCAGTAGTGGCTCACGAGACGGGTAGATCACCATGTCGGTGCGCCTCTGGGGGGAGGGGAGGGGGGGGGCTGTTTTCTTCCTACATTTTGGGAATTTTTGATGGAATCCTTTTTGAGTCGGGAGGAGTTTGTGTTGGGTTAGATTATTTTTTTTTTTTTTTTTTTTTATAATGAAAATAATAGGGATCTGTGCTTCTCATTCCAAAGTTTGGTTTTGCTTTCAGTGTAGATTTTTATCTTTTTTTTTTTTTTTTTTCCGTGGCCGATTCCACCATGATACCATGATGATGATTCATTAATCGTGTGCGACCCTATTGGATCATGATATTATATACAGTCCTTTTCCTGTTCGCCGTCTGCTGCGCCCTCGTGCAGTCCGCCAGCGGCTCGCGGCGACTCCCCCTGCCCTCGCCCGGCCTTTCCCCCGACAAGCGAAATAGAAAGAAAGAAAGGAAGGAAGAGAGAGAGAGTAAGAGAAAGACTCAAGGGTGACATGGAAGAAAGAGACAGAACGAGAGAGAAGGACAAAAGAGCGTGACTAAGGAGACCGTATATCTCCCCCCTCCCCCTCCCTCATTGGTTCTGGTGGCAGCTCCCACGGCCCCACCCTCGCCCCCACCTTCGCCGTTCTCAAGAAGTCCAAGATCGCTCCAGTGCACCGCTCGTCCGCAAATAGTTCCCTGATTGCGAACCGGTTCTTCCCTCTTCCTGTCTTTTTCCGTATCTCTGCCCACATTATCTTCTGTTGCGGCCTCCACCTGTCGCAATTCTTGAACAGGTGGTCCCTCGTCTGCGTCTTGTACTGACACCACCCGCACTCTGCCTTGTCCGAGTTCTTCGTCCACTTCAGGTATTGGCCTGTGCGGCAGTGCCCCGTCTTGAGCTGGTGGTACCTCCCTGCCAGCCTCTTCGGTCCTCGTGCCACCATGTTGTTCTAGTGCATCGTTTTCGACATCTAGTACTTCTTCCCTTTGACCCTCTTCTTCGACCATGTCCACGCCTCTTCCCACTTCTTTTCCGAAGTCTCCCTCTTCAAGTTGGCTAAAGATCTGGGGGGTGGCAGCGGCCGCCTCCCGTATCTGTCCTTATAGCCCATCCATTCGACCCCCCGCGCATCCGGCTCCTCAGCCGCCTGCTTTGCCCACTTGTCTGCTTCCTCGTTCCCTGCAACTCCGCTGTGGGCGGGGCACCAGCGGAATTCGATTCGGACGTTTCGATCCCTCTCCCTCAGCTTCGCTATCCATTTCCTGGCCTGCCTGGCGTATTGTTGGGCGGGGCCCGGTTCGTCTGATGCGATTCTGGCCATCGCCGCTTGCGCATCTGTAAAGTCCGTGACCGCTTTTGGCCCCGTTCGTCTTCTTGCCGCCACTTCCAGTGCCCTCGCAATTGCTGCGCATTCCGCGTCGAGGGCTTCCTGGTTGTAGCCCATGTGTGCCTTCACTCCTGCCCACCGGTCTCCAGCCTTCCACGCCACCCCGTATTCGGTCGCCCCGCTTTCGAGTCTTGATCCGTCGGTGAAGAGGGTTGGGCCCTCCCTGTCTTTCTCTGCCTCTTCTATTGCTCTTTCCCGATCCTCGACTATTCTGACCGCTTCCATCTTCTCTGGCTTCCTCGTTATCTTGGTTTCTCCCATCCTCCCTGAGTATCCGATTGATGTTTCCAACCTTCTTCCGATAGCCGACTGGGCTCCCACTATCCCCCTGGCTTCGCTGCCTGCTGGAAGGCTGATGAGTCGGGCCGTGAATCGTCTCTGCCTGTTGTCTAGCTGGGCCGTTGCTGGCCTCAGTCCGGACTTCATTGCTAACGCGACCAGGTTCGTTGTTCGGAAGCATCCTGTGACTGCCCGCGCCTCTTGGTTGACCAGCTTTTGCAACTCTTCCGCTCCGCTCCTCATCCCTGGCTTCCCTTCTCCCTTCCACCACAGCTCCGTGCCATACATCGCTACCGACTGCACACATGCTGTCATGACTTTGCGGCAGTTGCCTGACGTCAGTCCCATCTACCCCGCTAGCCTCTTCAGCCTAGCTAGTGCCTTCCTTCCTTTCTTCATCATCATCCTCTGATGATCCCTCAGTGTGAGGTGGGAGTCCAGCCATACCATGATACCATTGTATGCACCAGGCAGACGGTGAGTGAAGCGGGCGAGTGAGGACCCGTGGCCCGCCCGGCCCATGCCACTTCGCGCCCGACGTCGACCAACTCCAAGCCCAGCCCACGGTTGCAGCAGTCTCGAAGCACTTCCGGCCTCTGCGCGATCCGCCGTCTTCTCCTCGCACTTCACTCGCACACACACCTGCAGACTTTCGATATGCCATTTACCCAGAATCAGCCGGGCGAGTGAGCGGAAACCACATGGCGTCCGCTGCTCAGCTTTTCTCACATCCTCGATCGATGGGTCGCACACGATCCTTAGCCAGCCAGAGCACGCACACACACACAGAGTGCTCCGGTTCCGTACGGGGGTGTTCCGCCGCGGAGTCAGCAGCTTTCAGCTCTCTCCAACGGGACTGTGGAGGCGACAGACGATCATGACTTCCCGTGTCGCATCTGGTGCTTACATAACCGCCCTTCCCTTGGCACACAGCTTTCCAGCCTTGCCAGGCGATGATCAGCGACAACGACTTCCGATGCGGGTTAGCGTGGCGCAGTTAAGTTTTCAGTGTTTTCACCCACCACCCACCACCCACCCCACCGACTTCACCGTCTCACGCGCCACCGAGGGAAGAAAAAAAAAAGGAAAAACAAAAAGAAAAACAAAAAAAAAGAGGCGAAACACTACATATGTAACTAGATATGATTGCGCATGTCGCTCACTCGCCCGTCGCAGATCCCCCGCAAACCAGGCAGCAAGTGGTATCTAGATGTGCACGGATGGGGCATGGGGCAGATTCGGATTCGGGTGGTCCTCCCGGGTGCGAGAGCAGATATCTATGCATGCCGGGGGTGGGGGGGGGCGGAGAGAGGGGAGAGGCAACGTGGGGTGGCAGAGCGTGGGGGGGACGAACGTTGGAGATTGGAGAGCTGCAGGAAGACGGGGTGCTCCGTTGCATGTGCGCATGCGGGTGTGGACACTGGATTCTCTACTCGGAACGGTTTGGGGGGAAGCTATGCACGGCCGGCCCAGTTGCAAAGATAGCGAGCGCATGTATTTTCTGCTCGGCGGAAGAGGTGGCGAGCGAGGCACACGGAGCACCAAGAAGATATGTCGCTTTGGAATGCACGGGGGGGGGGGCGTTTCCCCGCGGAAGGGATGCATGACCGACGGGCGCGGCGGGAATCCAGCCGGGTGGCGATGTGGACGATGCGGAGATGTGGACGATGCGGAGATGCGGGGGGGGATGGCACGGCGGAGGTGAGATGGCGATGTGACGGCGTCCGCGGGCGTTTGCGGGAACATTGCGCTGGGTTCGATTGTCTGCCTTTCCTCCCTTCCAGGGAACGGCCGTCTCGGCTGCATTGGCTGTCTTTGTTCGGGCCGCCTCCACGGCGCGCGACATCCCTCGTGATGTCATCGCCGCGGCCGTGGCAAAGCGACGCACGCACGGTGTGGCCATCTGCTGCTGCTGCTGCTGCCGCCGTCCCCGCAGATTCCCCGCGCACAAATCTATACGTACGTACGAATGGATGTGTGTATGCAGCAGATGCGTGCATGCTGTGTGTGTGCATTGCAATGTCTGAGTCCGTAATCACCGATTGAGTCACCCTCCGCGAGCGCGGATTCGGAAGCGGCCGCGTGCGCACAGCCTCTCTGCGTCCGTTCTCGCTTCCTTCCTCCCCTTTTCTTCTTCCTGCGCTTTTCTCTCCGTCGGTCCGACAAGACCATTATTGCTCTCCGTCCGCTGCTGGCCGTTGCTTTGTGTGTCGCCATCGCAGCTGCCCTGCCTCTCCGCATTCCTCGCGCCCCCGTGCTGCTCTCTGCTGCTCCGGCGTCGGATCAGCCCTGAGTCATCCATCCACCCGCCCGCCTGCAACACGCCCCATCCTCCATCGAGCAAACCCCATCGCATCCGTTTCCCCTGCGCCGTTGGCTGGTTCTCTGTCGCACAGCGTAGCACATAGATATCACACACATCCACACACATCCACACACATTCACGCACAACATCCACACACATTCACACACATTCACACGGTTATCCACACATCCCACACACATCCCACACACATCCCACACACATCCCACACACATTCACACACCCATCCAACACCCTCCCGCAACACCGACATCCACACTCCGGCGCTCTCCACGCATCGACTCCGCCGCCGACACACGCTTGCCGGCCGCCTGCTTGCTTGCGTGCGCAGCTGCCATCCCGCCTCCGCTTCCTTGTTTGACGGCTGCTGCTGCTGCTGCTGCGTCGCGCCTTCATTCGCCATTCTCCAGCCCCTCCCCACTACCTCCGCAATCCATTCTCTCCACTCCACCCTCAGAACCCCACCCCGCCCCGTGCTGTGCTGTACA
>Ga0307516_10000563_pt1 | contig 50069 bp, 30 predicted proteins | sample 19_EM_MG_FD_203310 | JGI IMG/M metagenome (GOLD analysis project Ga0307516, IMG submission 203310) | Populus trichocarpa ectomycorrhiza microbial communities from riparian zone in the Pacific Northwest, United States - 19_EM | ecosystem: Host-associated > Plants > Roots > Unclassified | place... | reverse complement strand
TCTAAGACGTCTGTGAAAGGCACAGTTTTTTTCCGTCAAGTAAAGAGTGGTTTTTGGTTGTGTGAAAACGGGCATTTTTGGTGTAAAACGGCCCCTGTACGGAAACTTTTGTCCCTGTACTTTAGTAACACTGTTCCAGGGGCTTTCGGCTATGTGCCACTACAACAACAGAGAGAAAATTGTACAGAGAGGAGAGCAACGGAAAGAGAAGAGGAACAAGATTTCCTAAAATCCTGTTGATCGGAGGAGAGATGGTGCAGCTGTAAGAGAAGTCCGGTGAACAATTCTTGAGGTTGTGAGTGGGTTTGGGTAGGCGAAATCGGGTGGCGCATAGGGACCGTGGCTGGTATTGCTGCGTACCTGGTCGACTGCTTTTTGTGGGAGCGCTGGCATGGTGGTTTGGGTTGGTGCGGAGCGGAGCGGTTGACCTGCGGTTCTCGGGGGGAGTCGATACACAGCCGGAATCGAGCGCATTGTCTCGCAGGTTCCACAGCTGCCATACTCAAACACTCGGACCTCGCTATTGGTGGAGAAATGCGGCCACGAGGATGGAATGATCGCGGTAAACGAAGAGTGAGGAATAAGCGCCGCCGAACAGCCGCTTGTGGGGCCAAACACCACGACCGACTTGCGGACAGGTACTTGATGCTAGCAATTCCCCTCGCGCACACCTGCACCTTTCCTCAGCCTGCAGCCAATGGTCGATCGCGCTGTATGTCAGCATTCAGGGGCCGTTGCCAGACGGATCTCACTCTGCCTCCCTAAGCAGCCCTCGTTTGAATCGCGCCCTCCCGCTCGGCCAGACAAAAAATTACCCGGATGCGATGCAGCCTCTACTGAGCTGGATATCGCGTCGACGTCCTGTATGCCTCGCCCCAGGGCGTAAGCAATGTGACGTAAGACAGCATCCATGCTGGGTGTACTGAGTTCGGGGTTGTTCCAGCTGCTCTGAGAAGAACAAGAGTCGCTTCAGCTGTTAAGCAGGGCCGCTGATCTTCGAACGGACCCTTCAATCCAGCTGACACACAACGATGAAGGGAATGCTTTCAGCACTATCGTTGCTCACCGAGCATCTAAATTTCCGATTGCGGCACAAATCCCTCGAGGGACATGGGCGACGACGTGTTGTGAGTGGTCACGAGGGGGTTTTCCCGGCCATTGGGAGCTATGGCAGAGCTGCCGTTGTTAGATATAAGGATCCTTTTCAAGCGGCCATGACGCTAAAATTTAGCGTGTGGCTGCCGCCTTGTCGAATCCCCATCGTCCCTTTTCTATGGATATGTACCGCTACCAGCGCAGCGGTAGGGCTGCTACAATGGCTGCGGCGCGACGGTCCCAGCGGTAGTATTGGTTCTACTATGAGTATTACACAGCGGCACAGCGGCGTACAGTTGCTCGCATCGGTGTGGCGACAGCACGTTTGTTGCGCCGGGTGCGTCGCCGCGATGATCATGGTGGGCTCGGGTTCGCTAAATCCAGAAGCGCAATGAATTGGCAGTGAAGTTCGGCTTGATATGAGCCACCCTAGGTGCGAACCAGTGGGCGCGAATCCCCTCATTTGCTCCATGCGTGATCACTCGCTGCTTAGTCACTCGAAAAACTAAGGTGTGCTATGTGTCCCAACCATACATAGTCTACTCGTTATGCATAGAAGGTTCCTTTCTCGGTAGATACTGAAGACGTTTTTTTAAATTTGGTCACTCAAGGGAGTTCGATCGGGCGGCACGGTCTGCAACCCTGTAGACTCCTCTTCGCGGCGACCACGACGAAGACATTGCAAACTTTCCTCGCAACGAAGCCGCGATTGACGCGCTCAATACTGCTTGCTAATAGAGCCCGCCTTCAACGCATATGGCCTCTCCGTCTGGGGTAATAGTGCGCAATGCAGATTTATGTTTAAGCTGTACATCGGTGTGGGCGTGTTTGTCGAGGAGTAGCTAGGACTTCAAGAAAATATGTAGATCCTCCGCTAAGCTATGCTAGGCGTTTGGCCAAATGTCAGGCGATCAAGACGATCCGCGATACGCCCGGCATCACCTCCAGCCGGAATCAAAACTCACATGGGCTTTGATCAGGAAGCATATGATGCAGAGTGTGCTGCACTCACTAGAGCCCTTGAGATTGTCGCCAACAGGTGTCAGAGACACAGAATTCCCGCACAACTATATTTTCAAATGCACAGACTGCCATTAAACGCATGCTCAATACAGATGTTGGCCCAGGGCAAATCTGTGTCCTACATGCAAGAAAGGCTTTGGCAAGAGTGGGATGTCTAGTGGAGATTAGATGGTGCCCAGAACATGAGGGTATCTAGACTATGGCAGCGCACTTTTTTATACGGGTTTTCCGTCCGCTGTCCACGCGAGGGCGGCACGTTGCAAGCTCCCCTTTGCCCTCCGCCCCGGCCTGTCCCAAGAAGACATGATGCAACCATAGAAATCACAAAGGAAAAGAGCGCGAACAAGAGAAAGAACAAAAGAAAGCCCGACCCGCCCCCTAGTCCTCGTCTGCAGATTCCATGAGGGGGGGCGTGGATAGGAACAGCGGTAGTTCCTCCCCGGCGCTCAGCTTCTCCACGGCACCCAACTCCTCCGCCTCCGCCCTCCTCTCTTCTTCCCACTCCCTGCGCTCCCACCCAGATACCTCGCTCCCTGCGTCTTCCTCAGCCGGGACCAGCCTTCCCACATCCGTAGTGGAGAGGAAGTCTAGTACCGCCTGGCTGCACCTCCCGTCGGCAAGGAGGTCCCAGACGAACCAGAGGGGGGCATGGTGTGGAGCTCTGCCGCTACTCAGACCGATATGGCCAGCGTGTGATGCCCCCCCCCCCCTCCCAGCATATCTTGCTCACGTCAAGTGGAAAGAGTCATCAGACTGGGCTTACGAGCGAATAAAAAACCGACGCTACGACATCCGGAATCGAGATGTGCAGCCGCATCGACCAGATCCATGTGTATCTGCAGCTCCGAAGACCATCGCGACTCGCGAGACGATACTACCAGCTGAAAACCAGCCATGCCCTGACGGCGGAATGCCTCGAGTGGACGGGAAACCATATCAACGATGAGTGCTGGTTCTGCGAGTCCGGGGCGGTTCAGACTCGAGAACACCTCTTCAAGAATTGCAGATCATGGAGGATACACAACAGGTTGACCTGTGGGTGGAGGTTCGGAACTTGGAAGAAGACTGGCAAACGCAAGCGGAGGTGGAATATGGCAGAACTCTCTGCAGATGCGGGATGGAGTGAGGCTATATTAGCCTTCCTAGGGAAGACAGAGGTGAGGCTGGAGAGGCGGTGTGACGAGGTGGATTGGGGAGGCGGAAGCGTATCCTCCAGAGAGGAGGACAGATTGGAGGAAGAGGAGTAGTTATGTTGTTTTGTTTGTTTCTTTTGGTATGCAAAGGGTGCCACAACGTACTGACTAATGGGCATGGGGGCTTTCGCCTTCGCTAGTCAGGGCGGCGAGGAAAACTTGGTGATCGGATGCAATAAATGAAGTCTCTCTCTCTCTCTCCCAAATGTCGGGAGACACTGTGCACATGTCTAGTATGGAAGTAGCTGTAGTTTCCCAATATTGAGAGCCTGCTTCATGGCCTCCTTCTCGATCCTTCTCTTCGATAACGGTGACATTCGGAGACGATGAGAGTGAAGATGAGTATGTAGCAGCGATGGCGAGTGTCAAGGACGACTGGAGACAGCCACAGACGGATAAAATTTCGATTCCACACAGCATTTCGCGGGAGTAGCAGGAACAGTGAGCGTACGAGGTGAGGGTATGTAACCGGCGACAGTCAGAGGCCAGTTAACATACTGGAGCGTAACATTCTGCAGCGGAAACGGGGCAGCGATATCGAATCCCGTGGTCGGCGTTGCCGATTATCACTCCCACTCTCGTAAGACGGCCATGGTCTCAGAATCAAGACATAGACCGCCACGCTGCTGAAACCAGTCACTGGAACAGAGGGAACGTTCGAAGGTGGAAAGACTAACCATTATCGTACCATCAAAAATTGCATTGACGTCATATACATCCATCGTCCGCTTGCACCGAGAAGAGAAGAGAGAGAGAAAGAGGAAAATAAAACCATCTCCAGGCAACAAGAACGCGCGGGATGAAAAAGTGGCATCGGGAACAAGACAACCGTGAAACCTCATGAGTTACATAGGAGAATCGAAAGAGAAAACCGTCAACCCGCATCACAACAAGAAACAAGAACGGAAAAGCAAGAGAACAGCCAATGCTAAGAAAAAACGAAGGAAAACAACAAGCCGCCTCCCAACCCGCCCTACTGTGACATTACGCACCCGTCTCGCAGTTAGGCTTCCAGCTCCTAGCGTACACATTTACCCCTCGCGCATGCCTTCCAGTTATGAAGGCGTAGCTCCAGCGTTGGTCGCAGCCGCCGCAGCCTTGGCCGCGCTCTTCTCCTTCTTCCTTCCGAAGAAGCCAGAGAAGAAGCGTCCCATGCCTCCGATCCAACCGAAGAAAAACACCTGCCAGAAATTGCGCATGATGTTGTGGTTCCCTCTAGCAGACACAATGTCGCTTCCTGAGCTTGCCGGGCGCTCATGGGTAGAGGGCGCTGCAAGACCCTTCCTCTGTCTAATGCCTTCCGGCGAATTTTCTAAAGAATATTGTAAGAAAGGACTTACAGACTGGTTCCACACCGGACCCGTGAAGATCTCACCTGCAGGGGTAGGTTGAACGATCTCCACTGTGCGCGCCGACTGACCATCGTCCTCCGGCGTGACAGGAGAGGACACCATAACCGTCGGTGTAGCCCCTTGCGTAGCCTTGGTGTCCAGAAGAATCTTTGGAACGTCGGCCTCGGGGATAATCTCACCGTGGACGGAAGATGGGGGTGCTTGCGGAGCAGGCTCCGTGATCAACTCCTCTCCAGCCGATCGGTGGGCAGTAGACTCGTCAACGGCTTTCGTGACGGGCGAGGCATCAGGTTTCTTGTGCGAGACTGTCTCGTCGACAAGGTGCTCGACATTTGGCGACTCGACTGGCTTGTCTTCGACTCCATTGGGTTTCCGGGAAAGAACAGTAGCGGCAGCGGCAACCATAGTGCCAGCGAACGTACCGGGAACAATCAAGTCGCCCAAGTCGACGCCGGTCGTTTCTCTAGCAGGCTCAACAGCAGTCTTGTCTTTCGTGGGAGTGACTATCCCATAATCAGTGCAACGTCCAGCAATAACGATTCGAGTGGGCAGCATACCAGGTGCATCCTTGGCATTGGCGGCTGGTTCTTGTACCTGGACACCGTCCGAAGTCGGTTCGATATCTTTCCTAGATATTAGTTTCCACCCGGGCGAAGCAAGAACTGGATGAGTGTAATGAAATGCAGGAGCCTTACTCTTCGCTTCCTCAGGAGTGGGCTCATCTAACTTCTGCGCAACGTTTGCTACCTCGGCCAGTGTGTCCGCGACTTCCTGAACGGTCTCGGCATTCGTCTCTTTGGGCACCACGATGGGCACGCTTGGCGCAGTGTTTTCGTACGATTCCTGGTCAAGCTTGACGTGGTCCTGGGCGGCCGCAGTTGCGAAAACTTCCGGAATGGGCTCCCCAGGCTGCAATTGAATGGGGTTCTCAGCGTTCCTGAATGCAGGCAAAGGCACAACCTTCGCTTCCTGCTCTAGATCCCCCACAGGGACAACAGGGACAGTGGGCTCGGTGCTCTCGAAGGACTCCTTGTCAAGCCTGACATGTTCGTCGATGGAAGCAGTCGCCAAGTCCGGAACCGGCTCACCAGGCGCGAGCTGGATTGGATTCTCCGCGTTCTCGAAGGCCGGAAGAGGGGTAACCTTAACCTCCTGGTCCCGGTCTGCAGCAGGGGAAGCCTCCTCAACAGGTGCTAGCGGAACAGTGGGCTCTTCACTCTCGTAAGCCTCTATTTCCAACCTCACATTGTCGTAGATGCCCGCAACCGTGACATTCTCAGGAATCAGCTCACCGGGCGTCAGCTGCATCGGGTTCTCCGCATTCTCGAACGCAGGAAGTGGAGCAACCTTGACCTCTTGCTCTTCCTCTTTTTCGGCTGCTGCGAGTGTCTCCTCTGCTGGCATACTGGGAACATTGGGTTCCTCACTCTCGTAGGACTCCTTGTCAAGCTTGACATTGTTTTGAATGGACGCAGTGGTGATATTGTCAGGAATCGGCTCACCGGCCTCCAGCTGAATGGGGTTCTCGGCGTTCTCGAACGCAGGAAGAGGGGCGACCTTGAATTCCCGGGATAGATCCTCAGCCGAGGGTTCGGTAGCGACTTCCTCCTGGATTTCCTGGGGAACAACCGGCACAGACGGTTCCTCACTCTCATATGATTCTTGGCCCAGCTCTACATGCGTGCTGATTGCCTCGGCAGTGATCTCTTTTGGAATTCCCTCGCCAGGGTGAAGATTGATTGGGCTCTCACCACTCTCCGATGCGGAAAGCGGGTTGGCCTTGACCTCCTGAGAAGGCTCCTCCGTAGATTCCGCAACTTCGGTCGCCTCGACTTCGGGCTCATCCAGCTTCTCGGCGACTTCAGTCTCCTCCTTAGTCGCAGTGGGTTCTGGCTGGTCGAGCTTCTCCGCAATGCCGGCGGCCTCTGCGGCAGTCTCTGCAACCTCGGCCTCCTCCTCAGTCGCAGTGGGTTCTGGCTGGTCGAGCTGCTCCACGTCGGCAACCTCATCTTCCTTCCTCTCAGTCGCATTCCCCGGCTCGCGGTAACCGACAGCGGCATTAGCAGCCGTGACCTCCTTCAATGGGGCATCATCGTGGCTGACATGGACAATTTCCTCTTCCTCGTCATTTGCCTCCTCCTTCTTCTCCGGCTTCTCCTCGCCGTGTTCAGATGCCGGCTCGACTGGAGCAAAGACTACTTCATCGTGCGCGGGCGCCTCCTCCTCGTGAGCTTCCGGCTCGGCGGTTGGCTCACCGGTCGGTACATCCTCGATAGTAACTGTTTCAAGGTTGACCTCAGTGTCCTTAGGTAAGTCTTCCTTCTCATCACCGTTGAGCGCGTCAGGTTCCTCGTGTTCAACCTTCGCCTCAGGTTCACTGGCGAGGACCTCCTCTGCAGACACAGGCTCAGAGGTTTCCAGCTTGTGATCCGCGGGAGTCCCCTCATCGGCCTTGGTGGTTTCCGCAATTTGTGACACATCCTCGGCCTCGAGCACCTCCTTCTCGGGAGTCTCTTCGGTCTTATATGATTGCTCGATCTCCGTTTGAGGGGCATCGGCCTCTTCCGCAATCTCTGATGTAGCCTGCTCAGTCTCGGAAGCCACCTCTTCAGTCTTAGGGGCATCATCAGCCGCGGCAACATCCGGATATGAAAGCACCTCCTCGACATGCTCAGCCTCGGCGGCAACTTCTGGGGTCTCTCCGGCTTCCTCGACCTTGGGCGTTGTCTCCTCAACATGCTCAGCCTCGGGGGCAACTTCTGCAGTCTCTCCGGCTTCCTCGACCTTAGGCGTCTCCTCGATATGCTCAGCCTCGGCGGCAACTTCTGGGGTCTCTCCGGCTTCCTCGACCTTAGGCGTCGCCTCCTCGATGTGATCAGCTTCGGGAGAAATCTCTGGGGTCTCTCCGGCTTCCTCAACCTCAGCCTCTTCGACATGCTCAGCCTCGGCGGCAACTTCGGGGGTCTCTCCGACCTCCTCGGCCCCGGGAGTCTCCTCGACATGCTCAGCCTCGGCGGCAACTTCTGGGGTCTCTCCGGCTTCCTCGACCTTAGGCGTCGCCTCCTCGATGTGATCAGCTTCGGGAGAAATTTCTGGGGTCTCTCCGGCTTCCTCAACCTCAGCCTCTTCGACATGCTCAGCCTCGGCGGCAACTTCGGGGGTCTCGCCGACCTCCTCGGCCCCGGGAGTCTCCTCGACATGCTCAGCCTCGGCGGCAACTTCTGGGGCCTCTCCGACTTCCTCGACCTTAGGCGTCTCCTCGACATGCTCAGCCTCGGCGGCAACTTCTGGGGTCTCTCCGACTTCCTCGACCTTGGGCGTCTCCTCGACATGCTCAACCTCGGCGGCAACTTCGGGGGTCTCTCCGACTTCCTCGGCCCCGGGAGTCTCCTCGACATGCTCAGCCTCGGCGGCAACTTCTGGGGTCTCTCCGACTTCCTCGGCCCCGGGAGTCTCCTCGACATGCTCAGCCTCGGCGGCAACTTCTGGGGTCTCTCCGACTTCCTCGACCTTGGGCGTCTCCTCGACATGTTCAGCCTCGGCGGCAACTTCTGGGGTCTCTCCGACTTCCTCGACCTTGGGCGTCTCCTCGACATGCTCAGCCTCGGCGGCAACTTCTGGGGTCTCTCCGACTTCCTCGACCTTGGGCGTCTCCTCGACATGCTCAGCCTCGGCGGCAACTTCGGGGGTCTCTCCGACTTCCTCGACCTTAGGCGTCTCCTCGACATGCTCAACCTCGGGGGCAACTTCGGAGGTCTCTCCAACTTCCTCGGCCCCGGGAGTCGCCTCGACGTGCTCCGCCCTGGGGACTTCGGTAGCTTCGGGAGTCGTCTCGTTGATCTGGGCGGTCTCCACAACCTCCTCGACCTTGGATGTCTCCTCCACATGTTCAGCCTTGTGTCCCTCAGCGACCCCGGAGATCACGTCGTCGTTCGGTGTCTCTTGATTCTGCTTGTCCTCCTCGGCCTCGGGTGTCTCCTTGGGGGTGGCCTCCGGTGCAGCCTCTTCGGTCTTGTGCGCTACCCCTTCAGAAGCGGGGACATCCTCGGCCACAGCGTCTGGATATATGGGCGTTTCTTCGACTGTAGGCGTCTCCTCAACAGCGGGCTCGGTGGGAGTGGGGTTTCCCCCCGGCGTCTCATCCTCCTTCTCCACGTTGTCATCAGGTGTCTCGGCAGTCTCCTCAGCCTTGGGCTCATCAAGGATAGCGACAATGTCCTCGTCTGGAGCTTCGGCCTTTGGAGGATGTTCCGTCGTCTCCTCTTCGTCTTTCGCCTCGCTAGACTCGGAGTGTGGAAGCTCGGTATGCTCCGTAGTCTGATTAACTTTCTCTGGCTCAGCAACCTCGGCAGTCGGCTCGGCCTTTGCCACAGTCTCGTCAACAGCGACAACATCCCCTTTGATCGGCTCAGTCGTCTCGTGCACTGGTTCATCTGCGACTGGTGCCGCAACATCCGACTCGGGTTTCCCGTGTGCCTCGTCGTCTTTTCCCCCGGCCACCGGTTCGTCCGCTGCCGCCGCCTTCTTCTCCTCCTCTAATGGCTCCACAGTAGGTTCTTCCTCGAGTATGGGAACCACTTCCATCTTGGCCGGCTTATCCTCAGTCGGTTCGTCCTTGACCACAGCCATGGGAACAGTAGCCGCCTCCTCAATAGCGACAGCCTCCGGTGTCTCCTCCAACAACGGCAGGACACCGCTAGCTGACAGAGGGGTAGGTGGCAGGTTATGGTCGCCGTTGTTGTCCTCGGTGCTATCACTAGGAGTCGGGGGCCCTGGGATCTCCTCGTCTTCCTCATCGGGACCTATCATCGGTGAGGTTGGTGTGGACGCGGACAACGACCCAGCCTCGCTGCCACTCTTGCTCTTCTTCTTCTTCTTCTTCTTCTTCTTCTTGGCAGATGTTGTTGTGGCAGAAGCTTCGGGCGTTGGTATGCTGGTCGTGGAGGTATCGATAGGGATGGGCATAGGCTATGAATGATCGAACGATAGTTCCTTCACGTCAGCTTGGCTGGGGAGAGGTGGGGCTAGGACGATGGGGGGGGGCGGAAGGCACCTTCTCTGGGAATTCGACGGCTACGGGCTCGGCGGCGGAATCCATGGTGGCTAGGGTATATTACGATGCTCTGGTTAGGGATGAATGGAGGCAGAAGAACACGGAGTGGGCGGAAGCCGGAGGCGCAGACGTTGAAGTGGCGAGGGACGTAGGTGGGATACTGGTGGGATGGTTTTCGGCAGGAGAAGTAGGATGGTGGTGATGGTGACGGCGATGGCAGGAAGGAGAAGGAGGCTGGGCTAGCTTAGGTGGATAGGATCTGGTCCGTCCAGAGGTATGTATGTAGGTGGAGTTTCGTGATGGGGGGGTGTTGGGAAAAACTACCAGGGCCACTAGAACGAATCGCAGTTAGCGGGGGACCGTGCCTATTGGTTGAGGGACATTGCGAACGACGATGCTAAGCTGCACAGAAGGCAAAGCGGCGAGTGAATCAGAGTAACAGCCTCCTTGTTTCCTTTGTCGGGGGTTTTGCGTTGTGGCGTGGTGTGGGGTGGGATGATTGGGGGGGGGGGGAGAGTTGAAGTGGAGAGATGGAGCGACGGAAGAGCAGCGTGGGTCAGAGAAGAATCTTTTTTTTTTCCCCGTCCAGCGGATTTTCAGATGAGGCTGGGGGAGAGGGTGGGTTTGGAGAGATGGATGTGGAAGCGGGGGAGGGTGGTTGGTTGCGGTTGGTGGGGGGGGAAACGGCAACAGCAGGTGGAGGAGGAAGAGGAGGAGGAGGAGGAGGAGGAGAGGAGGAGGGCTGCGGCGACTAGCCAACCACAACTCGACGAAACGGTTGAGTGGCGGACTGACCGACAGACCACACAGAGAAGGAGCAAGAGGATACGGCCTACCTGAAGCAGAGTACTGCTGCCGGTCCGTGGGTTCGTGATGCGATGATACCCTTGGCTTATTTTATTTTTTTAATTTTTTTTTCTGCTCTTATGTACGGGACCATGCACGCGCTGCGATTGGATTGGAGGACTTGGATCACGGGGGGGGGGCCATTGGCTTGTGGCAGCAACTTATGATGTCGAGGAGGTATCTATGTCGGATCTCTAGTTCCGTGGGTTGGCTACATTCGTGCCTATTACTCTACAATGTATGTAGTGGCGGGGCTTCCCAGATGCAGGTCTGGGTCGTGCGCAAGGGTGGTTGGGAGGCAGGGTTCCGTCGTGGTGGTGTGTGTGGTGAGAAATGTGGGAGGATGATGTCGATGATGTTGACGAACGTTGACGGTGTCGACGGCTTTGAAAAGAGGCGGGCAGCGGGCGAAGCCGAAAGCGGGTGGAAGACGAAAGCGGATGAGTCCCACCGCCGCCTCATCTCCTCCGCTTCCTCCTGCTCCTTCTTCCTCTTCTCCCGCCTCGCTATCCTCCTTCCCCATTCCCAACACTCTCCCCTTCCGAACTGTCTGTCGCCCTCCTCCACATTGAGTCCCCGCCCAACTGCGCCCACCCGCAAATCCGTCCCGTTCACTTGCCCGTCCAACCAACTCACCACCACCACCTCCTCCTCCTCCTCCTCCTCCGACACTTTGAGTTACTCCACGCTGCATCCCCATCCGAGCTCCGACAGCCCTCACAGCAGTCAATCGCAGTAGAACTAACCGGCATCACCTGTCTCCTCCACCGCCGTCTTTTGCTTCTTCCATCCCTTCCCTCCCACAAGCGCCGACCACGTCAGTAACGTCACGCCAATAAACAACCCAACCTCTGCTTCCTCCGACTCCTCCGTTTCCGTTTTAGATTTCCTTATCTCACATCCTTCCGCAAGAACATACATACAAAAACGATCCCGAAAAGAAATCGCAATCACAGCCGAGATTGTAACCGTACTATCTACGTCAGCTGCCCCCTCCCCCCCCCCTCTACTGCCCCTCTTTCGTTCTTTCTTCGTCTGTTCCTCCGTTCATCGGAACGCTCTCTGCTTTGTCTCGGCGAGCAGTCGCCATGCAGCCGCATACATACGAACTTGAGAGTAGATAGAGTACTCTACCTATGTAGATATTATACAGTGCATACCTCTATAGAGTAGATTGGCGCTTGCGCGAGACACACGTAGCGTACATATGTATGTACTCTATGTACATGCCAGGCCCTCCCTTTCCGCGTGAACGCTGATGTGTGAATATTTCCCTCCTTCGCCTTTTCCTTTCAACCTTTGTTGATGTCCGTGCACTACGCGATCCTATCCTTGTTCCTTGTCCCTTGTGATTCGTGTGCTGTGGTGTGGTGTGGTGTGCTGTGCTGTGCTCATGCTTGTGCGTTCTGCTTGTGCTTGTGCTGGCGGCTGCTTTTTGTTTTGTTTTTTTCCCTCTGTCTTCACGCGATCGAGGGCGACGAAACAGAGCTGCCGCCTCCGACCAAACGGAGTAGATATGTATGTATCTATCTACATATGCGCTCCTGCTCGAGGCCTTGTACCGTATTGGACTCAACCTCCAGCTCGCTCGTCTGCAGAGATGAAATTGAGATTCCCTCGATCGGAGATCGTAAAACCGCAAATCGTGAATCGTGAATCGTCAGCCGTCAGGCCTACCTACTATGTATGTTCCATAGTTACCGACATATTACGGGTGTTTTTTTTTTCTTTCCCTACCTATCGGTGGCGATACGCCGATATCAAGCGTACGTATAATCCGCGCAAATCAGATGGGCCAGAATTAAGAAGAAAAAACAACACAAAAGAATTAATACTTCCTCCATCTAAGCACGGCCGTGATTCGGCCTCTGCTCTATCTACCCTCCATCCCCAATGGGATGCCTGTACTTACATGTAGAGTACATACAGGGTACTTTCCGTGTACTCGGATATAAAGTTGACCGAAGCGGGGCACAAAGTGAAGTGAACTATCTACCCAAGTGCAAGCACGCAGGCCAGGGGGATGCGTGGTAACGTGGTCACCAGCCATGACTCGAGCCAATCCCGGCATGACAAGATCCTTTCCATTTCGACTTCGCCAAAATAGTATGTAACGTACATACTCTATAACACCGCTAATCTAGTATTCGAAACCGTCGTCTACTCCCTTCTTCGCGTTGTTCATGACAACGTCTTGCTTTTTGTACATCTCCGCCACTTGCTGGGCGGAAGTAGCATCGTAGGGCTTTTTGTCGTCACGTTCCCTGATGAAGCGCGGAAACCTCAAGCTGACTCCTCTTCCTTTCCCTTCGGTATCCGCCAGTCCCTTGGCAGCCATGTACTTCGGGCTGAGCGAGAGATCCGCCGTCTTGACCTCCCAGACGACCCTCGGTTCGAACCAGACATCGGGCTGCTGCAAGTTTCCCGTCGCGTGGACGTAATACTGCTTCGGCTTCTCAATCTCGAATTCCTCCAGCTGGGTGTGCAGCTTGACGAGCATTTCCTCTGAGAAGCCCGTGCCGATGTTGCAGATAGTCTCGTAGTTCTGGGTCGAAGGATTGTAGCAGGCGAGAAGGAATGAACCGTAGACACTCGTGCGCTTGCCTTTCCCGTGGTAGGCGCCGATCACGACCAGGTCGAGGGAGTCACCTACGCCAGAGAGGTAGTCCTTCTTGACTTTGAGCCAGTTGCGAGAGCGTTTTGACGGCTCGTAGTAGGATTCCGAGGTGTCGAGCATCTTGACCATGAGACCTTCGCAGGACGCTTTGATGGATTCTTCGAGGAAGGACTGGATCGTGTCCAGTTCCTGGCCGTCAGTGGCTGTAGCAAAGGAGAACTCGCCTTCGACGTTCTTGAAGGAAGAGTACATTTTCTCGCGGCGGTCAGAGAGAGACTCTTGGACCGTCGACTGGATGCGAATTAGCAGTTATCAAAGTGTAACGGAGGGGGGGGGACGACCGACCTTTCCGTTGAGGAAGAGAAGGTCAAATCCGAAGACGCAGACCTTGACCTTGACATCCTCGATGGCGACATCCTTTCTCTTTCGCGTCATGAGCTGCTGGAACGGGAGGACCCTCTTCTCATCGCGGTCCCAAGCAACAGCTTCACAATCGAGCACGAAGCTCTCGACACCATCCTGCACCCACTTATTCAGAGCAGCCAAGATATCAGGATACTTTGGCGACAGCTCTTCCGAATTACGGGAAAATATTTTAGCAATTCCCTTCTTCGGGTCGATGGTCGGGAACTCGACGGAAGAGTTAGGGGCCACGTAATGAATCTGCACTCGTTCACCGTCGTACTTGTACTCGCAGGTGAACCGCTTTCCCTCGAAACGATCCAAGACTTCGGATATCGCCTTGGTTGGTTTCGCGAGCATGGGCTTGAGCGGAACGCCAGGCTGGAGCTTGCAGGTGTCTTTAAGGTTCAGAATACCAGCTTTCATCATCTCGGGGATGATGATTTCATAGTTCGGTAACTCGCTGTAGACCCCCTTGAGAGTGGCCTCGGCGGCAGTCATCTGCTCCAGGCTGGGCGCCTTCTTCCCGTCCTTCTCAGCCTCGTGCACAATGACGGCCTGGCTCAGTCCCACAATGACTGTCTTCTCCGCCAGCCCCAGTCTGAGCTTCCCCTCGAGCCCCCGAACAAGAAACTTGGCTTCATCTCCTTGGGCAGCAGACAACAATTTCTTGATACCGTCTACTTTGCGGCCCTGGCCGCCGTCTCCTTTAATCAACGCGATCTCCTTAAGCCCGGCATGTACGCTCCGAACAGTAAGTGGCTTCGGCGGAAACAAGGTCCTCTGAGTATTCCGACTCTTCTGTGCGATTTCGCCGAGGTCTCCAATCAAGCGATGATCTTCCTTGAGTTTCGACATTGTCCGTCCACACGACTCGCAGATAGCCTTCATCAGCAGAGTCTCACCGATTCCTAGCTCGACGCCCTCGTAGTCGGCCGCAAGTCTGTTGATCATCAAGTGAATGGCCAACAGTAATTCATCGGGTGACAGTCTCAGCACCTGCCGCAGGAACAGCGAAGTGTGCGACATCTTCTCCAGACGCTTGGTGGTGGCTTCAATGAGTGAAAACGTCTTCACCAGAGCCGCATAGGGTACCGGTGTGCCAGCCTCCCAGTCGGGGTATGGATGCACTTTCGTGCCCTTGCTGGTAAGTTTCGCCTGTACCTCCTTGCGAGCCTTGTTGGTGATGGCGGGCTTCTCGACGTCACTTTCGACTTCCCGATCAGACTTGTCCGACTCGGTCGCCGACGCCTCAGGATCTGACCCGGTCGTTTCAACTTTCTTCTCCTTGGCCTTTCCAGCTGCCGCCTTCTTCCCCTTCGCCTTAGTAGCCTCGACCTTCGCCTTCAAGGATTTCTTCGACTTCACCGCGGGCCCCTCCTCTTCCGACTGTTCTTCCACCTTCAACGGCGTCGTCTTCCCCTTCGCAGCCTTCTTCTTTGGCATCGGTGGCTCGGGCTTTTGCTCCTCCTCGGCAGATTCGGGTTCAGGTGTAGCTCCCTTCCTCCCCTTCGCAGCCTTCTTCTTTAGCGTCGGTGGCTCGGGCTTTTGCTCCTCCTCGGCAGATTCGGGTTCAGGTGTAGCTCCCTTCTTCCCTTTCGCAACCTTCTTCTTCGGCATCGGTGGCTCGGGCTTTTGCTCCTCCTCGGCAGATTCGGGTTCAGGTGTAGCTCCCTTCTTCCCTTTCGCAACCTTCTTCTTCGGCATCGGTGGCTCGGACTTTTGCCCCTCCTCGGCAGATTCGGGTTCAGGTGTAGCTCCCTTCTTCCCTTTCGCAACCTTCTTCTTCGGCATCGGTGGCTCGGACTTTTGCCCCTCCTCGGCAGATTCGGGTTCAGGTGTAGCTCCCTTCTTCCCTTTCGCAGCCTTCTTCTTCGGCATCGGTGGCTCGGGCTTTTGCCCCTCCTCGACAGATTCGGGTTCAGGTGTAACTTTTTTCTTCTTTTTCGCGGGCTCCTTCTTCGCCACAAGCCCCTTCTTGGTCGAAGGATCCTTCTTGACCTTCTTCGGCTTATGACTGGTTGCGGTCTTCCGTTCCCGCTTCGTTACCGGTTCTTCGTCTTCATCCTCGACTTCAGAAACATCATCCTCAACCTTGACCTCCTTTTCCTCTTGCTCAACCTCATCGTGCGCACGTTTCTTGGTCGGCGCTGCAAACGGTCGTCAGCGCAGCACGCATCCCAGGAGTGGAGTGAACATACCAGCCTTCTTGGACGTAACAGTCGACTTCCGCGTCTTCTCTTTGACCGACTCCTTCTCCACCGCTATGTCCTCGGCGTCTGCATCCACCATGATCTCATCCTCGGATTCCTCGAGTTTCACCTTTTCGGCATCCCCACTCTCTTCCTCCTCCACCGCCTCCTTCTTGGAATTGGTCGTCAATACTGTCTGCTGGGGTTCGGGCTTCGGAATGCCCTTTGGAAGCGAAAAGTAGCTACTGTCCGCCCTCAGTTAGCACCCCTTCTCTCTTTTTCTCTCTCTCAGCCCTGTCCTCGACCAACCCCTGATGGAAAATTACCCCAACGTCGTCTGTGTCTTGACGTACCTGAGAGTGGACTGCTTTCCGTTAGTCGCAGCAGCAGGCTTCTTGGGGGCGGTATTTGGCTTCTTTGGCGGCATTGCGACAGTCGTGATGGTGCGGGTGGATCGTGCTGTTGTTGGTGGTGACTGGAGTGGGAGTCTTGGTGTGGGGATTCGCGTTCGTAGCAATTGCAGTTGTAGTAGCAGCTGCTGCGGGTGGGTGGGAAGGACGCATCTCATTTGGGCGTACGCGTCGATTACGCGAGCTAGCCTCCGTGAAAGTCGAGGGAGAACGGCTTGGCGCTTCTGGCTAGTCAAGTGTCTAGTTTTCAATCGTGGGCGCACATTCGAATTGCCAGTCCGTCTACGGGGTTTGACCGCTGGGTTTTGCTCTCGATAAAACTGACTAGCAGACAGCAGTTTTTGCCATACTGATCGTGCCATTTAGGTTATCCAGCGTAGCCTTAGTTACAGCTTTGTCGCGCCTGCTTGGCCGGTGCATCGTCCTGATCTCCTCCCCCGGCGCTGAGGGTCGGCAGTGCTGGCCTTCCCGGTCCATGCGAGCAGCTCTATCAACCTGCAAATAACCATTTGGATATCCGGAATGCGGTTTCCAGTTTCCGCTGCAAAGACCCGGACGCGTATCAGCGAGCTGTGGCTTGACGCTCGACTGTTGTGGCACATGCGTTCTGGAACAGACATCCAAGTGGGGGCTCCACGGATTCCCGGCGCCGCAGGGTCCAATCCTTCAAACTCACACTTGTCGTAACCCATCTCCGGCAAATCATTTCCCTCTCTCTACCTCTGTCTCGACGACACACATTCCGCGATGGAGTACGAGCTGCAACCGCGTGCACCGCCATCATCGGTGCCCTCACCCGACGAATTCATGCTCTCCGACGACGACGACGACGGCGACGACGCGGCCGCCGATGAGCGAGGCCTGCTCGCTGGCAGCTCTGCAGATTTTCGGGAGCGAAAACGACAACCTGCCGCGGCTTGGTGGAGACGACTCTCGCGCCGCCGGCTAAGGCGGAAACGGCTATGCTGCCAGCTACTTGTGGTGCTCGGCGGTGTGCTATTGTTTCTGGCTGTGGTGAACGCGCTATTCTGGCCATCGTATACGCCAACCTCGTATCCTTCGGAATGGCGAGCGCTGGAAGAGAGCGTGAGTGCGGGCGGCGGCTTGAATCCGGCAGACTACTGGTCGGAAGGCGGGAAGAAGCGCACTGTCTCCGGCCGCGGCAATCCCAGCAACGAGCGCATCTTCATCGCGGCGAACATCGTCGACGCTCAACTGATCCGCTCGGAGTGGGGAGTGCGCGTGCTGGAACTCCTCGACCTCCTCGGCGAAGAGAACGTGTTTCTCAGCGTGTTCGAGAACGACAGCGGCCCCGAGGCTACGGCGGCGCTCCAGGAGCTGGACGAGACGATCAAACGCTACATGCCCAAGGCTGGGAGGAGCATCGTTTCGACCACGCTGCCGCTCGAGGGCGTGCCACACTTGCGCGTCCCCACCGGGGAGACGTACGTCAAGCGGATACGGTACCTCGCCGAGGTGCGGAACAGGGCGCTTCTCCCGCTGCTCGGATCGATCCCGTCGCTCTCCCGCTGGAACCAGACCGGCATTCGCCCCGCCCCGCCCGAGGAATTAAGCCAGTGGGAATTCCTGCCACCGATCCCCACCACCGCGCACGCGCCCATCTTGCCCCCGTCCTGGGTTCCTCGTCCGGAGGGCGTCGCGAAAATCCTCTTCCTGAACGACGTCGTGTTCTCGCCGCTCGAGCTGCTGCATCTCCTCTTCAGCACCAATGGCGGCGACTACGCGGCCGCCTGCGGGGTGGATTTCATCAACCCAGTGAAGATGTACGACACGTTCGCGACGCGCGACATCGACGGATGGCAGCTGGGGCTCCCGTTCTTCCCGTTCTTCGCGACGGCGCCGTCGCGGCGGCTGGTCAGTTTGGGCTCGTCCGCGATCCCGGTCAAGAGCTGCTGGGGCGGCGTGGTGGCCTTCGACGCCAGCTACTTCACCCGTCGCGCCGACGCCGACGCCGACGCAGTCCGGTTCCGTGCGGAGAAGGAGCCGTTCTGGGACGCGAGCGAGTGCTGCCTGGTCCACGCCGACATCGACCGCCCGCAGACCACGTTCGTCAACCCGTTCGTCCGCGTCGCGTACGACCGGGCCACCTTCGACTGGCTCCCCGCCGTCAAGCGGGTCGAGCGGCTGTTTGCGCCCGTGCAGAAGCTCGTGACCTGGGCCGTCGGCATGCCGTGGGGCGGCTCCAGACGGACGGAGAAGGGGGGCGACGTCGTCGACGGCAGGGCGGCGGGAAAGGGCGGCTTCTGCGGGAGTCCCAAACTGCTGGTCATGAACGAACACGCCAAAAAGAGCGAGAGGAAGTGGAGGAGTGTGCCCGTGCCGGCGTAGGGCGAATGATACCACATGCATTTGGAATTCCTTAGACAGTCATGGCTAGTTAGATGGGGGATAGATCACGGCACAACAGTTGCGGCCATCAGTCCCAGCTGTCTGGATCTTGGATATGTTTTATTGGCCACAGATAGAATGCTATGCTATGACTTCGTACTCGATCCCACCGACCAACCAATCAACCAATCAACCAATCAACCAACCCGCAACAGCCATAGGATCCCAACGATACGATCCAGGGAAGAAAAAAAAGAAAAAAAAAACGGACGAGCAAAAGCAAAAAAAAAAAGGGCGGGAATAGGGTATAAGGACTCAAGAAACCAATAGCACGGCAGCACGGCAGCACGGCAGCAGCCCAGCACGACACGACGAAGGAAAAAAAAAACCAAACCCCCCCCCCAAAAAAACCAAGCGCCTTAGTAGATTTCCAGTCCCTCGAACTCGACCACCAGCTCCTCCAGGGGACGTCCGCTTATAAAGTTCGCCGGCCTGCTCGCGTAGACGCCGATGCGCACGTTCTTCTCGTCGACGCCATAGAAGAACCACGTGACCTCGCGGAGCTTCTTCCACTCAGACCCGTCGTCAAAGTAGACCCAGAGTGCGTTGTCGACACGCTCGAAGCGCACCTTGAGCTCGTTGATGCCCAGCGGCAGCTCGATCAGACTCCAGTCGGCACCGTCGGAGGAGGCCGAGACCGACGAGGCGGTCGTCCGGTTGTCGTAGTACTCGATTCCGGCCTTGACCCACTTGCCGGGCGGCGGCCGGTCGTAGGCGGGCAGGCCCGTGGCCGAGGTCGTCACCGGCGGCGGACCGGCAAAGATCACGAGGCCGCCTTGGTCCCATTCGAAGGCATTAGTGAGCCGCATATGTACAGTCACCTCGGCGCGGAAGAACGAAATCGGGGATGAGGTGTAGAGGACCGGCGCCGTAAAGGTGTCACGCGCCGGTTTCCGCCAGAGGTCGGTGCCGGAACTACAGACCAGTCAGCCCCGATCACGAGACACGGGGGAGGAAGAAGAAGGAAGGAAGGACACCTACCGCGCCTTGAGGACAAAGTTACCCAGCCATGGAGGCACGGGTGTGTTGGCGGGTGTGTTGAAGTAACGAAAGTTGCCACTGTCGGGAGGCATTTCGACGGCGACGAGAAGAAGGAGAGTGGGGAGAGAGAGCGAGACGAAGGTAGTTCAGCTTCGAATAGCTCGTGACGAGTGGGGTGCCAACCGCAACCGGTGGCGTTCCAATCAGTTGTTGTCTGGATGCTCGCTTGCTGCTTCGTACCAGTGATGGAAAAGCAGCAATGGCTTGGCGGATTACCTTCGCCCAAAGCTGTGTTTACGGACGTCCGAGTCCGGGGGCGAAAGGTTCGAAGGGTCTACCCGGCACGGCGACGGAGATGGGGGAAACTGGAGCAAATGGAAGGTTTTGGACGGCGTGATCGACAGGATCCGCTCATAATCCGGCCCGCGGTGGAGGGGAGGGTACGAAGGTGCCGTGGGGACAACAGAATGGCTGTTTTTGCTCGGGTGAGAGTTGTAGTGGCGTCTCGTTCCAAAGCAGGAAGCAGGAGGCTGGGACGATGGGGGGTGGACTGTAGGAGCTAAAAGCTCGGGAGTTCGCAACGCAGCAGCAGCAACCTATATTGGTTCTACAAAATGAGGGAAATCAATCAGCTAAAGTAACAGGCGGAGAGGGAAGCATCGCAGAGCGCAGAGATATTTTTCGAGAATGCAAATCAGAACACGGGTATCCCGATCCACAAGCTCGCCTCCCCCGCAAGCTGCTGCTTTGCTGGCAGGCAGTATCGGAATCCGGCCAGACTCTCAGGGCTTCTCGGGTCTAGGAGCACACATGGGAAGAGCATTTCCCGACACATCCGCGTTAAGAGACATCGGTCTGACAATGACTGTGCGAGCGGAGAGTCGAGTGCAGGACCGAGGTAGATGTGTTGGAGGCGATGAGCAGCCTGATCTCGCAGCGCTCCCTGGATGGCGATCGGGCCAGACGAAGGTGAGGAAGAACTGCGAGCCAGCAGCCATAGCTGCGCGCGCCGAAAGCGATCGGGTCCAGCCAGCCAAGAAACCGCCGCATGTCCTCCATCCATCCACTCATCGCCATCCGGGCATCCATCCCTCCAGCAATCGGGTGGCACAGCATGGCAGAACTAGGGGAATATCGAAAGACGAGCTGCGTGCATACATTCGGCGGGAAACGCACGCAGGATGGAGGAACAAGAGAAGAGAAGCGCACAAACCTGACGAACGCACGGGTGGTGCAGCTGCAGACGGAATCCGTTTTTTTTTCTTCCTCTCTCTCTCCCGATCTCCGTCCACCAACCGAAAAAGGGCGGCCTCTATCTCTGCCAAGCACACGCACAACAAAGCTATTCCTAGCGCGCGTGCGATGTGTCCGTCCCAAGCTACCGAGCTTGCTACCGCGCGTTGCGGACGAGACGATGACGACGACTGGCCTCGTCAAACCGGCCCAGGGCGGAGCAGGAACGTGGACAGGGCTGGTCGAGTCGGGAGAGCTAGGTGCAGATGGGGGGGGGGGACGCAGAAGGTATTGTATACAAGGCGAGTGGTCGAGTTGAGAATGCGAGTTTTTTGTTTTTTTCTCTTTAGCTGCGGCTCGACGTGGCACTATTCGGAAGCAGTGCTGAGAGAAGAGGACGAGAGAGAGAGAGCTTTGTTGTGGACTCACTGGCTTGCTGGCTGGCTGTTCGGGCGTGCGGGCTCGGACGATGAGGATGGATGGACGGAGGGCCCGCAAGGGAGAGAAATGCAATGCGGAGGACAGGATATCTTGGGGGATTAAATCGAGACCGGGTGGAGGGAGAAGGGGATATCGACTTCCGGGGGGTGGTGGGGAGAGTGGACCGGGGCATACGTGCATTTCTATGGAAGAGCACCCTGGGGACGGGCGCGAGTGACTAAGCACGAGTGAGTGCCCATGTTCCTGTTTCGAAAGTGCCGCGGCCCGTACTGCCGAGGCCTGTCCTACGCACCAGGCTCCGGATACTATGGCGACCAACAGCCAGCCGCGCAGTCCTACCGGCGGCTTTCACGTTTTCCTGGAGCCAGGTCAGATGATTGCTGTCGACATGGCCCCGTCGTCTCCACCGCTGCTTGCAAGACTCCCGGATAAACATCCCCACTCCCCCGAAAACAAACAAACAAAACAAACAAATATCCCCCAAGCCCAGTTTCCAATCTGTCTGTAGCTACAGCACACAGCACTATTAATATCGCCCGCCATCTCCTCCGCAGTCCGGACCCCCATCGACCTCTTCGCCAGTGCCGCCGACCAGGAGCCTGTGCAGAGCATCACGAGCACAGGGCTCCGTGTCCTCACACATGCGCCCACCGCAGTTCCGCCTTCCGTGCCTTTCTCTCCCGTTTGCGCCCGACCGCTGGCGATCTCGACGCTTCTGATATCGCATGTAGATATGTAGATACACACCCCGCGGTTCCCCGCAGGAAACTGCGTGCTGACTGTGCTTCGGTTGGACTTTCCTGGCTGGGGATGATGGTGGAGCTGTGAATAGATATCTAGATAGATAGACATTTCCCTGCGACTCGCGTATCGATAGTTCGATAAGTGTAGAGCGGGAATGGCCCGGGCGGGACGGAACGCCCGTAAAGTAAGGTTCCGCAACACCCGCACATATCATATCTATCATATCTATGTATCTCTAACTATAGCACACACATACTTTGTACCGCCCGCAAAGCGTTGCTGCTCCAAAACAAATCAACATCCGAACTCGCGAATTCGTACACATCCAGTACATCGTGCACACGTGAAATACCTCGCCCCTCGAGACAGGGCCGCTCTCACAAACATGTCCATCGTGTCCGGTTGGCCCCGCGCTGCGATTGAGCTTGCAGCTCCTGCCTCCCCTGGCAGACTGCACCGACATCCCGCGCTCAACTCAATGCCACCAGTGCGTAGATTGACGGATGGATGGATGGGTGGATGGATCGAATACATCACCGGTCCGTGCATGTGGATAGCGGAGGCCAGCACGGCACATTTTGCCCGCCGCCACGCCCACGACGGCGTCGAGAATGCTATGTTCGGCTTGCGAGCTGTGTGATATATACATGCACCGAATCCTCTCCCCCGACTGCCCCCCCCCAACCCACCAAGACTCCAAAGTAAACACATTCTAATCCCCTTGCATCGCTAAATGACACATGCCCCTCCTCCGTCCTCCGTCCCCGTCTCCCCCGATCCCGCAGAAGAAGAAGAAAAATGAAAAAAATGAACAAAAAGAAAATGAGAAACGAAGGGAAGAGAGAGAGAGAGAGAGTTAGAAAACGCCGAGTGACACCGTGTGAACTCCGATCGTCGAACCGTGCTAACCGTACCGCCCCTCGACGAGTCCATGTGCCACATCCTCGCCGAACACCTCCGCGACCGCTCTCAGGAAGCCCTCGTCAAGGCCTCTGTTCCTCTTCTGCTTGACGAACCCCCAAACGGCGACGAGGTCCCAGCTCTCGAGACCCCACCTGGCCATCGCCTCGACGCCGGCGCCCCAGCCCCGCCTGACCGCAGCCTCGAAGGGACTCCCCAGCGCGCACGCCTTGTCCACGTCCGCGCCGCCCTCGAGGAGACACTCGACGACGCCGACGGCATTCCCTCGGACGGCGTAGTGCAGCGGCGTGAGCCCGACGCCGTCGACGGCGTTGGCGTCGGCGCCGTGCTCGAGCAGCACGCCGACCATGTGTTCCCTGCCCCGCTCGGCGGCCCGCTGCAGCGGCGTGACGCCGCCGACCCTGCCGTCGACCTCGGCGCCGCCGCCGACGAGCAGCGTCATGACGCCGACGGCATTGATGGCGACGGCCTTGTGCAGGGCCTCGCCGAGGCGCTCCTTGCCGAGGTTGCCGCCGCGGCGGAGGAACCAGTCGACGGCGGGCTCCCGGCGCTCGCTGGCGGCAAGGACGAGGGCGCGGCCGACCGCCTCCTCGACGTCGGCGGGCCCGTAGCGCTTCGCGAGTTCGGCGACGAGCACGGCCACGACGTCCGTGTGCCCGCCCTTGGCCGCCAGGTCCAGCGGCGAGAACAGCGGGAACTGCCGCCCGCCCTTGCGCGCCACCACCGTTGCGCCCGCGCCAATCAGCGACACCACCAGCTCCGTGCGGCCGGCCCGCGCGGCGTGCTCCAGTAGCGAGATCCCGTGCGTATCGGTCACGTCCGGGCGGGCGCCCGCCGCGAGCAGCGCGCGTGTCAGAGGCACGTTGAGACGAAGGACGGCGGACAGGAGCGAGGCTGGGTGCGCCGCCGAGATGGTGAGGTAGGCCGAGCGAAGGAGGCGGTGCAGACGCCGGCAAGTCAGCAGCAGCGGGAGGAGGTGTGGCGGCGGGAGCGAGTGCGCGATTGCCGATAGGAGGTCGGGAGGGAGACGCAGCAGCGGCGGAAGGGTCCTGCGCGCGGGATCCGGCTCTGGGGGCGACATTGTTGTAGGTGACGATGGTGAGTGGGGAGGGATCGAGAAGCTGATATCGGATATCGCGGCCGGCTCTTTCTTAACGACGACGACAATGGCGGACTCGAGGACTGCTGGTCCCCCTCCTGCTGCTGCTGCTGCTTGTCCCTCCCTCCCCCGCGCGCCCCTCTCTCTTCGCAACTGCAAGCAAGCGCTGGAACTAAGAATAGAAACCCGCGCTGCTAGAGTTTGGTGCTACCCCACATCCCAACATCCTATCGTTCCCTTATTTACTTTACCACTTAACCAAGCTGCAGACCACGAGTCCAAGAGAAGCACGGTCAACCCGTGCATGCCATACCCCGCTGCAAATAGCAAGACCCTGAAATCAAACTTGGGAAACGAAATGTCCATCCAGCGCCCGTCGGTGAACGATAACGATGATTGCGCGTCCCTTCGTCTGTCACAAAGCATCACTCGCCAACGATATCAGTCGTAGAGCACATCATTCTTCGCATTCCACGATCAACTCAACTGGCAACTCAAACCGCTCCAATCTCAAGAGCAACATCCAAAAAAAAAACTCCCAAAGAAAACGGAAATGACAACAAGCATCCAAAAAAGAAAACAAAGAGAGGAAAAACGGGAGAGGAAAAAAAAATACACCACTCATCCCATATCACCCAATAAGAAGAAAAAGACGGGAAATCTTCAACGGTAAGAAAAGGAAGAGAAGAAGTAGCTTGAAGGGCAGGGACCGGAACCAAATGCTACACAAGAATTGACAAGCTCCCATTACAAGACAGAAAAGACCAGTACCGAAAACGACCCCCTGAACCTGTAGCGAAACAAAGATCAAGTAGAAAGGGAAAAGAACCAAATGACACCGGTAAGCAAACCGTAGGCATGCAAACCAAGGTCATTCCTTCGATGCTCGTCTGGGTTCTGCAGTGCTGAGGGCATATTGAGTCGCGATCGCTGCAGAGGCGCCCGTCAGTTATCGATCCCATGCACATCTTCGCTGTCGCTGTCGGGATACCCACCTTACAGAAGAACGCATTTCTTCTTCTTCTTGTCGGCCGGAGGCTCCAATGCGGCGACAATGGCTTCATCGAAGACATTCTTAAGTCCTCGTTGGGTCAGTGCAGAGCACTCCACGTACCTAAGCCGCTGGATTAGCATCCAAGAACATTCCGTCGATCGGGTATCTCACTTGACGGCGTTGAGGTCCTTCGCCAGGTTCTCACCCTGCTTAGGGGTGATCGGCTGCTGGCGCTGCTTCGACAACTTCTCAATCACGGCGGGATCATCGCGCAAATCTATCTGAGTACCAACGATGAGGCAGGGAACACCGGGACAGTGGTGCCTGACTTCGGGCAGCCATTTCTCCTACATAGCGATCGCTCACGTTAGGAGCAAGTTCGACGCCGACAGATAACCTGCGGGAACTACCTTGACGTTCTCGAAACTGGCGGGCGAGTTGACCGAGAAACAGATAAGGAAAACGTCGGTCTGGGGGTAACTCAAGGGACGCAGACGGTCGTAATCCTCCTGTCCAGCGGTATCGAACAGTCCAAGCGTGTAAGGTTCGTCACCGATCCTACGACGATTAGCCAATACTCGAGGGATTCCGGTGGCTCGCTCCCAGCGCGTCCCACAACACTGTGGGCTACTGAAACAATGGCCCATCAGGCCGCTTGGCATCTGCAGGGCGGCTAGACGGCCCTATGCATCGTCGTGCCACCAGCACCGAAGCAACAACCAGGCGCGCCGTCGTCTCTCCGAGAACAGGTAGCGGGGGATCGGGGGATCCTTACATAACAGTGACGGCATAGTTGTCGAAGACGGTTGGAACGTACTCGCTGGGAAACTTATTCGTGGTGTACGAGATGAGCAGACAAGTCTTGCCCACCGCTCCGTCTCCGACGACGACACATCTGCGATAGAGACCGCTAGTCAGCGCGAGCTCTCCAGACAGCACCATGCACAGGCGACGTCGCAATGGGGGCGAGATGTGTTTCAGACGCACTTGATTGTAGCGACAACCATGTTTATCGGACGCTGAGGAAGGTGATGGAGGATCGAGCAGTCCCGAATTGGCGGAAGTTCCGGATTCCTCGTGTAGCGGGGGTAACTGGGCCTAAGCTGGCGGGTAGGGACACTGTTGGAGCGGCAAAGCCCATGTCAGCGTCGGTTCTTCCGGCGAGTGTACAGCGGACGGAGGAGGGTGCATGGTGGAATCGTACTTTTTCAAAGGCATTTTGTATGACATTTTGAGTGGCAGTTGGGAGGGGATTGTGTGGTGGCAGTTTGGAGGAGATTGTGGTGGTGGGGAGAGGGGCGAGTGGGTTGGTGGGGGAGGGGGAGGGGGAGGGGGAGAGAGAGGAGGGACAGGTGAAGCGGGAATGTCGGGGGGAAGGAGTGGTGGAGGGAAGTGCCGAAGGAGGAGGAAGAACGCGGGGAGAACGTCGTGGTTCTCTCCGTCTCGACGACAATTCGACGCGTCGTCTTGCAAACCATTGCGACCCGTGACCAGACGCGAAAGGAGGATAGCGCGAATGGGGAAAGCGGAGTGGAGTGGCAGCGCGACAGAGCAGCAGAGTGACAGAGAGTGCGACGATGAGTTGCGGGGGGGGAGCGCAACAAGAACAGTATTAGAAGAGAGAGCTTCTCTCACCTTTATGCAAGAACTCGGACGGACAGGTAGATAGATAGCTGGGAAGAGCCGCAATATGTAGGATCTCTCTCTCTTTCTCTCTCTCTCTCTCGATAAAAAAGTAAAAAAAAAGAGCTAAAAAAGTAAAGCAGAAAAAAGAAACTAATATAGTTATGCTATCTAAGGGCGTGAAGGAATAGAAGAAAGAGATCGGATTGGTCGGATTCGATGCGTGGGCGCGCGCGGAGATGGACGGATCCCGTTACGAGGTCCCTCCTCGTCTACTTTTTCCGTCTCTATGGGAGGAGGAGGGGGGATTCCAAGCCGAAGAAGGGTTTTCCGGAGAAGTGCAGTCGAGGCAGATGTAGATGAGGGTTGGACTTTCGATGCTAACGTTGGCTGCGGACTTGTCGGGGGGGGGAACGTGGATGGACGGATGGGCCGATCGAGGGGGGAATGCGAGGATGTCGAGAGGATAGTCGGTAGTGGCTGCGGTCAGTGCTCGCTGCGCAGTATCACAGTGCCGATGACGAGATACGGTTCGAGAAGTGACAGTCGAAGCGTGGACGCAAGAAGTGGTGGTGGCGGAGGGATGTGGGCGGGTGCGATGAACGGCAGTGTAGTCGTGATGGTTAGTGGTAGTGATAAAGGTGAAGGGTGGTGGTGATGGTGGCAGACAGGGTATAGGCGTTCGAAGGCGAGTAAGGGAAAACTGCTGGCGGTGGTGGTGGCTTCGGGGAAGGAAGGGGAGGAGAGATCAAAGGGAAGGGAGAAAGCCCGGACGTTCGGAAGCTGACAGCACAAGGCAAGACAAGACAGGACAAGACGAGACAAGACAAGAAAGGGAGGGACGTGAAGGAAGGAGGGAATTGGTTGATTATTGCCCCGAGGAGGGGGACTGTGCTGTGCTCTACTCTACTCTGCTGTACAGTATGTAGCGAAGCCGTTAGTTAAGGGGCTGGCTGGCTGTCTGGCTGGCTGGACTGGACTACCATCTTCTTGGGGGATGGCTTCCGTGGGACAGGGCAGTCGGGATGAAGACAAGCACGACGGAGACGAACGCAGCTGTCGCGACGACGTGTGCCGACGAGAAGAAACCCGGCGAAGCGGCCTTCAGGACGGAGGGTCTCCGGTCCAGCCACAGACATCCACCCGAATAGCCATCTATCTATCTAGCCTCACTTCCATGATCGCCATGATGGATGGATGGATAGATATCTAGCAATTAACCAAGCTTTTACCGGCTCTGATCGAGAAGACTGTCTCAATCTCCTCTCTCCTCCTCCTTCCTCTCCCTCCTCATCCAGTCCGGCCGTTCGGCAGCAGCAGCAGCAGAAGCCAGGCAACACCCGGTCAGACGCCAATAGATAGATACGTATCTAGAGTACTTTATCAAAGTTCGACACGTTTCCCTTGGCCGGCAGTTCCATCTCCGTCTCCCATCTATCTACATATCCCCACGCATCGGCTCCTTGCTTCTCGAAGCCTGTCCGCTGGGCGCTCGATATCCAGCCGAAACCGGGCCCTCCCCACAGGTATATAGAGTACAGTGCAGAGAGAGTGGTGGGAATCCAGAGTAGTTGCCGACTCCTTGACACGGCCTCATTTCCAGAAACGCATCACGTGATGCCGACCCAATCGGCGGCCCCAAGCGCCACGCTCCAGTACGGTAGATAGTATGTATGGTAGATAGATGTGGGCTTCGCCGTCCTCACGAGTCGAGGCACGCTCGCTTGTGACTGCGGTGCTGGGTAGCACCGGCGCTTTTCTTTTTTTTTTCGCAAAGTGGAAGGAGCAGCAGCTCGACGTCGAGGGCATGTGTATATATCGCGGGATTTACAGAGATGCGGCCGAGGATTCGAGGAGCGGATTGGGGTATGTAGTCGAGCATGTACATATGTATGAATGCAATGTATGTATGCAGTCGATGGCTCCATCCAACTGCCGGCCCAGACGATGGCGTATATGTCGATCGTGAATCGGGACTGACCCCCAAACTCTCCGTCCATATGGTACATTCACTGCCCCCCCCCCCCCCAATTTCATCCCATCCCATCCCATCCCATCACTGCGGAATCGGGTGCTGTGGATGAACTACGGTGGTTAGGTTAGGTGGGATCGGGCAATCATTCCACCACCCCGTTTTTCTGCCCAACCCCGGGTAGATAGATATATGATGCGGTTAACTAAGAAGTAGGTAGGTGGGTGGTATATAGCCACCAATTGATAACTCGGTAAAAAAAAAACCCATGAAACATATGTAGACAATACTTCTATCCAAAACCAAAACACGAGGAAAACCCCTATCTCCGCTGTTAACGCCGTCCAGATGCTCGAAAAGAAAAGAAAAAAAAAGAAGGAAGGAAGGAAGGAAGGAAGGAAAAACGGATTGCACTCCTTCACCTCCCCTAGCCCTACTTCTTGGCACTCCGCTTGCATCCCTACACTCCCAGAACCCCGCCACCGAGCTTTCCAACCTCCTCTTCAATCTCCTCCAGGCTCCTACTCAGCGCCGCGATCTCGTCGAACCTCCGTCGCTTCTTGGCGTCCTCCATCATCGCGAGCACCAGGAACTTCTGCTCCTCTAGGACGACGACCGTATTCCTACGGTCGCGGTCTTCGTCGCTCTCCTTCTCCTCCTTCTCCTCCCTCTCGGGCGTGGGAACCTTGGGGACGCGTGCGGGCGCGGGTGCGGGTAGGGCTCGACCGGTGCGGCGCGCGATCTCGGCGGCCGCAGAGGGTCGACTGCTCTCGACGATGCGGTCGAGAAGCATCGTGGTGGGCTTCACGCGGAGCCCCACCTCGCGCCCCCAATTGGCCGTGGCCAGTGCGATTGACTTCCTAACCCTGTCTTCGGCGCTCCCGGGCGGCCCGGGTGGTCCCGCGAGCTGTTTCGCTAGGGAATCCACCTTCTTGAGGGTTTCGACCACACGCGTCTTCATCTTTACGGCTTCATCGACCGCCGCCTTGTCGCCGGGGCGGCGCTGCAGGCTGTCCACTAGCCGCTGAAACCGCGGGAGCTGCTCGCTGATCCCGGCCTGGAACGAGACGAGGCTGGTGTATGGACGGACGTAGGACGGGGGCGTGGAGGCGGCGGCCGCGAAGTCCCGTTTGCTGAAGAGCGTGGTGGCACAGGTTGTGCACATCCGTACGTTGAGGACCGGGCCGTCGGGAGTCGAGAGCGGCTTTTCCCCCGTGGGCGGCGCGACGTCGAGAGCTATTTCCCTGGAACAGAGCGTGCGATGGTCGCCGCAGACTATCTTGCCGCAAAGCCGGCAGTGGTGCTTGGGGAGCGTGAAGCGCGAGAATGTTTGGAGGCAGTAAGGACAGTCGGCAACGGTAGCGTCGTCTTCCCAGGCTACTACGCTCTGCTCGAGGAGCCGCCGCTGGTTCAGTAGCGGTTTGGTGAGGCCGCGGATCACGCTCGGTTTGTCGCCGTTGTTGAGGATCGTTGCCGGGGGAGGGTTGACGAGGAGCTGTGTAAGCTGGGCCAGTCAGTGTTTAGCCCTGCTCGGTGGCGAGAACGGTGAACAATCAAACCTTCGTCAACCGCTTCTCCAGCCTCGAAGTCTCCAGACACGACCTGTCAATCACCGGCTTCCTGGCCTTCTGGAACATCTCGGTGCGGTCCCTGCTGACGCCGTGATGATCGTTGTACCCCTCGCGACTCTTGTAGCAAGTCTCGCAGACCCTGCTCCAAAACCCCCTCACCGGCTCGTGCTGCGCGCTCCTGCTGAGCCGCATCTGATACATCGTATGCTCCTCGCAGAAGAGCTTCCCGCACCTCCTGCAATTGACGCACCCGTTGACAACACCCAGCGGGCGCTGGCACGTCGGATCGAGACAGTGGTCATCGCCGTAGGACTTCTGCCAGTGGGCGCGGGTGACGTGGTAGTCCGCATCGCGCAGCTGCGGCGGCTGCTGGTAGCCTTGTTGCGGGTCCGCCGGAGCGTCGTTCGCTTCGAAAACATCGAGACCCTTGAGCCTCTGGTTCAGAACGGCCACCGGCTGGAACGTCTTTGCTTTCAGCATGCGCTTGCGGAACCAGGTAGTGATGTCGTCCTTTTCCAGCGGCTCGACCTCGGCGTGCGTGTCGTCAAGATGGCGGTTGAGCTGCAGGAGAGTGACCTTTTGCCGGGCTGTCAGCACAGCACAGCACAGCACAGCACGGACGGACGCACGGCGCAGGAGAGCGAGGGGGAGGACGGAGGGGCACCATCTCTTCCGAGCAAATGGGACAGACCAGCGCCGTCCCGCGCGACATTTCGGACGCAGCGGTGAGGGACGCCTCCGAAACGGAGGGCGAGAGACGCCCGTTCGATCCGTTCTTGTGCGAAGCCTGCAGTGTCGACGAGGGATTGGAGCTGCCGAGAACCCGGCGGCTGACACGTGCGGCCTGCTTCTGGCTGGTGGGGAGATGTGGCGACGGAGATGGACGCGGGGCTGCCATTGTCGTGTCGGTCGGCGCTTCTCGCTCGACAAAGCAGACCGCGGTGGTGTTGGGGTTGAGGGTCGTCGGAGGTGGTTGATAGTTCGGAAGCGTGCTTGCTCTCGCGTCCGCGGCTGCAGGAGGGGAGCTGTGGACGATTGCTTGCTGGCTTGCGGTGGCGCTAGGAAGAACAGTTGGGGTATGTAAGTAGTTCTAGGGACACATCATCCCGCGCTGGAGTTCCTATGTAGGTACCTACCTACGTAATCAACCGAACCCGTACATAGATGGTGGCGATCAGCGTGCAAACATGGAGTTTCCCCCACCTGCACTTCTCCAGGCAGCTGTGTCGTCCAACTCCGCTTCGATGCTCCCACTGGTTTTTTCTGCAATGTGGAATGGAGCAGTTGAGCATGTGCGACGCAGTATCTACACTCACATGGACGGCTGCCCATTGGACATCCATCGTCTCTGGTAGGTATGTAAATGTTTTCTCGTGCGGGTTCCGTTTGATCATATTACAAGATGGAAACCTCGTCTCCGGATCGATTTCCGTCCGTAGCCTCGGAGAAAGTCTGCGGCAAAGTTGCTGCATTTTGCTTGGCGCTCTCGCGTGCTTCCTGCATTCCAAGCGGACTGGGTCGCGGCGGCCGCCACGACCTCAACCCTTCATCGCCTTCTTCTTCTCTACGTCTCCGTTCCGCTCGACCACGCCCCCGCTTCAGAAAGCTCTCGGCCGCAACGCTTCACAAGCGCCGCTTCTACTACACCTACAGCCACCCGCCCGCCCGCCCGCGGCCGTTCCCAGCCCGCTACCCGCAGCCGCGGAGCATGTCTCGTCCGGCCAGCAGACCGACGCCCGCGATGTCGCCGCCACCGACGCCGAAAACCCTGCCGGCTCCGTCGCCGTCGACGACGCCCGTTCCCCTGCCGACGCCGAACAGCTTCCCGCCGGTGCAGACGGGCGGCTCGCTCCTGGTCGCCTACCAGGTGCGCTCGAAGCCGGTCGTCGTGATCGGCGGCGGCGCCGTGGCCGCCGGCCGCATCCTGAGCCTGCTCAACGCCGACGCGCACGTGCACCTCGTGTGTCCGCTCGCCGGCTGCAACGCCGAGGTGCTGCACCGCATCCGCTCGTGTCCGCCGCAGTCGCTCACGCACCACGACACCGCCTACACGCCGACGCTGATCCACGCCCTGCAGCCGACGCTGGTGTTGACGGCGATCGACGACGCCGCCGTCTCGAGCCAGATCTACGCGCTGTGCCACTCGCTGCGCATCCCCGTCAACGTCGCCGACGTGCCGTCCGAGTGCGACTTCTACTTCGGCTCCGTGCACCGCGACGGCCCGCTCCAGGTCATGGTCTCGACCAACGGCAACGGCCCGAAGCTCGCCAACATCGTCCGCCGCCAGATTGCCGCGAGCCTCCCCGAGAACCTCGGCGAGGCCATCACCCGCGTTGGCGTCCTGCGCAAGCGCCTTCGCAAGGTCGCCGCCACGCAGGAAGAGGGCCCCCGCAGGATGGAGTGGATGTCGCGCGTCTGCGAGGAGTGGACGCTGGCCGAGCTCTGCCAGATGGGCGACGTCGAGATGGAGGCGCTCCTCGACGGCTTCAAGGACGCGCGGGTGCCGACGCTCAGAGAGATCCACGGCGAACCCGAGGAGTTGGAGCAGGACGAGGATTCCCAGGACGGCAACCGCATGGTGCTCGAAGAGGCTTTCGACGGGAGTTTTGGATGGTTTTGAGAGTGTGCATGGAGTACTGGGAGGGGTGTACATATAGATACCAGCTGCCTTTTAACTTTACGGTCGTCTGACGCGTGTTGTGGTTTTTCTTTCCCTTTTTTGGGGGGTTGTTGCATTGATGACTTTTGTGTACGAATTGGGAACAGCACATGAACGATGGGACGAACATATCCAGCTACTACGCAGAGTGTATCACCGGATTCGTTGGGAAACTGTGGCGATGGTCACTAGTCGTCACTCGACCAAAATAGATAAGCTGTTTGCTCTCTTCTCTTTCGCCGGACATCGAATCGCAGTCACGGAACAAGATTGAGAATGAATTGGGCTATGTCACGGATCACACCCAATTCACGCTTGACCAACAGCACATGCAAACAGACAACGCCATCCCTTTTATTTGAGTTCAGCTAACTGGAGCATCTAGTAAAAGCTGCACAATCCGTCAGCACCCATCCGATCTCACTCGGGCAGCGTGGGGGGCATACAATCCGATGATCTTGCCAGCAACGTGCTTGCGACGCGCCTCCTCGTGGTCCATGATGCCGGCGGAGGTGGTCAGGACGATGTGGCCGAACTGACGCGACGGCAGGAGCTTCGCGACCCACTTCTCGAGGTCGCCGAGCTTGACGTTGTAGCGGGGGCTGATGCAGCCGGTCTTGTTGATGCGGCCGTTGAGTTGGATGACGATCTTGCCCGAACGGTGGTCGTCAACCTCCTCGAACTCGCCGATGTAGCCTGTCGACGGACAGAGAATGTCAGCGTGTAGGCCTCCCGGTGTCTACCATGCGTGGGGGTGAGGGAGATGGAGACGAGAGGGATGCCCCCAGTGCCGTGTGTACGGTTCGATGTGCCGGATACTTAAAGGACCAACGTCGTGGGAGCGAAACGTCCGTCTAGTTATCAACCCGGGTGTGCAGCGCAGCCGCGGTCCGAACACACGCACAGCCCGCCGCTCCTAGCCCTCGCCCCCCATCGCCATCTCCATCCACCATCCACCATCCACCATCCCGCGCAATCTAGACGTACCGTGCTTCTGCATCACGTGCAGGAACTTGACTATGACCTTGGACGAGGGCCGAATGAGGACCTGTCTCTTCCCGGCCTTCTCGGCGTTGTTGATCGAGTTCAAGCAATCGTTGAGGACGGAAGTCTTGACCATGTTTGCTTTGATGCCCGGGGGGGCGGTGGTGTCAGTCGAGCCATTTTGAGTGTCCAAAGATAAAGCCCTTCTTTTCCCTCCCGCTCGAGGGAAAAGGTGAGGGGGATTCAAAAAGCTCCGTTGTCCGAGTTTTCCGTTTGAACTTACCGGTTGTGCGACGTCCGGGGGGGGTTGTTGGATTGTGGAGAGGGGGTGGTTCGTTGGGTTGTTGTTCGTTGTTCGTCGCGATCCGGTGTGGTTGGATCGTAAAAAGTCAAGTTGATTTGTGTGCGTCCCAGGGGGGGGGCCTCGCACAGTGCGGGACTGCGAAAGAGAAGTTGCCCTAACTGGTCAACAGATGACTAAGCTTGAGCCGCATGGCAGCTCACTCGGCAGTACTGGGAGCGACAGACAGGGGCTGGATATCGCTAATAAGATGGTTAGCTGCAGCCCAGTCAAACGGGTTCGAAACGACGGCCTCCGATACGATGCGGTGACGATGCGGCTTCCCCCCTTTATATACGTGGAGAGTTCGGCGACGTGGTTCGCGTGAAAACCGCGACGTCGAGGGAGCCATCGCAACAAACGGCAACGGCGACAGCACTCTCGCATCCCCGCGATATGCCACATTCAGCCATGTGGTATGTATGCTGTCTATCTATCTATCAGCCGCATTCCTTCCTCCCTCTCCTTGCAGGCATCACCAGAACCATGGAACCACACTCGGGCACTGCGAGCAGCCACCACGCCTGCGCGGAAATGTATCTATACGGTATGATGATCTCGTCGAGACTGTGGAAAAGGCCAAAGCGTTCCGCTTCGATGTCAAGCGACAATACCGTACCCTGCTCGCTGCGCCGCACGTCCCCCCCCCCCCCCCGGTGTACGGAAAGGCAAATACCCGTGGAGTACATACATAGAGTAGATAGAGTAGAGGACATATGGTAGCTGGATATGTAGAGTAGTACCGTCCCGGCATTCCGTCACTGGGAAACCGCCCTCCGCTTCTTCAGCTTCCCGACGGGGGAGGGGCGCGGAGGGCACGGGCACGGGCACGGAGACGCCGCCCCCAAATTCCCAAATACCAGTACGCGAGCCGGAGATACAGCGGGCGGGAGGGCGGACGGGCGGGTCGATGGAAAGAGTGCGAAAGCGTTGCGAATGCCCACTGGAACCACGCACGCGGTTTGCCGATGATCACAGCGTGCTTTTCTCTCTCTTCCTCGCTCGCCCAACTCGTCCGCACCCATGTGCCTCCAAACCAGTGACGCTGGGACTGCAAAGAGCCATTACGTAAAAAGGAAAAATAAATACATAAAATGTGGTGCGCGCTGGGGAGAGCGATGGGGGGGGGGAGGGGGGCAGGTTTCTGGTCATGGATGCAGTGTGGGATTCCCGCATTGTTGATCCGGTTCCGTTCCGGTTTGTTTTTCCCTTGGTTTTTGCTGTCCTTGTTGGACTTCCGCGGCTTTGAAGAGTGAGAACTAGAGTAGAAACAAAGATGGGATGTGCGGGAGGAAGGAGAGACAGGAGAGAGAGAAACAAGAGAGTGCAGAAGATATCGTGTGTATGATAGATCGTTCGAGTCTGAGTGCATCAGGCAAGTGAGAAGCCATCAGCTTACCTGCTCCAGCCAGCAGCCAGCCAACCAACCAACCATTCATCCATCCACCCCACCCTTTGCACAACCTCGGGCGGATGGGTGTATACATGGATGGAGGCCTGCCCGGCGTGCTGATGTGTGGTGGATATCTAGATATACTGCCTTGCCTTGTGTGTTTCTTAGTAATGGATAAACCAAACCGGAAAGCCTTGCGTGTTTCTCTGCGCTTGTGCGGTCGTCATCACCGTACAATGGGCGGGGGGGGGGTGGTGAAGAAATGCTGAGCCGGACGCTTTTTCCATCTCAAGTGACATGCTTTTTTGACAGCCAGGGAAAAGAAAGCAGAGAAGAAAAAAAACAAATGTCTCATTCATCACCCACGGCCAGGCACAGGGGGAGACGAACAGGGGAACACGTGTGGAATCGACACAAGCGGTAGCTATCTGCCTGCGTATCTATGTATACAACGAGACTTGATCCAGCCGTAGCCAGCCAGCCAGCCAGCCATCGCTAGAGAAATGTGGCGGGAGGGGCGTGACGATCGAAGGGAACCATATGTATTCCATCTGCGCAGATAGATATGACTTCGTTCTTCTTCACGGAACCACGGGGCGTTTCTGGAGGACACACCACGGGCGACGGCGACGGCCCGATCCAGCCAGTCCGTCCAACTCCAACAGCTGCGTCTGCGTTCTGCAGGCACACACGAAGGCACGAAGGCGTCCGTGTTCGTCCAGATGAAACCGGACTGCAGAGTTCAGTCCAGGCCCCCCCTGCCGGTGCCGCCGTCCAAAATAGCCTAGCCAGCACGTGCGCGCGGGCACGGATGGCAGGCCCGTCGCTCCTCCTGGCTAGATACGCTTCCGCCGAGGTCGGAGCGAGATCGCTGCCCGACGCGGAGCGGGAGCGTGCACGCCGGCGTGGGGTGGATGGCGATGGCTGCTGAGCGATGGAGGCTGCTCGTCCTGGCGGCGCGTCTATGGAGCGACTCCGGCTGCGGAGACGACGACGGTCCGGAGGGGAGCAGACGCTCGTTCGGGCGTGGGCCGCGAGCGAGAGGACGGGGGGGCTGAGCGGGTGTTTGTCGTTTCGTTTGGGGCGTGCTGAGGATCGAGATCCGCAGCTGGAACCGGAGCAGCTGGGCTGCGGAGCTGGCACGGCATGGCCCACGCGGGGGAAGAAGGAAGAAGGAGCGAACGGGCGAAGGGAGATGTCCGAGCAGGGAGAGGGAGAAGAGAAGAGGGCAGTGATTGACGAGGGGGGCGATCGATGTTGGCGGCGGCGGGAATTGGGATGGGGCTGCGAGCGTCTGGCTCGAATCGAATCGAGACGGATGGACCGGGCCTCGCCAAACGACGTCTCGTCCTGCGCTCCCCACGCTTCTTCCCCTTGCGCTGCTTGCCCTGCGTTGCTCCGTCCTCCGACCTAGGTATTTGCACACTGCTCCCCGTCGACCGCAACAGCAGCAGCAACAGCAACCCGAGCCCTCCGCCAGTCCCATCCCCGGCGGACCCAGCTGTCGCCGCTGCCTCCGCCTCCGACTGCGACTGCGACTCCGACTCCGGCGCTGCTGCACATTCGCCCACTCGTTGACGCCTTCCTTCCGTCCGCGCGTGCGGATTCCTCTTGCTCTCGCGAGTTCGTTCTCTCCACGTTCAGCCGGCCGTTCCCTCCGTCGTCCGCCACACGTCCACCTTCCCAATTCCCCAACTCTGCTCTGCCATAGCGGTCATCGTCGTCACCATACATACGTCCCACAATCCGACCAGCATCACCACTAGCCTCCGTAAGCATCACCACCCTGCACACACTGCCAGGTCCCAGCCAGGAAGTAGGAAGTGCAGCGCCCTTCACCCCACTCGCCTCACTCGCTCACCTCACTCACTCACTCACTCACTCACTCACTCACTCACTCACTCACACTCACTCACTCACTCACTCACTCACCTCACTCACCTCGCTCTCTCGCTCTCCGCCCTTTCTTCACTCCACTACCTCATCCACCACCACCATCACCATCACCATCATCGCCACCACCACCACAACCACCACAACCACCACAACCACAACCACCACCATCCTTCTGCACAGCCCAGCCGCCCACGCTCGTTCCGCCCGTTCCTGCCTGCACAATCACGCACATATGTATACCATCTGAGCACCAGCAGTAGCAGCAAGCACCCCGCAGATTCCAACACCCACACTCGCATCCGCACACAGTGGTCCATCCCGGAGACACTTTATCTTCACACACCCGCATATCTCTACATATCGATACGCCCTGGATCCGGCTGCCGGTCGTTCGCCGACACCCCCCCCCCCCCGTCTCCCAGATCCCTCCCGGCGCTTCGCTTGTTTCTCCGGCAGAAAAAAAAACACCCACTTTTCGTCCGGATTGTCCGGCCTTTCCCTCCGCTCCGGCTGGTCTTGTCTTTGCCGCGCCTTGGCTTGTCTTTCGTCTCCACCGAACCAGGGCCGTCTGCTGTTGTTGTGCCTGTCTGGGTGGCTCTCCCCAACAGAATTTCGGCGCCAGAGGAACAAAAACAAAAAAAAACCTCCCACCACCCCACAGGAACACAACCTGCTCTCGAGTAGATCCGTCACAATCACAGCCTCCAACTCGGAATCCCCAGCGGCTACAAGCGATCTGGCTCGGCACCCCGTCCAATCCGGTCCGATCCACACCTGCCTCCCAACCCCCACCGCCGCGCTCGCTGGGCGCACCAACAGATCTCGACTCGCTGCTCACCGCCCACCACCTGTCACCACTCGATCTGTCCTGCACCCGCCATTTGCTCTGCCGCCCAATCTGCGATACGACCGGCCCACCAGCACTGACCACCCCCCCCCCGCAGAAAATCCATACCAACCTCGTCCGCGCCGCGCCGTCGTCGCCGTTCCCCGGCTCTCCGTTCCCCCCTCGTGCTCCTCGCAGAGCCTAGCATAGTCCTCCGGCATTGCCATTGCCATATTCGTAGGCTGAGCGCGCGCACCCTGGCTTGTCCCACCCCCCCCCCGGATATATCCCACCGCTGCCTTTTCTAGCGATTCCCCATAGCATACATATCTATCTTCGATATTTATATATACCGCCCACCTCACCTACGCGCGAACCCTCCTGCCCGCCCCTCCCCTCCGTTATGGTGTTCACGAGTGACCGTGATCATGGCCCCAGAAACTCCGGAATCCGTGCATCACTAGACGGCTACTACGCTGCCGCCGCCCTCACTCTCACCCCGAAAAAAAGAGCCTCCGTGTCGTTCTCCAGCTGGTCGTCGCTCACTACCTCCAAGAGTGCAGACCCTTCGCAACTAAATATCTTCGACGGCTCGGGTCCCCTCGCCCCAAACACCCCGAAGCTCAAGCAGAAACTTCATAAGCAGCAAGAATATCAACCTCAGCGGAAGGACCTCCATCTCGCCCACCACCGCAACATCAATAGCAGCAACGATCTCATCCCGCAGCAGCACGCGAAATCAGGCAGAAAAATGTCGTCCTTTTTTTCTCGCTTCGGTGCGAGAAACAAATCGAGACTCACCATCGATGTCGACGAGTCTGCGTCGTCATCGCCCAAAGCGAACGCCAGCAACAGCAGCTCCAACAGCAGCAGCTCCACCCAGCGATACACGCGGCATAGTTCGGTGCCGAATACGCCCACTACCGTCGTGCCGGGCCCGAAACTGTCCGTCCCGACCGTGGACCCGGTGCCACAGCCCAGCGCCTTCCGAACGATCGAGCAATTCCCGCTCTGCGTGGCCTACATCCAGGCGATCAAGACCTCATCGCTGCCCGCATGTACGCTTTCGTCGGAAAAGATCCTGCGGCAACAGGAGGCCGACAAGACCGGCGGCAGCTCGAGACGCGGCCGCGCGATGCACCGTCACCACGTCTCGACGAAATCGGCGGATCTGGACTGGACGAAGAAGCTGTACGTGCTGGTACCGGGCATCCTGCTGCAGTACTCGGGCGACGGGTTGGACGATCGGCTGCCCGAGAAGGTGCTGCAGTTGACGGCGAGCTCGCTGGCGTTCGCGAGCGACGCGATACCGGGAAGACCGTGGGTGCTACAGGTCTACAGCAGTGCCAGCGAGGACGGGACCGGCGCTCTGGTGCCCGAGAGGAGGAATGCGTTCATCGCCAAAGTCGCGTTCTGGGGAGCTATGCGGAATTGCGTTTCGGCCATACTCCTGGTGTTCGAGTCGGCCGAAGACATGGATTCGTGGATGGGCGCGCTGAGGACAGAGGCGGCGAGGCTGGGAGGCAAGACACTAGTTAGGAAGGACAAGCCGCTGCCCGAGATACCGAGAGAGGCGTCGGTCGAATTGGGGGCCGACCAGGGGGAGGCCGAAGTGGAGACCGGCGACAAGGAGGTCGAGGAAGCCGATTCGCGTTTCTCGAGGCGCATCGTCATCAACCGCGAAGACAGCTCCAGGACCGAGTGGTCGTCTTCGGACGAGAACACCAACACGTCGAAGCGCGCGTCGACGTGTCGCAACTCGACGGACGCCGAGAGGTCGATCATCTCGCACGATCAAATCGTGCTGGACCAGCTGCGCGGCTCGCGGCTGTCGCTGCACTCGGGCGGAGACACTGCGCGCGTCACGACGGCGCAGATGTCGCCAGACACTTCCCCCGAGCGATACTCGTCGAGGAGCAGTCGGAATTCCTACAAGAGGCGGTCGCTGGCCGTGTCGACGCAATCGACGCAGTCGCGATCGTCGGTCGAATTGCGGCTGCCCCTGCAGGGTCTCAGCGCTATCGATACGGATGGCAATCTGTACTGGAACCAGCGCACGCCCTCGCCGACCAACAACTTCTCGCTGCCGACCTACCGGGCGCCGCGGAACCTGGCGGTCCCTCCCGTCCCCGCGGTCCCCGGTGCGTCGCGGCCATTGGCCACCGTCATCTCATCCGAGCTTGAGGAATCGCAGACGCCGCGCGCGCATCGCCCTCGCCCGGTGTCGACACAGACCATGTCACCGTACCATAACTCATCGCTGAAATCGACGCCCTCGCCCCTGACGAAACCGCGACCGCTCTCCATGCTCGACTCTCCCCCGAAATCCAACTATCACTACCGTACGCCAAAGCCAACGTCCGAGCTGCGCACTCCCAAATCCTCGGCGGAGATCATGACGACCGTCTTGGCGCCTTCGCCAGTCACGCAACTGCCAACGGTCTCAGCCATCGCGCCGGTCGCCACCCCGCCCCGTCGTGTCAGCGCCGCGGCGGGCCTCGTGCCGCCGATCGCCATTCCTTGCCGCTCACGCTCCCTCCGCCGCCGCAGTCTCGGCGCGCTGGAGAACGAGCTCGCTCGTGGCGCGCCGAAGCACCCTCCACCGAGCATGCCGCTGCCCAAGGTTCCCTCCCCGGTCGCCGAAAGCCTCGATATTCCCGTCGTCACCCGGCTCTCCCAGAGCGTGCCCCGCAGCACCGGCGGCCACTGGGGCGCACTGGAGAAGCGGCGAGAGCGGCGGCGGAGCCGGCAGCAGCAGCCGATCGGCCTGGGGCTGGGAATCCCCATTGGCGGCGACGAGATCGAGAAGGAGAGGGAGAGGGAGAGGATCGAGCAGAGGCACAGCTTCTCCGCGAAGGGGAGCCCGACCGGGTATACCTAGATATGTTTAGTTTATTTGATTTGTCTGTTTTTGGTTTGTTTTTTTCCTTAGGGGTTGGTGTTCCGGTTTGTCACCTATTCCTTTTGTTGGGTGGGTTTCTTTTCTTTCACTGCTCATTCTCTTTTCCGATCTCTTTTGTTTTTGTTTTGTCAGGCTCGGGAGTTTTTTTGTGGATTCTGTGGATTCCGAGGGACCGGTGGCGGGGATATCTATTGCTGTACAAAACATCTGCCTGAGTCTGTGCGCTGTCTACTTTGTTTTGGGGGGTTCGTTTTCTTTTCTTTTTTTTCTCGCGGATGGGAGTGTGTGGAGTGTACAGTGTAGTATGTTTTACCGCGCATAGAAGTAGGCGGCTGGCTGGCGGCGGGAGCGTATCGATACATCAAGACTGAATAGCTTTACGCTTACTACATGCTGGAGTGAAGTCGAACCGAACACTGGACATCACTCGGTGCAGCACCATGTTGCCGCAGACATCGAGCGGAAGGAACCGACATATTCGTGTCTTTTGTTCAGGCCCGGCCTGACTGGCATGGTGCACGCACATGGGCAACAAGCGGGTACTCGATGCCTGTCCGTCGACGCCCACAGCCCGACGTTCCGCCTCGACCACATGGTCCGGTCCGGCCATCGTGTCCCGACCGACACATACGGGGCGTTTAAACTTCGGCTACTGTATGCCACACAGTCCGCCGCGATAACTACACTGCACTCCACCCTGCGCCCCAAGAGCCAGCTGTTCCCGAACCTAAACCCCCTCTCCCTCTCGACAGTTTGGTCTCGACACGGCTACCACCTACCACAACCACAACCACAAACCACAAACCACAACCAGCGGAGATGACCGCAGCAGAGACGGCTACGACAGAGACGGCGCCGCCGCCGCCGCCGCCGCAGCAGCAGCAGCAGCAGCAGACGGGCGTGCTCAAGGCGAAGGCGATCAGCCGGACGTGGACGCGACGGTCGCTGTGGATCGCATACGCTGGGTAGTCCCCACGCCGCGCCGCTCCGCTCTGCGGTAAGACGGACGGACGGACGTGCTGACGCCGGACAGGATGCTGCTGATGTGTGTCGCGACGGCACTGGACCAGCAGACGACGGCCAGCCTGGCGTCGTTCGCGACGTCGGCGTTCCACTCGCACTCGCAGCTGTCAACGGTGGCGGTGGTCGGCAACATCCTGAACGCGGTGATGCAGCCGCCGATCGCGAAGGTGTCGGACGTGTTCGGGCGCGGCGAGGCGTTCGCGCTCGCGCTGGCGCTGTACGTGGTCGGCGCGGCGGCGACGGCGGCCAGCGGGTCGATCGCCGCCTACGCCGTCGCGAAGGTGTTCGACGCCGCCGGGAACACGGGTCTGCGCATGCTGCAGCAGGTGTTCATCGCCGACACGAGCGACCTGCTCAACCGCGCGCTGATGAGTTCGCTGCCCGACGTGCCGTTCCTCGGCGCCGTCTGGATCGGCCCCGCGATCGGCGGCCCGCTCGGCACGCGCGGCCTCTGGCGCTGGGGCTACGGCGTGTGGGCCGTCGTCACGCCCGTGTTCTCGCTGCCGCTGTTCTGGAGCCTCTGGGCGAACGAGCGCAAGGCGCGTCGCGGCGGCGGCGGCGGCGGCGGCGGCGGCGAGATTGCGTATCCGTGGCTGGGTCGCGGATGGTGGCGCGGCGCACGCTGTCTCGCCGTCGAGCTCGATCTCGGCGGGATGGTGCTGCTGACGGCGGGCTTCGCGCTGCTGCTCGCGCCGCTGACGCTGGCGGGGACGGACTGGGGCCGGCCGGCACTGGTCGCGTGCTTCGCCGCCGGCGCGCTCGCGCTCGCCGGCTTCCCGCTGTGGGAGGCGCGCGCGCCGCACCCGATCGTGCGCTTCGCGCTGTTCACGAACCGGACCGTCGTCGCCGGCTGCGTGCTCGGCTTCTTCTACTTCATGGCCTTCTTCCTCTCGGTGCAGCCGTACTTCTTCTCGTACCTCGTCGTCGCGCGCGGCCACTCGGCGACCGCGGCGGGACACATCGTGCAGACCTTCTCGTTCGCGTGCACGGTCGCCGTGCTCGCCGTGGGCGCCCTGATCAAGCGGACCGGCGTGTACCGGCCATTCCTGGTCGGCGGCGTCGCGCTCTACACGCTCGGCATCGGCCTGATGCTGCGCTTCCGCACGGCGCCGCACGCGTCGACGGCCGGCGTCGTCGCCGTGCAGGTCCTCGTCGGCGTCGGCGGCGGCTTCGTCAACGTGCCGACGCAGCTGGGTATCCAGGCCAGCGTCGGCGACGGCGACGTCGCCTGCGCCACCGCCGTGTTCCTGACCACCGTCTCGCTCGGCGGCGCCGTCGGCAGCGCCATCAGCGGCGCCGTGTGGAGCGCACTGCTGCGCGCGAAGCTGGCCGCGTACCTGCCGCGCGAGAACCTGGACGCGCTCGAGCACATCTTCGGCGACTTCACTGTCGCCACGGCTCTTCCCGTCGGCGGCGCGGCGCGGGACGCTGTCGGCAGGGCCTACGACGAGACTATGCGTACGCTCCTGACTATCGCGCTGGGCGTCTGCGCCCCGATGTGGCCCATGGCCCTGTGCATGGAGGGTCTGAAGCTGCGCGAGGTCGAGACCGAGGACAAGGGTGTTATCATTGGCGGCGGCGGCGGCAGCGGGAGGAAGGAGCGCGAGGGCGAGGGGCAGCTCGACAGCGGGGACGTGTTGGAGGAGGCGGGGAAGGAGGTGTAGTCAAGTTGGCTACTTGTATGTAGCTATTTCCCGCCATATCGGCCATACGTGCATGCATCTGTGGCTATTAATCTGTGCAGTACCTACTGTATATATGTATGTATGTAGGTGCATAAATAAACAAAAAAAAAGGAACGCAATATAACAGTGGTACCATGTCTATTCACCATAAATCCGCCATCTAGGTAACTATCTAGCTATCGGGGCAAATAAAAAGAGAGATTCTAGAGATCGGACAGACGAAAGAAGGAAGGAAAAAAAGAAAGAGAAAGAGAAAATCAGACCATTCCTCTGCCCCGAATTCTGAGCATCCCCACGACGGCAATACCAAAGCCGATGAGGACCACCGCGGTCGACATCCAATACGCGTCACGGTAGCACTCCAAGCCGCTGCTGCACCACGTACGGCCGTCGTCGCCGCGGACGCTGTGGGCGTCAAACACCCGGCCGTAGAACAGGTTCAGGACGTTTCCCGAGAAGACGGCGGCGATCGTCATGGTGCCCCAATTGGTCGACAGCCCGTGGACGCCGAAGGCCTCGCTGACGATCGTCGGCGTCACGCCAAAGAGGAAGCCGTAGCCCAGGCCCGTCAGCGCCGATACCATCCACAGGTGCAGCGGGTTGGCGATGTTCAGCGCTGCGATCTGCGCGAACAGGAACAGCGACGAGCTGAAGATTATGAGCCACAGCCGCTGCGAGTGGAACCGTTTCACCAGCACGTCCGAGGACATGCCTGCGCAAGTTAGCGGGAGACACGCTCTAGGAGAGACGGCGGGGACTGACCGCTGAGTATGCGTCCCGCGCACGAGCCGATGGACAGGATCGACACGTGGAGCGACTGTCGGGCTTGAACGAAGTCGGCGCCTTTCGAAGGGTCGTACACGTTCCAGAGGGCTTGGGCGTTGTGGCCGACGTTGCTGTTTCCCCCGTCAGCAATTCGCTCCTGTCACCGTAATAAGGGGGGGGCGAACTCACTTGATGGTCATCAACCCGACTCCCGTAAGTGCCCCAAACATGGTGAACAGCAGCCAGAACTCGGAGCTCCGCACGAGCGCCCATCCGCGAATATCTACATGGTGAGCAACACCGGCCCCCGCGTCACTATGTGCGTCTCCACCACCGCCGGTACGAGTGCTCTCCGCATCCCGGATGTTCTCCTCGTCACTCGACGTTGACGACGACGTGGATTTCGAGAACAGCGATGACTCCTCGTCCGGATTCGGGTCCGGGTTGGGAACAAAAGGGGGGGCTGTACCTAGCGAATCGTCGGCGTAGCGTCCGCGCGCCGCCGAGTGCGAGGACGAGAGTGCGCTCTCTGCGGACTTTGTGCGCCGGAGGTGAAGTCTGCTGGTTCCGTCGGGGTCGTGGCTCGGGACCGCGGCGTACGGCGACCCCGGCACCGGCACGGTGTGGCAGAAGAAGAACGCGACGACGACGATGCCGCCCGTGGCGATCGCCAGCAACAGCAGGAAGGACTCCGTGTTGCCGGGGAACAGCCACGAGAAGATGCACGAGAAGAAGAAGGCGCTGAGGCCGAACGCGGCGAGCGGGAGAGCGGTGGCGGTGCCGCGGTGGCCGGGCCAGTTGAGCGCCGCTGCGAGCCGTCAGCATTCCCTCCGCCCGCAGGCCGGGAGGAGAGCGCTCACCCATCTTGAGCGCGCCGCTGAACGCGCAGCAGCTCCCCACCCCCGTCAACGTAGCGCAGACGCAGAGCACAGGAACGCTCATGTATCCCTGGCCGTTCGACATCGCTGTCGTCGATCGTGCATCAGCGTCGTCCTCCACGGCGCTTCCCACTCACGATTCTCGTCTCGCGGCGGACGACGGCACCGCATACCTAGATGGATGGGATAATATCCGAGGAACATGCAGGCGCCGCCGATCGGCATCAGCGGGCGCGGGCCCTTGCTGTCGACCAGCACCCCGACGGGGATTCCTGCGGCACCGCGTCAGCCTCGCGCCGCAGCCGCCGCCACCGCCGAGTGCACGGGAGGACGCGTACCGGAGAAGTACATTCCTAGAGCCGCGGACGAAGCCGTCAGCATCCCGTCGGCGAGCTCTGGCGCCAGGGCTCACCCAGATTCCCGAACGTCCCCTGCCGCCGATCAGCACTCGCGCCCTCCGTCGCGCCGTCCCGCGGCCCCGCATCGCGCACTTACGATCAGATTGCTCTCGGTCGCGCTCAGCGCCAGTCGTTCCGCCAGCTGCGGGGCATACGCCGAGTAGACATACTGCATCGGCCATCAGCACCAATCCGCCCTCCTCGGTTTCTCGTGCTGCCCTCCGCCGCCTCCCCGCGTCTGCCCGCGTGTCTGCTGGAGAGAGAGAGGGAGAAAGAGAGAGAAGAGCGCACGTTCGTCCCCGACGCCAGGGAAATAGCCATCGAAGCCGCCAAGCTCACCACGCGCGCGGTGTGGAGTTGCTGTTGTTCGCGTGTTCGCGCCATCGTGTGTCGTCGTAGGCGGAGAGAGGAGGTGTGTGTTTGTGTGGGAGGGAGCGGGAGCGGGAGCTGTACTTTTGTAGTGGTAGAGCAGATAGCAGATAGATAGCAGGCCGAGGTAGCGCTGCCCTGGCGTGCTCCAGCTGCAGCTCTGGGCAACGACATACCAACCGCGACTTGTCCGGGCGGACGGACCAGAGACTCTTCACGGCAGCCACAATTCCAGCCCTACACGGAACGGCATTTCTTGGATTGTGCACGTGACTTCCTCTCCCGCGAGAAGGCTACATACTAGATACGTGCGCCGATCTGCCACGGACGGTGGCGGTTCGTCCCCCGGCGACGCGAAGCGGTACCGCGGTAACTACATACATACCACATCTACGTACATATGCACGACGTGCTGCAGTCTTCCTCGTTGACGGATGCAGGGGCTTTTCGTGACGATTTTGCAAGCGCGTGGGAGTCGCACTTCGTCCATCCATCGTTTCCCCGCATGTATCGAGGATATATCCACACACAAAGAATGCTGACACCCACGGAGTGATGAGTTTTGCAGACTTCCCTGGCAGACAACGAGCTTTTCTTTTCTCCTCTTTTGTTTTCTTTTCTTTTCCGAGTTCCGGTCTCGAGTCCGGGTCCCCCCTAAAAGAAGAGATGCATCCCGTGCCCTTCTCGCGAGTCCGGTGATCACCCAGCTCGACTCGACCCGACTCACGCGGGCATCTCGCCTCGAAAGGGGAGGGGGTAGGACTCGCCGGCCAATCCGGCCGCGGGGGGGGGATGGCGTCTGCGCGTCCGCCGTGGATGCGGCTGGCCACCCCGCGGACTGGCAGTCCCCGTTTGGAGCCAGCCCCGGCCTTCGCGCCTGCACGCTCTCGGCGTCCGAGACATGGCGGAGCTTTCGAGGACATGATAGGGTTCGGGCGTGGGGCTGGCCGTCTAGGCCGCTCTCGGTCTCGGTCTCGAAGCCGCCAGCGCGCCCCACGCATGGCAATGTATCCCAGCCACGCTTGACGAGTGATATGTAGCGCCATGTGCACGCACCTCACAGCGAGCGAACGCCGAGCCGCTGTTCCCGCGATCCGTCCCGTGGACGAGTGCCGAGCCGGAACGGATGCACTCATGACTTCTCACTCGCTCGCACGGAGCGTGCCGTGGTTTCTACCTCCGCTAGCAACCGTTCACGAAAGGGCCTACCGATCATACGGGTATCCGCGCGCAAAACAGAGGACTTCGTTCGCAATCATCTCGGGCATTCCCTCGCAGGCGGCGGCCGATAGTTATGCGTGTATACGCAGGTAATAGCAATTTCTAAGCATCCGCCCAGTTCCCGTCCCCTAAAAAAATAAAAAAATAAAAAAAGCATAATCCCATCGAGCGGTGAGTACGAAAGACACAAGCAATGAGCGCAACCAATCAAGCAAGCAGAGAGACTGAAACAAAAAAAAAAACCGACGATCGCTAACGAACAGAAATAACGCCTTCCAATCCGATACCACTCGTTCGCGCCCGTCGAGAGGGAGAGGGAGAAACACATCCAAGTCTAGTAATCGAAGCGGTCCGGAAACAGCCACGGCGCAATGAGTGTCCAGGCGTAGATGGCGTAGCAGACCCAGGCCGAGATGATCTTGACCCAGGAGGCGGCGTACGTCCTTCCGACGGGCGTGAAGCCTTCCTCGTCGCCCTTGCCCGGCTCGATGCTCATGGTGAGCAGGGTGGCGGTCCAGGCGGTGGCGAGGACGAAGATGATGTGGAAGAACGAGTACGAGTACTGCGTGCCGCCCTTCTCATCGTCGCCCGAGCGCGCGTTGCTGTCGTCATCGTCGTCCGAGTCGTCGTCGAGGGCGGACGCGGGGAGCGCGCCGGAATCGACGGCGGAGCGGAGCGCTTCCTGGCGCATCTGCGCGCGCGTCGGCTCCGTCGAGATCAGGCCGTGCTCGTTGTCCCCGGCGTCGAGCGCCGAGTAGCCGCCGTTCGACGGCGAGGACGATCGGCCGAGCGCAGGCGCTTGCGTCGCGGCGCGCGTGGTCGTGTACGCGATGGTCAGGAGCGTCACAATGGCGCCGAGGACGATGGAAGCGGTGCGGGTGCCGCGCGCGCGCAGCAGTGGGTTGCACTGGCGGTCGTCAGGCTCCATCGACACGGCGGACATGGTCAGGTACGAGCAGTAGACGGAGACCATCCCCGACTGTGCGAGCCCGGCGCTCGGGTTGTACTCCTGGATCGCCGGGTGCACCGAGACGAGCGAGACAACCAGGAACAGCATGAGGTTGATGGAGATGGCGGCCTGGTTCATCTTGCATCCCTCGCCGGCAAAGAAGGCGTACATCAGGATCGTCAGCAGGAGCCCGCCGATGTACATGCTCACCGTGCTGCCGATCAGGATGAAGCGCCAGAAGCCCGAGTCGTACTCCATGATCTTGGCCAGACACGTCTCGGCCCAGCCGTGGGCGAGATCGACGAGCAGAACCAGCCCGAGCAGCAGGAACAGCATCGCGCCGATCAGCGCAAAGTAGTTTCCCCAGACGATGAAGAACCTCTCCGGGATCAGGAAGGTCAGGACGATCAGCAGCAGCCAGGCCACGATCTTCGGGCCCCAGTATCCGTTCTGGATGGCCGCGCGGCCGCTCCGCGAGCTGCGGACACCGATGAGCAGCGCCGCAAGGACCGAGTGGAAGACGCCGAGCGCGAAGTTGATGCGATGCACCGAGACGAAGCCCCAGCACTGCTCGCCGAAGCAGCTGATGGGCAGTGTGTCCAGCGTCAGGTGCTCAATCTTCTTGATCGCCCAAGGAGTGAGCATGATCCACGACAAGATGCTGTTAACGAGGAACAACACTGCAGAGCGGCGGGAATCAGCGACACGGATCGTGGCGACGACGGAGAGGGGGAGGATGCGCACAGGCATAGGTGATTCTCGTAGCCATGCTGTCCGGCCACACACACACACACCAGTCAGCGAACGACCTCAACCTCCACACGTCCACGGAACGACTCGACGCACCTGCCCTGACACTTTCCGCAAGCGCTGCATATGGCCGAGCACGCGGCAGCGCCGCAACACGACGCGAGGAACGAGCCGACCTGGGCAGCAACGAGACAGTCAGTGAGCTGGGGCGTTTCTTGCTAATCTCCTTTTACGGGTGGGGGACCAACGGTCGAGATGCTGGGCACGGCCAGAAACGGGATAGAGAGCAAGACCCCCATCGTGTCGAAGTCTGTAACTGTTTTTTTTCTTCTTTTCCTCCCCCCTCTCGGTGGGTAAGGTGTTGGTGGTCTGGTGTTGAGGTTTGCGGGTAGAGTTGCGCGATGGAAAGGGAAGCCGGATTGCGAGGCTGACGACTTCCGGGTGGACAGCAACGCCAAGCCGACCAGCACGCACCCCACGAGCATCCAAGTCAAATGCAACCGCCAGCAGGTGAATACATACTGGGTCGGTATCCATTTCATTCCACGACCGGATTCAGCTTGTTCGGTTCAGTCTCTCAGGGACTGAACCGAACCATTCTGGCTCGCTAACGAGCGGCTTGACGCTCCACGATCAGTGTCTGACGAAGCCACCGTAAAGCGCGGAAAGCATAGTTACCGCGGAGACTCTATAACAGCGGAAGCAAAAACTCAAAAGCGACGTCCGGGCCCGAGCCAGGACGAGACTCGTAACCTTTTGATCTCGGACTTGGACTTCTTTCCGCCATCATCATACCCGTCGCAGAAAGAAAGAAAAAGAATGGAAAAAAAACACATATATATGAAAAAAGCCTTTATAAA
>Ga0307516_10000562_pt1 | contig 50119 bp, 44 predicted proteins | sample 19_EM_MG_FD_203310 | JGI IMG/M metagenome (GOLD analysis project Ga0307516, IMG submission 203310) | Populus trichocarpa ectomycorrhiza microbial communities from riparian zone in the Pacific Northwest, United States - 19_EM | ecosystem: Host-associated > Plants > Roots > Unclassified | place... | reverse complement strand
TGGCCGCCCAGCCCTTCGACCTCACGGCCGGGCCGCTGTGGCGCGCCCAGGTGTTTCGCCTCGCGCCCAGCGAGCACGTGATGTTTTTCATGGCCCACCAGATCGTGTGGGACAGCGCGTCGTCCGAGCTGTTCTGTCGCGACATGGCGGCGCTGTATGCGGCGTTTTCGCAAGAGCAGCCGGTGCCGGAGCCGGTGTCCGCGGCCAGCCCCGGCGACTTTGCCGCCTGGCAGCGCGAATGGATCAAAGGCGACGAGGCTGCGGCCCAACTGGGACATTGGAAGCAACTGTTGCAAGGCGGCCTGGAGCCGCTGGAACTGCCGGCCGATCGGGCGCGGCCGGCCGTGCCCTCGGGCGAGGCCGGCAGCCTGTGGATCGACCTCACGCGTGCCGAAGCCGACAGCCTGCAGGCCTTGGCGCATCGTGCCGGCACGACGCCCTTCACGGCCTTGCTGGCGCTTTTCGCGGCGCTGCTGCAACGCATGACGCAGCGGCAAGACCTGGTCATCGGCACGCCGGCGCTGGGGCGCCGCCCTGGGCTGGAAACGGTGCTGGGCGGCTTCGCCAACACCTTGCCGCTGCGGTTGCGGGTGGATCCCAAGGCGCCGCTGCTGGCCCTGATAGAGACCACGCGCGATGCGGTGCGCACCGCCGTGCAGCACGCCGACCTGCCGTTCGAACACCTGGTGCGCGAGCTGGACCTGCCGCGTGACGCCAGCCGCTCGCCGGTGTGCCAGGTGGCGTTTTCATACCAGGACCTGCGCACGCGGCCGGCGCAGTGGGGCGCCCTGCAATACCGCCCCCATGCCACGCGCCCGGCCGCCGTGGCCGAAGACGTGGTGCTGAGCTTTGCCGAACATGACGACGGCTTGCGCGGCACGCTGGCCTACAACGCCGACGTGTTCGTGGCCGGCTCCATGGCCCTGCTGGGCGAGCGTTTCGCGCACCTGGTGCGCCTGGCACTGGACATGCCCGAGCTGGCAGTGGAAAGCGCCACCGCGCCCTCGCTGGGCGAGCAGATGCGCATGCAGTCCTGGAACGCCACCGACGCCGCCTACGACCGTGGTGCCACCGTGGGCCGCCTGCTGGAGGCCTTCCTGGGCGAACCCGGCGCACCGGCGCGCACGGCAGTCACCAGCGGCACCGACGTGCTGAGCCACGCGCAACTGCACGGCCGCGCCGAACAGATGGCCCGTGTGCTGCGGCTCCGCGGCATCGGCCGCGGGCGCCTGGTGGGCTTGTGCGTGGACCGGGGCGTGGACATGCTGGTGGCGCAGCTGGCCGTGCTCAAGAGCGGCGCCGGCTACGTGCCGCTGGACCCGGCCTATCCCGCCGACCGCCTGGCCTACATGGCCGAAGACGCGCAACTGGCCGCTCTCGTTACCCACAGCACGCTGGCCGACACCGTGCCCTGGCCGCGCGAACACAGCCTCTGGCTCGACGCGGACCAGGCTGCCATCACGGCGCAGCCCACCGGCCCACTGGAGGCCGACGACCTGCTGGATGCGCAGCCCCAGGATCCCGCCTACGTCATCTACACCTCCGGCTCCACCGGCAAGCCCAAGGGCGTGGCCGTGCCGCACGGCGCGGTGGTCAACTTCCTGCTGAGCATGCAGCGCGAGCCCGGCCTGGGCCGCGACGACTGCCTGGTGGCCGTGACCACGCTGAGCTTCGACATCGCGGTGCTGGAACTGCTGCTGCCCCTGGTGTGCGGTGCGCACGTGGTGCTGGCCAGCCGCGAGCAGGTGATCGACGGCGGGCAGCTCAAGAACCTGCTGCAGGCCCACCAAGCCAGCGTGATGCAGGCCACCCCGGCCACCTGGCGCATGCTCATCGAAGCCGGCTGGCAAGGCACGCCCACCTTCAAGGCCTTGATCGGGGGCGAGGCCCTGCCGCTGGACCTGGCGCAGCAACTGCTGCAGCGCTGCGGCCAGCTCTGGAACATGTACGGCCCCACCGAGACCACCGTGTGGTCCACCTGCACCCGCGTGCTGCAGCCCGAGGCCGGCATCAGCATCGGCCGCCCCATTGCCAATACCCAGGTGCACATCCTCGACGAGCACCTGCACGTCACGCCCATCGGCGTGAGCGGCGAGATCTGGATCGGCGGCGAGGGCGTGACGCTGGGCTATCTGCACCGCGCGGAACTGACGGCCGAGCGTTTCATCGACGACCCGTTCAGCCCCGGCAGCAAGCTCTACCGCACCGGCGACAAAGGCCGCTGGCGGCACGACGGACAACTGGAGCACCTGGGCCGGCTGGATTTCCAGGTCAAGGTGCGCGGCTACCGCATCGAGCTGGGCGAGATCGAAGCCGCCCTGGCCACCCACCCCGAAGTGAGCCGCTGCGTGGTGATCACGCGCGAAGACCAGCCCGGCGACGTGCGCCTGGTGGCCTACGTGGTGCCGCGCACGCAGATGCCTGCGGCCGGCGAGATCAAGGAGCACTTGTCGCGCTCGCTGCCGCAGTACATGCTGCCGCAGCACGTGGTGGCGCTGCAGGCCGTGCCGCTGCTGCCCAATGGCAAGGTGGACCGCAAGGGCCTGCCCGCGCCGCGCGACGAGGAGCGGGCCGGTGCCGGCTTCGCCGCGCCGCGGACCGAAGCCGAGCGTGCCATCGCGGCGATCTGGTCCGAGCTGCTGGGCATCTCGCGCATCGGCACCAGCGACAACTTCTTCGACCTGGGCGGCCACTCGCTGCTGGCCATGCGCGCCGTGACGATGATCGAGGCGCGCGTGGGCCGCAGCCTGCAGGTGCGGCGCTTCATCTTCGAGACGCTGGGGCAGTTGGCCGCGGCACCTGCCGGGGGCGTGGTGCACGCCTTGCCGGCCCGCGCCCCGGCGCCGCCGCCGGCCCCCCGCCGCATCGGCGTCATGGGCCGGTTGCTGGGAGCGTTTCGCTCAGGCGGCGGTTGAGTTTTTCGCGCAGCGACGCAAAGATCAGCCCCACCGACTCTTCCAACAGCGGCAGCAGCGGGTGGCTGTCGGCCTTGCGGTACAGCAGGGCCAGCACCTCGGAGCTGTCCTTGCCGCGCAAGGGCCGCAGCCGGGCTCCTCGCACGCCCAGCAGCGCGGCCGAGGCCGGCACCAGGGCCACGCCCAGGCCGGCGCCCACGAGGTCCAGCACGCCATAGACGGTGCTGGCCTCGTAGCGGATGCGCGGGCTGAAGCCGGCGCGGTGGCACAGGTGGATCGACTGGTCAAAGTACGCCGGCCCGCGGTGCCGCGTGAAGCCCACGAAGCTGTGGTCGGCGAACTGCCGCAGGTCCAGCACCGGCGCGGCGCCGTCCTCATGGTCGCGGGGCAGCGCCAGGCAGAACGGGTCGGCCATCGTGCAGGCCATCACCACGCGCGGATGCCGTGACGGCGCCCGCGCCAGGCTGGCATCCAGGTGCCCGGCCACCAGCGCCTCGACCTGCTCGGTGCTGATCATCTCGCGCAGCTGCAGGTTCACGAGGGGGTGCTGCTTATGCAGGCGGCGCACCAACTCCGGCAGCACTGTGCTCGCAGCCGAGGGCACGAAACCCAGCGTCAGGCTGACTCCTTCGCCCGGGTGCTGAAGCACCTCCTTCAGGCGCGCGGCACGGTCCAGCAGCTCGCGGGCCTCCTGGCACAGCGTCTGGCCCGCGGCCGTGAGCCGCACGCCCTTGGGATGCCGCACGAACAGCGGGGTCCCCATCTCCTCTTCGAGCTGGCGGATCTGCACCGACAACGGCGGCTGCGCGATGAAGAGCTTCTCGGCCGCCCGGCTGAGGCTGCCGGTTTCGGCAACTGCCAGGAAATAGCGCAGGTGTCTCAACTCCATGGGTGCTTCTCCCTAAGTGCCGCGTATGGAGTCCATACGTGATCGATCATTGAAGTATCCGTCGTGCGCGTGAACAATGCCCTTCGCCCAACGCCACCCTTCTCCCGCTCGGTGGCGACGCCCCGGCCAGGTCCAAGAGATCCGTCGGTAGCGGCACCAGGAAGCGGGTCCGGCCCGCCTCTCACGGTGGACCGCCCGCCCCATCTCATCAGGACCTCCCCCAATGCAAGCGCTCCGAACACTCCGTGCCGTCCACAGCGGCGAACCGGTCGATATGTTGATTCCCGAACCCTTGTCCCCCGACGAAGTACTGGTGCGAGTGGTTGCCGCAGGCCTGGCGGACCACGACCTGCAGGTGGATGAGTGGTCCCCCAGCCAGGCCTTCATGACCGAAGGCTTGCCAGTGACACTGGGGCACGAGTTCGTGGGCCGGGTGGAGACGGGCCCGCAGCGCGGCCAGCGCGTGGTGGTGCGGCCCTCGGTGACCTGCGGCCGCTGCGTTGCCTGTGTGCAGGGGCGGCAGGACGACTGCGAACACCGCAGCAGCATCAGCCTCGTGCGCGACGGCACGTTCGACCCGTGGGTGCGGGTGCCGCTGCGCAACTGCGTGCCCATACCCTCCACGCTGAGCGACGAATTGGCGGCGCTGGCCGAACCCATGTCGATGGCCATGCAGGCCTTGCGCGTGGCCGGTGCGGTGCGCGGGCTGCGCGTGCTGGTCATGGGCCCCGGCCCCATTGGCCAGAGCATCGCGGTGCTGGCCCGGCGGGCCGGCGCGGCGCAGGTGGTGGTCAGCGGCTTTGGCGATGCGGCGCACTTCGGCGTGCTGCGCCGCATGGGCTTCGAGGCCGTGATCGATCAGGCCGAAGGCGACCTGGCCACCCTGGCCCTGCCACACACCGGCGGCGCCGAGTTCGACCTCGTCATCGAGGCCACGGGCGTGCCCGAGACCATCCACGATGCACTGCCGCTGCTGCGCCGGGACGGCGTGGTGGTGGTGGCCGGCATCCATGCCCGGCCCTTGTCGCTGGATCTCACGCGCCTGGTGCGGCGCCAGCACCAGGTGCGCGGCTCGTTCCGGCCGCCTGAAGCGGACTGGCCGCAGACACTGCTGCTGCTGGGTGAACTGGCCGGCCTGATTGGCCCCATGGTCAGCCACGTGCAGCCGCTGCCCCAGGCGGGCGGAGGGCGGGCCCAGCAAGCCTACGGAAGCCTGGCCGGCAAGATGCTGCTGCGACGGCGCTCCTGCAATGACTGATCGGTCCCAAGGCGCCTGCGTGCTTGCCTTCCGCCCGCCTCAGGCACCTTGGGGCGGCCCGGCGGCGGAGCATGCGGTCACCCGGCACCGGGCCACCGGCGCCACCCGCCCAGCGGGTTCTCCGGGCCGGGCGCCAGTTGAGGCGGCCGCCGCCCTGCTGGCCCTGTGGAACGACGTGGAGGCCAGTTTCGAGGCGGAGTACAACGACTGGCAGGCGCGCGAGCACGTGCCCGAGCGCTGCCGCGTGCCGGGTGTCCTGTGGGGGCGGCGCTACCGGCTGCACGACCAGCCGCAGGCGGCCCTGCCGCGCTACCTGACGCTCTACGGCTTGCGCGACGAAGGCGTGCTGGAGAGCCCCGCCTACCGGCGCCTGCTGAACGACCCCACGCCCATGAGCCGGCGCATGCGCCCGGTGCTGAGCAACCTGTCGCGCTGGGTGTGCCGGGTGCAGGAAGACGAGGGCGCCTGGGAAGCCGCCGGCCGCCTGGCCGTGTGGGCCCTGGGGAGCGGCAGTGACGCCGACGCGCCGCGCCTGGTGGTGGCTCCAGGCGACCCCCATCTGCTGGCCCGGCGCCTGCACGATGCCGACCCGCTGTCCTGGGTGCGGGCGGAGCAGGCGCGGGGCGTGCAAGGCGGCTGGCTGCTTGGGGTGGCCGCCGCGGGGGCTCTGCAGGGGCACGCGGGCGGCACGGCGTACGTGCGCTGCGCGTAGCCCGATAGGCCGATAGGCCGATAGGCCGATAGGCCGATAGGCCGATTCTTGGCGAGAATCGGCGCCCCGAAACTCCAAAGGCGCTCCCATGAACTGCCGCATCGTGAGTCTGGTGATGGCCTGCCTGGCCCTTGTGTCAACCGGCGCCGCGGCGCAAGACGTGGCCGGCGCGCGGGACCACCCGCTGATCTCCCGGTATGCCGGCTCGGTGCTGAACAGCCAGCAGGTCGAGGAATACGCCGAACTGGAAATCGTGCGGGCCGAGAAGCCGGCCGCTGCCAGCGGGCGCCGCTACGGCGAGCCGGTCGGCGGCAGGTTGTCTGCCAGCCACTACCTCGGGCCGGCCAAGCGAACGCCCCTGGAGGTCTTCCGCAACTACGAAAAGGCCTTGGCGGCCGGCGGCTTCACGATCCTGTTCTCCTGCGAGCCGGTGGCCTGCGGCGAGCGCAAGCTCAACGGGCAGGGCGGGTATGCGGGCGGCGTGATTGCACGCCGCTTCGCCGACAGCCGCTGGCTCAAGACCGCGGCCACCTCCGAGTGGACCGACAACCCGTCCTATTTCCTGTCGGCCCAGCTCAAGCGCGCGGCCGGCGACGTGTACCTGGCACTATGGGTCACGCCGGGCTATGCAGGGGGTGAACACGCCGGCGTGTTCCAGTTCGTGCTGGAGGCCAAGCCCGCCGACACCGGCATGGTGAAGGTGGATGCCGCAGCGCTGGGCAAGGGCCTGGCCGGCGAGGGCCGGATCGCGCTGTACGGGATCTATTTCGACACGGCGCAGGCCACTCTCAAGCCCGAGTCGAAGCCGCAGTTGGAGGAGATGGCCAAGCTGCTGCAGCAACAGCCGGCGCTGCGGGTCTTCATCGTGGGCCATACCGACAACCAGGGCGGGTTCGATGCCAACATGGCCCTGTCGCGACGCCGCGCCGAAGCCGTGGTAGCCGCCCTGGTGAAAGACCACAAGGTGGACGCCAAGCGCCTGGCCGCCGCGGGCGCCGCCAACATCGCCCCGGTGGCCAGCAATGGCTCGGAGGCGGGGCGGGGCAGGAACCGGCGGGTGGAACTGGTGGAGCAGTGAATGTGGGCACCCGGCCAGGCAGGGGCCGGCCGGGTGCTCCCCTGACGAGGGGGAGCGGGCCTGTCCGGCATTTCCTTGCCGCCCCCGCCTGTGTATCCTCTCGCCTTCGCGGCGGCGGTTCTCGCCCCCGTTTCCTGAAAGCCCCATGACGCCCATCCAGTTCGGTCCCGCTGATCGGCGCTTGTTCGGCCTGCTGCAGCCGGCGCAAGGCAATGCCACGCGCACGGGCGTCGTGCTGTGCAACCCCCTGGGCCAGGAGGCCGTGCGGGTGCACCGCATGTACCGCGTGCTGGCCGACCGGCTCAACCGCGCCGGCCTGCACGTGCTGCGCTTCGACTGGTTCGGCAGCGGCGACTCCGCCGGCGACGATACCGCGGCCGACATGGAAGGCTGGCGTGCCGACCTGCTGGCCGCCCACCGCGAACTGAAGGCGCGGCTGATGTGCGAGCAGCTCACCTGGATCGGCGCCCGCCTGGGCGCCACCGTGGCGGTGCAGGCCTGCACCGCGGTCGCGGGGGGCCTGCAGCGGCTGCTGCTGTGGGAGCCGGTGCTGGACGGCCAAGCCTACCTGCAAGGCCTGGTGCGCGACCATCACGAGGCCTTGCGCGACAACTACAGCGTGATGCCGCCACCCTGGCGCGAGCGCCTGCGCACCGGTGACATGGGGGTGTACGGCGAGCTGCTGGGTTTTGGCTTGTCCGAGCCGTTCCGCAACCAGCTGATCGCGCTGGCGGCGCCCACGCTCACCCCCACGGGCTGCCGCCAGTGCGTGGTGGTGGGCCGCACCGGCGACGCGGCGTTGCAGGCCGCGGCCCAGCGCTGGCAGGCCGGCGGCCAGCCCTGCCGCGTGGAGTCGCTGGACCACGCCTTCGACTGGACCTCCGAGGAGGCCCTCAACACCGCCCTCGTCCCCGCTGCTGCCGTGCAACTGCTGGCCGACCTGGCGACCGCTCCATGAGCCCCATGAAAGAAACCCCGCTGCTGTTCGGTCCCGGCCGCAACCTGGTGGGCCTGTGGTGCGAGCCCGAGGGCGGCACACCGCCGGCGGTGTGCCTGCTGCTGGTGAACGCGGGCGTGGTGCATCGCATCGGCCTGCACCGCATCAACGTCAAGATCGCGCGCCACATGGCCGGGCAGGGCGTGCCCAGCCTGCGCCTGGACCTGGCCGGCCTGGGCGACAGCCGCATCGTGGGCCAGGCTGCCGGCTTTCGTGAACAGGCCGTGGGCGACATCCAGGCCGCCATGGACCACGTGGAGCGCACCTACGACATCCACCGTTTTGCCATCTTCGGCATCTGCTCGGGCGCGTTCAACGGTTATGCCGCAGCCCTGGCCGATCCGCGCATCGTGGGTTTGTCGATGATGGATGGCCATGCCTTCCCCTCGTGGAAGACGCCTTTGATGCGCCACCTGCAGCGCCTGCAGGTGGTGTCGGTCGGCGAGGTGCTGGCGGCCCTGCGCCGCCGCCTGGCGGCGCCCTTCCAGGCCGGCCCGAAGCCCCCGGTGGCGGACGCGGTGGACACCGGCGGCAACGAGGACAACGACCCGGTCGTGGCCGCAACGGCGGCGCAGTTTGGCCAGGCCCTGCAGACGCTGGTGGAGCGGGGCGTGGCGGTGCACATCGTCAACACCGGCAGCCGCATCGACGACTACAGCTATGCGGGCCAGTTCATGGACGTGTTCGGCCACCATGCCTTCGCCGCCAAGGTGGTGAGCGAGTACGTGCCGGAGATGGACCACTCCGTGACCTTGCTGTCGGGGCAGCGGGCGCTGATCGAGCGGCTGGACCGCTGGATGGCCCGCCTGCGCCCGGCCGCCCGGGGCGCCGCGGCATGAGGTTCGTGCTCGATGGCTTTGGCGTGCTGCCCTGGCAAGACTGGCTGGCGCTGGGCTGGTTCTTTGCCGCCTGGGTGGGCTATGCCTTGTTTGCCAAGCGGCGCGCGCCGGTGCGGCCTTCTCTGCTGGTGGCCACCAACCGCGTGCGGCGCCAGTGGATGCTGGCCGCCACGCTGCGAGAGAACCGTGTGTTCGATGGCGTGGTGGTGCAGAACCTGTCGACCAGCCCGTCGTTCTTTGCGTCCACCACCATCCTGATCATCGGCGGCCTGCTGGCCTTGCTGGGCACCACCGACAAGGCCAACGAACTGGTGCGCGAGATCCCGTTTGCCGTGCCCACCACGGCGCTGGTGTTCGACATCAAGCTGCTGCTGCTCCTGGGCATCTTCATCTACTCGTTCTTCCGCTTCACCTGGAGCCTGCGGCAGTACAGCTTCGGCGCGCTGCTGGTGGCCTCGGCGCCCGACCCGCACCTCTTTGCCGATGCGGCGGCCCGCGAGGCCTTTGCCGACCGCGCCGGCCGCGTGGTGGGCCTGGCGGCCGAGACCTTCAACGATGGGCTGCGCGGGTACTACGTGGGTTTTGCCGCGGTGGCCTGGTTCTTCTCGACCTGGACCTTCATGGTGGCCACCGCGGGGATCGTGTGGATCCTGTACCGGCGCGAGTTTCACTCGGAGGTGCTGGCGATTCTGGTGGAGGCGCTGGACGCGGCGCCGGGGGCGGGGCGGGTGGGTTGAGCGGCTGCGCCGCGGGCAATGCCACATTTCGGAACCCGGACTGAATCATGCAGAGCAGCTCAATGCGGCGGTGCTGCTGCCTGCTAAATGGCGTAAGGATCAGGCCGTGCTGCTTGTTCAGCCTGAGCCCTGATTGTCCTTGTCCTCGGGTGTGACGAACCCGATCGGCCGCTTGGGCGGTTCCGGCGGCGCCGTGAGTTCGCGCAGCGCATCGAAGACCTGCTTGAGCTGGTTGCGGGTGTTGCGGCTGAAGTTGTCGTGAGACAGCGAGAGCGCCTCGGTCTTGTGTTCCAGCTCATCGAGCCGCTTGGCCAGGTCGCCGTGCGTGGTGGCCAACTGGCGCATGCGCACGAAGGCGCGCACCACGTACACCGACACCTCGATGGCGCGTGGACTGCTGAGGAGGGTGGCGGCCATGATGGCGCCGTGCTCAGAGGTTGTGAAGAAATCCGGCGTGTCCGAGCGGACCGTCCAAACGGCCCCAATCTAGGCGCAAAGCACAGCCGTAGCTCGGGCTACGGCGAGCATTTGCAACGACGAGTGGGGGCGTTTGGGCGGGACGAGCGGGCATGTCGGATTTCTTCACAACCTCTCAGTGAAGGCGTAGGGCAGGTACTTGCGGTGCTGCCCGCGGCCGCCGCCTGTGGCGTTTAAGGTCGCAAATTGCGACCTTAAAGCCGACCACTCGTCAGGGGTCAGCGCGAACATGAAGTCGGCAGGAACCTTGGCCAGGTTGCGCTTGACGGCCTCGTTGAATGACGACCCCTCGGCCGACGGGTACGTCACCCGATCCCCCGCGGGGATCCGGGCCGGCTTGGGAGCGGCCCGGCGCTCGGCCCGGGTGAACCGCTTGGTCTCGACCTCGTAGAGCGCAGCGAGGTCGGGCATCCAGGAGCACGCGCTGGCCGCGCACGGTGGCGATGCGCAGCGTGATCACCTCGGGGGCCAGCAGATGCGAATCTCCCGTCACGACCGGCCCGCCGCAGCCCCTGCCGCCGGCTCCAAGCGCTCATCCAGCGCCTCCCGCCCATCGAACACGAAGCACACCCCCTCCCAATGCGGCGCCCCCGGCGCCGCCTCCAGGTACTTGAGGATGCCGCCGTCGAGCTGGTAGATCGACTCCAGCCCCATCTCGCGCAGCACCAGCGCCGCCTTCTCGCAGCGGATGCCGCCGGTGCAGTAGCTCACCACGGTCTTGCCGGCCAGTTCCTCGCGGTGCGCCTGCGCGGCGGCCGGGAAGTCACTGAACTTCTCAATGTGCCAATCGATGGCGCCGCTGAAGCGTCCGTGATCCACCTCGAAGGCATTGCGCGTGTCCAGCGTCACCACGGGGCGGCCGGAGTCGTCGTGCCCAGCGGCCAGCCAGCGCGCCAGCGTGGCGGCATCCACGCTGGCGGCACGCCCGGCCGCGGGCTGGATGGCCGGGTGGTTCATGCGGATGATCTCGCGCTTGATCTTCACGCGCAGGTGGCGGAAGGGTACCGCGTGGCTCCAGCTTTCCTTGGCTTCCAGGTCGTGCAGGCCGGCCTGGCCACGCAGCCACGACAGCATCGCCCGCAACGGCTGCGCCGGGCCGGCCAGGAAGAGGTTGATGCCTTCTTCGGCCAGCAGCACGGTGCCCTTGAGGCCATGGGCCCGGGCCTGCCGCTGCACCTGCTCTTGCAGCAGCGGCAGCGCGGTCAGCGGTACAAACTTGTAGGCGCTGACGTTGAGGATGGATTCGCCGCTCACAGGTTGGTCCGCAGCCGCCAGATCTCGGGGAACAGCACCACGTCGAGCATCTTGCGCAGGTAGCCCACGCCCGAGCTGCCGCCGGTGCCGCGCTTGAAGCCGATGATGCGCTCCACCGTGGTGACGTGGCGAAAGCGCCAGAGCCGGAACGCGTCTTCCAGGTCGGTCAGCTCTTCGCCCAGTTGGTACAGGTCCCAGTGCTCCGAGGGCGCCCGGTACACCACCAGCCACGCCTGCTCCACCGCATCGTCGGCCACGTAGGGCTGGGTCCAGTCGCGCTGCAAGTGGCTGGCCGGCACAGCAAGGCCACGGCGCGCCAGCAGGCGCAGGGACTCGTCGTACAGCGATGGCAACTCGTACGCCGCCTGCACCTGCGCCAGCAGGTCGGGCCGGTGCTGGTGGGGCTTGAGCATGGCGCCGTTCTTGTTGCCCAGCAGGAACTCCACGCAGCGGTATTGCCAACTCTGGAAGCCGCTGCTGGCCGCCAGGTAGGGCCGGAAGGCGCTGTACTCGGAAGGCGTCATGGTGGCCAGCACGTCCCACGCATGCACCAGCTGCTCCATGATCTTGGACACGCGGGCCAGCATCTTGAAGGCCGGCGCCATTTCGTCGCGGGCCACGTGCGCGATGGCGGCGCCCAGCTCGTGCCGCATCAGTTTCATCCACAGCTCGCTGGTCTGGTGCTGCACGATGAACAGCATCTCGTTGTGGTCCGGCGAAAGCGGGTGCTGCGCGGTTAGCACTTCGTCCAGGTGCAGGTAATCCGTATAGCTCATGTCCGGTGCCACGCCGGATGGCAGGCTGTCGTCGGCGGCCGGGTTGAAGGGGCAGGAAGGAACTGGGGTCATGTGACTGCGGCACGTTGGTTGAACCGGCCTTCGCGCCATTCGCTGCTTTCAAGCACTTGGCGCAGGTGCTCCACGGCGTCCCACACATCGGTAAAGCGGGTGTACAGCGGCGTGAAGCCGAAGCGCAGGATGTCGGGCGCGCGGAAGTCGCCCACCACGCCGCGGGCGATCAAGGCCTGCACCATGGGGTAGGCCGCATCGGGGTGCGAGAGGCACACTTGGCTGCCGCGCTGGGCATTGTCACGCGGCGTCACCAAGGTCAGGCCGTGGCCGGCGCAGCGTGCTTCCACCAGGGTGATGAAGAGGCGTGTCAGCGCCAGCGACTTGGCGCGCAAGGCCGCCATGCCGCCCAGCGGGGCGGCGGCCAGCACCGTGTCCACACCGCATTCCAGCGCGGCCATGGCCAGGATGGGCGGCGTGCCGCACAGGTAGCGCGCCACGCCGGCGGCAGGGCGGTAGTCCGGCGAAAACTCGAACGGCGCCGCATGGCCCAGCCAGCCTGACAGCGGCTGTTCAAAGCGGCTGGCCCAGCGCGGATGCACCCACACAAAAGCCGGTGCGCCCGGGCCGCCATTGAGGTACTTGTAGCCGCAGCCCACCGCGAAGTCAGCGTCGCTGCCGTGCAGGTCCACCGGCAATGCACCGGCCGAATGGGCCAGGTCCCACACCGCCAGGCCGCCCGCCGCATGGGCGGCCTGCGTGAGGGCCGCCATGTCGTGCAAGGCCCCCGTGCGGTAGTTCACCTGGGTCAGCATCAGCACGGCCAGTTCGTCGTTCAGGTGCTCGGCAATCTGGCCGGCCTGCACGAGCCGGAGTTCCAGCCCACGCTCCCGGGCCAGGCTTTGCGCGATGTACAAGTCGGTGGGGAAGTTGTCGCGCTCCGAGACGATGATGCGGCGGCGTGGGCTGGCGTTGGAACGGGTGCCGGCCTGCACGATGCCGGCCGTGGCGCTGAGCACCTTGTACAGGTTGACCGAGGTGGAGTCGGCTGCCACCAATTCACCCGGCCGGGCGCCCACGCAGGCGGCGATCTTGTCGCCCACGCGCTGGGCCAGCGTGATCCAGCCGGCGCTGTTCCAACTGCCGATGAGGTCACGCCCCCACTCCTGTTGCACCACCTGCTGCACCCGCGCGGCGGTGGCGCGCGGCAGCACGCCCAGCGAGTTGCCGTCGAGATAGATCAGGCCCGGGGGCAGCTCGAACAGATCGCGCAGGCCACGCAGCGGGTCTGCGTGGTCGAACTGCATGCACTGCTCGCGGGTGGGTGGGGAAGAAGGGTCGGTCATGGGGTCTGGAGGAACTTCTGCATGTAGATCACGTCGAGCCAGCGGTCGAACTTGCGGCCCACCTCGCGGAAGTGGCCCACGCGTTCGTAGCCGGCGCGTTCGTGCAAGGCGATGCTGGCCGCGCTCTCGGCGCAGGCGCCGGCCATCAGCACGTGAAAGCCGGCCCGCCGCGCGTCATCAATCACCAGTTGCAGCAGCCGCCGCCCCAGGCCGCGGCGCACGTGCGCGGGGTGCAGGTAGATGGAGTTCTCCACCGTGTGCTGGTAGCCGCCGCGCGCCTTGTGGTCCGACAGTGCGGCCCAGCCGATGGCCTGGCCCTGCAGGTCGGCCACCCACAGCGTGTGTTCCGGCAGGCGGCGCGTGATCCAGGCATGCCGGTCCTCCACGGTGACCGGTTCGGTGAAGAACGTGGTGGTGGTGTGGGCGATGTAGTGGTTCAGGATGGCCGCGATGGCGGGGGCGTCGCGCTCGTGGCCGGGTCGCAGGGTGATATCGCTCATGAGGGCGGTCCTTCACAGGGCCCGCAGCACGGCGCGTACCGGGCTGGCGTCGGCCTGCATCAGCTTCAAGGGCAGCGCGATCAACTCGTAGTCGCCTTCGGGCACCTCGTCCAGCACCAGGTTCTCCAGCACGCGCAGGTTGCGGCGGCGGATCACCTGGTGGCTGTCCAGCGTCTTGCTGTCGGCCGGGTCGATGCTGGCGGTGTCGATGCCGATCAGCAGCACACCCAGGTCTGCCAGGCGCTCGATGGCCTCGGGTGCGTAGGCCGCCAGGCCCGGGTCCCAGCGGTGCACGGGGGCTTGTGCATAGGTGCGCACCAGCACGCGGGGCGGCAAGCCGTGCACGGCGTGGGCCAGGTGCTCCCAGCGCACCAGCGGGCCACGGCCGATGGCATGGATCACGCGGCAGGGGCCCAGGTAGGGCAGCAGGTCCAGCGCGCCGCTGGGGGCGCCGGTGGGGTCGTAGTGCAGGGGGGCATCGGCATGCGCGCCGATATGCGGGCTCAGGGTGAGCTCGCTCACGTTCACCGGGCAACCGGGGCCAAGGGTGGCCACCCAGCGCTGCGCATAGGGCGTGTCGCCGGGGAAGACCGGGCTGCCTGTGTCGATCGGCGGGGAGATATCCCAGAGTGGCTTCGTCATGGTGAGTGGCGAGATGGTGCCATAGGGGCGGGGCGGAGCCTAGAGGTGCGTGGCTCATAGAATCGGTCTTACCGAGGAAGATCGGTCTGACATGGCGGCGGCTGGTGCTGGAAATCAGGGAACGGGTGCATCGGCCTGAAGGTCAACACGTGGGCAGGAAGATGAACCGATCAATTCTTCATGAGCAGGACAACCGCGGCGACCCGGGCATTCGGCGTGCGCTGGCCACGATCATTGAGCGGATTGCTCGGGAGGTGCCGGACATCCCCGATCCCATCAAGATGTACCTTGCCGGCGGCGTGGCGGTCAATTTCTACACCGGCGAACGTCCCACGCGCGACGTGGACGCCTCTTTCTCTCGCCGGCTGATCCTGCCGCCCGGAAACGAGTTGGTGGTGCCCTATGAGGGGCCGGACGGGCAGGTACGCAGCCTCTACATGGACACCAACTACAACACCACGTTCGCAGTGATGCACGAGGACGCGGAAGAGGACTCGTGGCTCGTGGAGGGCGACCAGTTTGACAACCGGAAGATCGAACTGCGCGTGCTGGCACCCGTGGATCTGGCGGTCAGCAAGCTGGCGCGCTTCGCGGACAACGACCGGGAAGACATTGCTGCGCTGGCCAGGCGGCGTCTGATCGCTGTGGAAGCGGTGGACGGGCGGGCGACGGAAGCGCTCCAGTACTACGTGGGCCGAATTGCGGGTGTGCAACTGAATCTGCGCGACGCACTGGTCATCATTCACGAGGCTTGGCAGGAGGCCCCACGGGGATAGCACGATGGGCGTTAACCCCTTTGGTGTCACGGAGGGCACGGCGCGAGATCGCGAGGAAGCGCTGTTCGACTTTCTCGTGGAGCAAGCCCGTGCCCCAGCCCCTGGCGTGTGGAGCCACTGCGCAGCAGCCCCAGGCAAAGAGGACGACGTTGGTTTCTGCGCGCTCTTGCTGGCCAACCTGATCGAACGCGCGGCGCCTGGTTCATCGAGCACGCTGTATGGCATCGCGACGACGCTGCTGGGCGCCAAGCTGACGCCGGCACATTTCGCTGCGTGGTTGCGCACGGCGGACGTCGACGTGCGGCGGCTTGCCGCTCACCTGGACCATGCACTGTCCATTGCCACGTAGTAGCTCGATGTCCCACCGCGCCTGGCTGGCTGTGGCACGGTTGTCAGTCTTGTGTCGTGGCATAGCCGGTCCTGCGACCAGTGGCGCCGGCGGTCGGCCCTTGGATTCCACTTGTTTGCTGATAAATGCTATACGGTAGGTCTTTCAGTGCCCACAGCCTTCTTTCTGCACAACGTCGATGCCGAGCCGCTCTATGAATTGCTTCGAGATGATCCCGAGTTCGGTGATGTCAAGGACTATGTCGAGCAACTATGGATCACATTCCATGACGATGACGACGACCATAACCTTGCCGACAAAAACTTCCAATCGAAAGCGCCAAAGGCCTTCCATCAGCACTTCTGGGAGATGTATTTAGGCAGTACCCTTCGAACGAAAGGAATGGAGCTGAAGCGTATTGGAGGTGAAGGACTCGAGTACTACATCAAGATGGAGGACGGACGGCGGCTATGGGTGGAGGCGGTTGCTCCGACTGCGGGTAGTGGCCAAAACAGCGTTCCGCCTTTCGCGAGCGGACAACATCTGACGGAACAACTGGCTGAAGTGCCCGTCAAGGCGATACTTCTTCGCTTCACCAGCGTTTTCCGCTCCAAGTTGGATGCCTATCACAAAGCGGTTAAGAAAGGCATAGTCAAGCAAGGCGAACAGTTCGTCCTGGCAATAAATGCTCGCGCAATCCCAGACTGGCCACTGCACACCGACCTGCCTCTGTTCCTCAAGGCTCTCCTCCCGATCGGCCCGCAGGTGTTCCATATCAGCGCCGATGCGACTACGACTGATCAGCCGACGCACCTTAAACGCGAACGGATTCATACAGGAGCAGGGGCGCCTGTTAGCACCATGGGCCTCCTGGAGAACGATGCCATCCCACTGGCAGCAGTGCTTCATTCCGAGGTGAATGCGCTGAACCATCCGGCGCAATTGGGCGATGACTTCGATGCACTACTGAATCCGCGGGCGACCCCTTCTCTTCCAGCCGACTACTTCGCGTGGGCACGAAGAAGGTACCGCTGGGACTCTGGTGTCCTCACGGTCGTTCCTTAAGGGACTGCCCCCGAGTCAAGCCCCGCCCCCCAACCGCCCCCGATGCCGCGCAATCTGCGCCCGCACCTGCTCCGGCGCCGTACCCCCCACCCCGTTGCGCGCATTCAAGGACCCGCGCAACGTCAGCACCGCGAACACGTCTTCGCCGATGGACGCATGGAAGCCCTGCAGCGTCTCCAGCGGCAGCTCCGCCAGGTCACGGCTCTCTGCAATGGCTGCTTTCACCGCATGCGCCACCACCTCGTGCGCATCGCGGAACGGCATGCCCTTCTTCACCAGGTAGTCCGCCAGGTCGGTGGCCGTGGCATGCCCGCGGCGCGCGGCCCGCTCCATGGCTTCGGGCTTGACGATGATGCCGCCGGCCATCTCGGCCATGATGCGCAAGGTCGCGGCCAGCGTGTCCACGGTGTCGAACAACGGCTCCTTGTCTTCCTGGTTGTCCTTGTTGTAGGTGAGCGGCTGGCCCTTCATCAGCGTGAGCAGGGCCATCAGGTGGCCCACCACGCGGCCGCTCTTGCCGCGGGCCAGTTCGGCCACGTCGGGGTTGCGCTTCTGCGGCATGATCGACGAGCCGGTGCAGTAGCGGTCGGCCAGGCCGATGAAGCCGAAGTTCTGGCTCATCCACAGCACCAGTTCCTCGGCCAGCCGCGACACGTGGATCATCGTGAGCGCGGCCCAGGCGGTGAACTCGATCGCGAAGTCGCGGTCGCTCACGGCATCGAGCGAGTTCTGGCACAGGCCCTCGAAGCCCAGCGTGCGGGCCACGCGCGCACGGTCCAGCGGGTAGCTGGTGCCGGCCAGCGCGGCCGCGCCCAGCGGCAGCTGGTTCACGCGCCGGCGCACCTCGGCCAGGCGCTCTGCGTCGCGCGCGAACATCTCCACATAGGCCAGCAGGTGGTGCGCAAAACTCACCGGCTGCGCCACCTGCATGTGCGTGAAGCCGGGCAGGATGACCTCCACGTTTCGCTCGGCCACGTCCACCAGCGCGGCCTGCATCTGCGTCAGCAGCGGCGCCAGTTGATCGATCTCGCCGCGCAGCCACAAGCGCACGTCGGTGGCCACCTGGTCGTTGCGCGAGCGGCCGGTGTGCAGGCGCTTGCCTGCATCGCCCACCAGCTGCGTAAGCCGGGCCTCGATGTTGAGGTGCACGTCTTCGAGGTCGAGCTTCCATTCGAACGTGCCGGACTCGATCTCCTGCTGGATCTGCTGCATGCCGCGGCGGATCTCGGCCAGGTCGTTGGCGCGGATGATGGCCTGGGCCTGCAGCATTTCGGCGTGTGCCAGCGAGCCTTCGATGTCGGCACGCCACAGGCGTTTGTCAAAGTCCACGCTGGCCGTGTAGCGTTTCACCAATTCGTTCATCGGTTCGCTGAACAGGGCCGACCAGGCTTGCGACTTTTTGTCAAGCGGGTTCTCGTGGGCGGGCACTTGGCTCATGGGGTTCCAAAAGAGGGGGTGACTGCGACAAATGAACGGCAAACGCAGGGGATCGACACCCGGTGCGGCTTGCCCGCGCCAGGGCGGCTTGGAGACAATCAATTGTAGAGATCGCATTTCCCGGGGATGCTCCGGGATCTCCTTGCGAGTTTGGCTGCGGACATCCCTGCGCAAGGCCAGCCCGGCCGAGCCCCTGATCAAGAGACGTCTTTGCCATGCCCAGCTCAACGCCCCGCGCAGTACCCCGGCCCTTGCCCAGTCCGCAAGCTGCCGACGAGCGCCTGCGGGCCGACTCCGAGGCCGGCCTCAGCACGATCTTCGACACGGTGATGCCCCAGGCCCACGCCCGGCGCACGGAGGCACCCGGCTCGGCCTTCGATGTGTGCCACGGCGGGGTGGTGCTGCGCGCGGTGCTGTTCGTGCACGGCGTGGTGGCCATCGCGCTGGCGTTCGTCAGCACGGGCTGGGTGGCCTGGCTGCTGGATGTGGCCGCGGCCGCCGCGGCCGCCTTGCCGGCCACGCTGCTGTGGCTGGTGGTGACCTGCCTGAGCCGCCGCTGGCTGGCGCGCCTGGATGTCATGGCGCAATGGAGCGCCGCCGTGCTGCTGGGGGCGTTGTGCTCGGCCGCGGGCTGGGGCTGGGTGTCCTTGCTGGCCTTGCCCGACACGCATGCCGGGCTGGGTGTGTTCGCGCCCATGTTGGCCGGGGCGGCCATCTCGGCGGCCATCTTCCATTGGCTGCGCCTGCGTGCCGGCATGCAGTTGCCGGCCACCACCACGGCGCGCCTCACCGAGCTGCAGTCACGCATCCGGCCGCACTTTTTGTTCAATACGCTGAACAGCGCGATCGCGCTGGTGCGCGCAGACCCGCCCAAGGCCGAAGAGGTGCTGGAGGACCTGGCTGAATTGTTCCGCAGTGCGCTCACTGAAACCGGCCAGCAGGTCACCTTGGGCGATGAGATCGAGCTGGCTCGCCGCTACCTGGCCATCGAGCAGGTGCGCTTCGGGGCGCGCCTGAAGGTGCACTGGGACCTGGATCCCGCCGCAGCCCCCGCGCTGGTGCCGCCCCTGCTGCTGCAACCCCTGGTGGAGAACGCCGTCAAGCATGGCGTGGAGCCGTCCACCGAGCCGGGCACGGTGCGCGTGCGCACCCGCGTCAAGAACCATCAAGCCGTAATTCATGTGACCAATGGCGTATCGGCCGGGCCCCCACGTCCCGGCCAGGGTATTGCCCTGCGCAATGTGCGCGAGCGCCTGCGCCTGTTGCATGACGTGGCCGCACAGTTTGACGCAGGGATCTCCGAGCCCGGGGTCTACCGCGTTCGCATCGTGTTACCCATGCCCGACTGAGGACGTCATGATTCTTCGTGTGCTAATTGTTGATGATGAAGAGCTCGCGAGGCTGCGCATGCGCAGTCTGCTCGCGGATTGCATGGAACCGGCTGCCGAAGTGGTGGGCGAGGCGTCCACGGCAGCCGCTGCGCTGCAGTGGCTCACGCAACACCCCTGCGACGTGGTGCTGCTGGACATCCGCATGCCGGGGCTCGACGGCATTCAACTCGCGCAGCGCGTGCGCTCCTTGCCCAGGCCGCCCGGTCTGGTGTTCGTGACCGCCCATGCGGAACATGCCGTCGATGCGTTCGACCTGGACGCCATCGACTACCTCACCAAGCCGGTCCGGCGTGCGCGCCTGCAAGAGGCCTTGACGCGCGTGGCGCAACGCCTGGGCATGGCGGTGCCGGCCCCCGCGGCGGCGGCCGTGGACGTGCAGGCCGCCATCGTGGTGAACGACCGTGGCAGCCTGGCCCGCGTGCCGCTGGCCGAGGTGCTGTACCTCAAGGCCGAACTCAAGTACGTGACCTTGCGCACCGCCCAGCACAGCTACGTGCTGGACGATTCGCTCACCGAGCTGGAAGGGCGCCTGGGCGAAGACTTCCTGCGCGTGCACCGCAATGCCATCGTGGCGCGCGGCGCGGTGCGGGCCTTGGAGCGCCGCGTCGATCCGGACGAGGGCGGGGAGGGCTGGGCCGTGCGCGTGAGCCCCACCGATGAATGGCTGGCCGTGTCCCGCAGGCAACTCAGTGCCGTGCGCGACGCGCTGGCAGCGGAAGGCCTATGACGGGGGAGCGCGTTGCAACCACCTGCATCGCGCTCGTGCTCGCGTTCGCGTTGGGCGTGTTCGGCATCAATCTCACCGGCCCGGGTGAGCCGCCCGAGCGGCAAGAAGCCAGCGTCCCCATGGTCAACCCGCTGGCGCAGTTGTTCCACATGGGCGGCGCGGAGCCGGTGACCGCCGGCGTCTGGCCCGACCCCACCGGCCTGGCCACGTCTGAACCGCCGCTGCCGCCCGGCTACGTGCGTGTGTGCGGCCTGGGCCCCGTGCCTGCCGCGCAAGACGAGCCCGGCGGCCTGGCCGGCATCGCGGCCGATGCGCGCGTGATCACGCATTCCCGCCTGCGCAAAATCTTTGCCGCGCATCCCAGCGAGCGCGTGCGCGCCGCCGCGCTGGTGCTGGACCTGGTCGTGGCCCGCACCGATGCCGCCACCGCGGCACGCGCCCGGCAAGGCACCTGCGAGGCGGCAGACAAGGCCTGCGAAGCGCGCCTGGAATTGGCTGTTCACGCGGCCGCCGACGCGGTGGGCGCCGTGCCGGTGCGTCGCCTCAGCCGCATGGCCGCCACCACCTCGGACCCCTTCGTGTATGCCGCCGCCCTGCAGGCCTGCACCCAGGGCAACCCCGGCGACACGGCGGACCATTGCGGCATGCTGAACCTGTACCGCTGGGTGCAACTGGACAGCGGCAACGCCGCGCCGTGGATGGCGCTCGGCAGTGCCGCGCAGGCCCATGGCGACACTGGTGCGCTGAATGACGCCATGTACCACGTGGCCACGTCCAACCGGGTTGATTCGTACTGGGGCACCTTGCCGCACGTGCTGATGCAGGCGCTGCCGCCGGGAGAGCCGGACCTGTCGCGCACCCTCCTCACGGTGGACGCGTGGAACGCGCAGAACGTGCTGGCCCTGCCGGTCTACAAGGTGGTGGCGCAGCATTGCGACGAAGACCAGTTGCACGACACCAACCGCCGCCAGGTGTGCGACGGCATTGCCCATGTGCTCACCGAGCGCGGCCGCTCCACCGTGGACCTGGACATGGGGGTCACGCTGGCGCAGAAGGTCGGCTGGCCGGCTGCGCGCACCGACGCCTTGCACGCGGAGCGCGAGGCACTGGCCTCCATGGCGCCGCAACTCGCGGATGCCGGCGGCGTGAGCTGCGCCAGCGTGCAGCGCTTCCAGGAGACCGCGGAGCTGATGACGCAATACGGTGAACTGGGTTCCTACCGCATGCTGGCACTGAAGTCCGGCGTGACGGTGGATGAGTTGGTGCAGGTGGTGCGGCCCCAGCCCGCCGCGGCCGAGCTGCCCGCCTCTGCATCGGCCCCCTGAAGGCCGGCGCCCGCGTTTCTTCTCCCCTCATCCCCGGCGATCTCCGGGGCCGTGGCTTCGCTGCGTCGTTGGGGTGTTCGCTTCTTGCGCCACCCCCACGAGTGCTCGCCACAAAAATCTCCTCTAGCCAATCAGGGAGTTCCTTGCGGCCCACAAGGGCTGCGGCCGTCGGGTACTACTTGACGAGGAGGTTCCCATGGAAGACGTGGTAGTGATCGGCGGTGGCCCGGCGGGTGCCGCGTGCACGTTGTGGCTGCATCAGCTGGGGCTGCGGGTGTTGCTGCTCGAGGCGGGCGATGCCATCGGGGGACTCCAGTTACGCAGCCCCTACGTGAACCGCTGGCTGCCCGGCGTGGTGAACCAGACCGGCAAGGACGTGGCCGCGTCGCTGCAGCAGCATCTCTCGGCCGCAGGGGCGCCGTACCGGCTGGATTTCAGGATCGACCGGCTCGGCAAGACCCATCCCCGCGGCGTGTTCGAGTTGTGGCGGGGTCGCGAGGTGATTCGAGCCGGCCACGTGGTGCTGGCCACCGGAGCGAGGCCGCGGACCGGTGGCTTCACCGAATGCGAGTCGGTGGCCATAGGGCCCGGCATGCCGATGGAGCGGCAGTCGGTGGCGGGCCGGCGCGTCGCCATCCTCGGGGGCGGCGACAACGCCTTCGACCAGGCGGTTTTCGTGCAGGGCCGCGGTGCCAGCCTGGTGGACATTTATTGCCGCAATCCGCCCCGGGCTCTGCCTCTGCTGCGCCGGAGCGTGGACCCGAGCCGGGTGCATGTGGGGCCCTTTGACGCCGACCCGTTCCGCATGGCCGTCAACGGCATTCCCTACGACTTTTTCGGCGTGCAGTTCGGCTTCGAGGCCTGCATTCCCCCGGGCCTGCCCCTGCGGCTGCAGCAGGGCTGCGTGGTGGTCGACCCGCACGGTGCCGTGCCGGGCATGCCCGGCCTCTATGCGGCGGGCGAAGTCACGGGGTTCTGGCATCCCTGCGTGGCCACCTCATACGCCCAGGGCATCCAGGTGGCCAAGTCGATCCAGCAGCGGCTCGATGCCGGGACGGCGCCTCAGCCGTTGAGCGCAGCCGTGCAACCGGCCGAGTCGGCGGTGCCTGTCTAGCATGGCCTGCCTGTTGCGGCTGCCGCGCTCAGCCGGTATTGCGCAGCCCCGCCGCGATCCCGTTGATCGACAAGTGGATGCCGCGCTGCACCCGCTCGTTGCCCGGGTCGCCCTCGTGCTGCTGGCGGTAGCGCCGCATCAACTCCACCTGCAAGTGATTCAGCGGGTCCAGGTAAGGAAAGCGATGTTCGATCGAGCGTGCCAATGACGGGTTGGATGCCAGCCGCTTGGCCTCGCCGGTGATCTGCGTCAAGGCGTGGTTGGTGCGCTGCCATTCGGCCTCGATCAGCGCAAACATCTTGCGGCCCAGGCGCTTGTCCGGCACCAGGTCCACATAGCGCGCGCTCAGCGCCAGGTCGGTCTTGGCGATCACCATGTCCAGGTTGGACAACAAGGTGCGGAAGAACGGCCACTGCTTGAGCATGCGCTGCAGCAGCGCCAGCCGCTCCTTGCGTGTCTTCGCCTCGGCCAGGAACGCCTCGATGGCCGAGCCGAAGCCATACCAGCCCGGCAGCGCCACGCGGCACTGGCCCCAGCTGAAGCTCCAGGGGATGGCGCGCAGGTCCTCGATCGCCCTTGTCGCCTTGCGCGAGGCCGGGCGTGAACCGATGTTGAGTTCAGCGATCTCGCGGATGGGCGTGGCCGCGAAGAAGTAGTCGGTGAAGCCGGGTGTCTCGTACACCAGCTTGCGGTAGGCCGCCATGCTGGCGTGCGAGATCTGGTCGGCCGCGTCCAGAAACGCCTTGGACGCGCTCTTGGTGGGGTGCAGCAGCGTGGCCTCCAGCGTGGCCGCCACCAGCGTCTCCAGGTTGCGCAGGCCGATCTCCGGGTGCGCGTACTTGGAGGCGATGACCTCGCCTTGTTCGGTGAGGCGGATCTGCCCGTTCACCGTGCCCGGCGGCTGCGCCAGGATGGCCTGGTAGCTAGGCCCGCCCCCGCGGCCCACCGTGCCGCCGCGGCCATGGAACAGCCGCAGCGTGATGCCGTGTGCGCGCGTCAGCGGCTCGAACAACGCCACCAGCGCGGTTTCGGCACGGTACAGCTCCCAGTTGCTGGTGAAGAAGCCGCCGTCCTTGTTGCTGTCGCTGTAGCCCAGCATGATGTCCTGCTCGCCGAACTCGCCCAGGCGCGAGCGCTTGAGCAGCTCCACGATGCCCGGCAGCGCGTAGAACTCGCCCATGATGGGCGCGGCATTGCGCAGGTCGCCGATGGTTTCGAACAAGGGCACCACGATCAAGTCGGCCACCGCCGAATCGTCCAGCGTGCCGCGCAGCAGGCCGGTCTCCTTTTGCAGCAGCAGCACCTCCAGCAGGTCGCTCACCGCCTCGGTGTGCGAAATGATGTAGTGGCGGATCGCCGCGCGGCCGTGGCTGGCCAGCAACTCGCGCGCGGCCTCGAAGATGGCCAGCTCACTGCGCGTCAGCTCGGTGTAGCCGGCATGGCCCACCACGCGCAGCGGCCGGGCGTCGTTGAGCAGGCCCACCAGCAGTTCGCGCCGCTCGGGTTCCGACAGTGCGCTGTAGTCGGGCGTGATGCGCGCCGTGCGCAGCAGGTCGGCAATCACCGCCTCGTGCTTGTCAGAGCTTTGGCGCAGGTCCACCGTGGCCAGGTGGAAGCCGAACACCTGCACCGCGCGCATCAGCGGGGCCAGGCGCGGCGCGATCAAGGCCTGGGCATGGTGGGCCTTGAGCGAGGCCTCGATCACGCGCAGGTCGGCCAGGAAGTCCGCGGCACCGGCATAAGGGTCCTGCGGGGCCACCGCGTGGCGCAGCGCCTCGGTGCCCGTGAGCGCATGCAAGGTGGCGGCCAGGCGCGCGTACATGCCGATCAGCGCACGCCGGTAGGGCTCGTCGCCGCGGTGCGGGTTCTGGTCGGGCGAGCGCTGCGCCAGGGCCTGCATCTCCGGCGTCACCGGGGCCAGCATCTGCGACATGGAAAACTCGCCGCCCAGCTCGTGCACCTCGGTGAGGTAGTGGCGCAGCACGGTTTCGCTCTGGCGGGCCAGCGCCATGTGCAAGGTGGCCGCGCTCACGTTGGGGTTGCCGTCGCGGTCGCCGCCGATCCAGTGGCCCATGCGGAAGAACGGCGCAATGTCGTGGTGCGGCAAGGCCCGCTCGATCTCGCGGTACAGCCGCGGGATCTGGGTCAGGAAGGTGGCGTGGTAGTAGGAGAGCGCGTTTTCAATCTCGTCGGCCACCGTGAGCTTGGCCGTGCGCAGCATGCGCGTCTGCCAGAGCTGCGTCACGCGGGCGCGGACCAGCGCCTCGTTGTCGGCCAGCTCATGGGCACTGCCGATCTCGTCGCGCTGCTCGATCAACCGCGCGATGGCGCGCTCGGCGTCCAGGATGCTCTTGCGCTGCACTTCGGTGGGGTGGGCCGTGAGCACCGGCGAGATGTAGGCATGCTTGAGTGTGCGCACGATGTCGGCGGCGCGGATGTCGGCCTGCGCCAGCCGCTCAAAGGTCATGGCCAGCGAGCCCTCGTGCAGGTCGCCCTGGCGCTCGTGCAGGTTGCGCCGCCGCACGTGGTGGCGGTCCTCGGCCAGGTTGGCCAGGTGCGAAAAGTAGCTGAAGGCGCGGATCACGCTCACGGTCTGGTCGCCGGAGAGGTTCTTCAGCAGCCGGTCCAGCGAGCGGCCGGCGCTGGCATCGCGCTTCAGGCGGTAGGCCACCGAGAGCTGGCGCACGCGCTCGATCAAGTCAAAAGCCTCGCGACCCTCCTGCTCGCGGATCACGTCCCCCAGGATGCGGCCCAGCAGGCGGATGTCTTCGACCAGCGGGCGGTTCTTTTCGTCAGCAGCGCGGGGCATTGAAACCTCAGGGTCAGATTAGGTGTAACTTTGTTACGCGGCATCGTATCACCCGGTCGCGTGGTGCAACATGCATGCCATTGCGATGCAGCCGGCCCCCAACCGGTGCAGACTCTGCCCTCGTCTCGACTAGGATTCGTGTCATGTCTGTCCCGACCTCCCCCGCACCCTTGCCGGTCCAGCCCCTCGTCATTGCCACCCGCCAGAGCATGCTGGCCCTGTGGCAGGCTCACCACGTGCAGGACCTGCTCACCCGGCGCTTCGGCTGGCAGGTCGAGCTGCTGGGCATCACCACGCGCGGCGACCAGATCCTCGACCGCGCGCTGTCCAAGGTGGGCGGCAAGGGCTTGTTCGTTAAGGAACTCGAAGTGGCGCTGGAAGAGGGCAAGGCCCACTTGGCGGTGCATTCGCTCAAGGATGTGCCCATGGACCTGCCGCCCGGCTTTGTGCTGGCGGCCGTGCTGGAGCGCGAGGACCCGCGCGACGCCTTCATCTCCAACCGCTACGAATCGCTGGCCGAGTTGCCGCATGGCGCTCGGGTCGGCAGCTCCAGCCTGCGCCGCGTGGTGCAGTTGCAGGCGGCGCGGCCCGACCTTGAAGTGCAGCCGCTGCGCGGCAACGTCGACACCCGGCTGCGCAAGCTCGACGAAGGCCGCTACGACGCCATCGTGCTGGCCACCGCCGGCCTGGTGCGGCTGGGCATGGCCGACCGCATCCGGGCGCGCTGCGACGTGGCCACCATGCTGCCCGCCGCCGGCCAGGGCGCGCTCGCCTTCGAGGTGCGCAGCGAGGCCACGGCCTTGCGCGAGGCCCTGGCCACGCTCATCCATGCACCGTCCTGGCTTGCCGTGCATGCCGAACGTGCGGTGTCGCGGGCGCTGGGCGGCAGTTGCTCCATGCCGCTGGCGGCGCTGGCGCAGTGGCAGGGCAACTGCCTGCGCCTGGATGCCCTGCTGGGCGACCCGGCCGACGTGCACGCACCGCTGATCCGCGCTCACGCTGAGGCCGATTTCACCCGCCCCGGCGCCCCGCAGCCCGACGCGCAAGACACCGCCGCGGCCGAGGCCCTGGGCCTGGAGGTGGCCGAACGCCTGCGCGGTGCCGGCGGCGAGCCCATCCTGGCCGCGCTGCGGGCCGCCGCGGCTTGAGAGCCAGTCACCTGTCGTGAGAATCGTCGTCACCCGGCCTGAGCCGCAGGCAGCCCAGTGGGTCGAACTGCTGGGGCGGCGCGGCGTGGATGCGGTCGCGCTGCCGCTGATGCACATCGTGGCCGTGCGCCCCTCGCAGGCCGAGATGCACGAGCTGTGGCAGCGGCTGTCGGGCTACCAGCTTGTCATGTTCGTCAGCCCCAATGCCGTCAGCCATTTCTTCGTGGATTACCTGCCCGGGGTGCCCTGGCCGGCCGGCCCGGTGGCGGCGGCCACAGGCCCCGGCACGGTGGCCGCCTTGCGCGAGGCCGGCGTGCCGGCGCAGAGCATCGCCGCCCCGGCGCTGGACGCCCCGCAGTTCGATTCACGCTCGCTGTGGACCGAACTGCGCGGGCACGACTGGCGCGGCGCGCGCGTGCTCATCGTGCGCGGCGAAGGCGGCGGGCGCGACTGGCTGGCCGAAACCTTGCGTGCGGCCGGCGCCACGGTGGACCTGCTCGCGGCCTACCGGCGCGCCACCCCGACCTGGAACGACGCGCAATTCGTCTTGCTGGACCAGGCGCTCGCGCAGCCCAATGCGCATGCCTGGTTCTTCAGCAGCAGCCAGGCCATTGCCAACCTGGTGACGCAACTGCGCCACCTGAAGCGCAGCCCGCCCTGGGAACGCATGCACGCGCTCACCACGCACCCGCGCATCGAGGAGGCCGCCTTGCGCGCCGGCTTTGCCCAGGTGCGCCTGCTGGCCCCCACGGTGGACTCGCTGGTGCAGGTGGTGCAGGCCATGGTGATCGCGCCCAGGGCTTGACGCCGGGCCCCCTGCCTGGGGTTCGATCTCCCTCAGACCGGCGTGTCCATGCCTCGCCGGTTCTTGCTGCCAGCACATAGAATAAGAAACATTCTCGTTTGCGCAGGTGGTCCACATGCTTCACGGTGTTCTTCGCCCGGGCGTCGTCTCTGCCGACATCGCCCCCGCTCACGCCGGGCCCTCGCTGACCCTGGCCGAGACCCCTTTGCGCCAACGCCATGTGGTGGTGGCGGTGCATGCACCGGCCAGTGCGCCTGAATGGGCCCGCTGGCTTGAGGAGATCGGCTTCATCGCCGGTGAGCCGGTGATGCTGATGGCACGCGGCGCTTTGGGCGGTGACCCGCTGGTGGTGCGGGTGGGCCAGTCCACCTTTGCGCTGCGGCGTGCCGAGGCGGCCTGCGTGCAGGTGGAGGCGGCCGCATGAGCCCGCCGGGCCGCCACGGCTCCGAAGGAGCCCGTTCCGGGCTCGTGGGCGAATCCCGCAGTGCGCAGCACGAAGGGATCTTCCAATGAACGAGGCGGTCGTCCATTTCCACCGCGGCGGTCCGCTGATTGCCCTGGTCGGCAACCCGAACTGCGGCAAGACGGCACTGTTCAACCTGCTCACCGGCAGCCGCCAGAAGGTGGCCAACTATGCCGGCGTCACGGTCGAGCGCAAGGAAGGCAAGCTCCTCACCTCCGCCGGCCGGGCGCTGCGCATGCTCGACCTGCCCGGCGCCTACAGCCTGCACCCGCGCTCGCCCGACGAACGCGTGACCTGCGACGTGCTCTACGGCCGGGCCCAGGGCGAGAAGCGGCCCGACCTGGTGGTATGCGTGGTCGACGCCACCAACCTGCGCCGCAACCTGCGCCTGGTGCTGGCCGTCAAGCGCCTGGGCCTGCCTTGTGTGGTGGCGCTCAACATGGCCGACCTGGCCGCCCGCCGCGGCGTCATCGTCGATGCTGATGCGCTGGCCGCCGAACTGGGCGTGCCGGTGGTGCCCACGGTGGGTGTCAAGAGCGAAGGCGCCGAGCGCCTGCGTGCGCTGCTCGATGACCCGCAGTCCTGGCAGCGCGGCACGGCGCCCGGGCCGCACAGCGGCACCGAACCCACCACCGGCACGCGCGCCGACCATGCCGAGGTGCACGGCATCCTGCAGCGCCTGGGCCTGGCCGACGTGCTGCCACACACGCCCAGCGACCGCATCGACCGCATCGTGCTGCACCCGGTGATGGGGCCGCTGCTGCTGGCGGTGCTGCTGTTCCTGGTGTTCCAGGCCGTGTTTGCCTGGGCCGAGGCGCCCATGGACGCCATCAAGGCCGCCACGGCCTGGCTGGGCGACAGCATCGGTGCGCTGCTGCCCGAAGGCTGGGTGCGCAGCCTGGTGGTGGATGGCGTCATTGCCGGCGCCGGCGGGGTGGTGGTGTTCCTGCCGCAGATCCTGATCCTGTTTTTCTTCATCATCGTGCTTGAAGAGTCGGGCTACCTGCCGCGGGCCGCCTTCCTGCTCGACCGGCTGATGGGCGGCGTGGGCCTATCGGGGCGTTCGTTCATTCCCTTGCTCTCCAGCTTCGCCTGCGCCATCCCCGGCATCATGGCCGCGCGCACCATCGCCAACCCGCGCGACCGGCTGGTGACCATCATGATCGCGCCGATGATGACCTGCTCGGCCCGCCTGCCGGTGTATGCGCTGCTGATCGGCGCCTTCATTCCGGCGCGCCAGGTGGCCGGCGGCTTTCAGTTGCAGGGGCTGGTGCTGTTCGCCCTCTATGTGGCCGGCATCGTGGGTTCTCTGGCAGTAGCCTGGGTGCTGAAGCGTTTCACCGCGCGCGGGCAGGTGCGCTCGCTCATGATGGAGTTGCCCGACTACCACTGGCCCACGCTGCGCAACGTGGCCATCGGCCTGTGGCAGCGCGTGGTCATCTTCATGAAGCGGGTGGGCGGCATCATCCTCGTGCTGACCATTGCGCTGTGGTTCCTGGCCAGCTTCCCGGCGCCGCCGGCCGGCGCCACCGGGCCGGCCATCGAATACAGCCTGGCCGGCATGCTGGGCCGAGGGCTGGCCGTGCTGTTCGAGCCCATCGGCTTCAACTGGCAGATCAGCATCGCCCTGGTGCCCGGGCTGGCCGCGCGCGAGGTGGCGGTGAGTGCGCTGGGCACCGTGTATGCCCTCTCGGCCGCCGGCGACGACACGGCGCAGGCGCTCACGCCTCTCATCGCGCAGGGCTGGAGCCTGGCCACGGCCTTGTCGCTGCTGGCCTGGTACGTGTTCGCACCGCAATGCCTCAGCACCCTGGCCACCGTGAAGCGCGAAACCGGCGGCTGGCGCATGCCGCTGCTGATGGCAGGCTACCTGTTCGCGCTGGCCTACGCGGCGTCTTTCATCACGTACCGGGTGGCGGTGTGGTTCGGGGCTTGAGCGCCGGCTGAGAGCCTGTGAAGAATTCCGCCAAGGCCGCTCATCCCGCGCCAAAAGCCCCACTCGGCGTTGCAAATGCTCGCCGTAGCCCGGGCTACGTCTGCGCTTTGCGTCTTGATTGGGACCTTTGGCGCGGTCTGCTCGGCCCTGCCGGGAATCTTCACGGGCTCTGACGACTGGGCGGGCGGCAGGGCGGTGCCCGCCGCGGATGGGCGGCGCTCGCGTCGCACGCGCCGATAGAATCGCTGCCGCGCCGGCCCCATGGCAGGTCGGCGCGAGTCTCCCCGCCACGCCATCACCCCTTGGAATCACCCAGCCCCTTGCCCCCTCCCGACGCCCAGGCGCCTGCGCTGCCCGCGGCACTGCCTTTGCCGCGCCGTATCCCGCAGTGGGCCCAATTGGCGTTCGGTGTGCTGGTGGTGGTGGCCGCTTTTGCCGTATACGTGGCCTGGCAGACCCAGCAGCGCGTGATCCTGCTGGAGCAGGAGCAGGCACGGCGCTACCAGCTCATCGCCGAACAGGCCGCCGAGGCGCGCGTGCTGGCCAAGCAGGCGCAGGACGTGTCGCGCGAATCGGCCGCCAAGTCTGCCCTGCTGGAGGTGCGGGTGGCCGAGGTGGCCTTGCAGCGTGGCCAGCTCGAAGAGCTGATCCAATCGCTGTCCCGCTCACGTGACGAGAACCTGGTCACCGACATCGAGGCTGCCATTCGCGTGGCCTTGCAGCAGACCGCCATCACCGGCAGCGCCGAGCCGCTGGTGGCCTCGCTGCGCTCGGCCGAGGAGCGCCTGGCCCGCGTGAACCAGCCGCGCCTGGAGGGCGTGCGCCGGGCCCTGGCACGCGACCTGGATCGCGTGCGCTCGGTGGGCGTGGCCGACATTGCCTCGCTGCTGATCAAGATCGACGAAGTGGTGCGGCTGGTCGATGACCTGCCGCTGCTGAGCATGGCCGGTACCGCGGCCCCTGTCGTCGTCGCGGCCCCAGCGCCGCGCCCGGCGGCGCGCGCGCGTACCGCGGCCAGTGTGCCTGCGGCCAAGGAGGCGGCTGTCGCCGAGGCCGACGCAGGCGGGTGGCGCAGTTGGCTGGCCGTGGCGCACCAGCCCCTGCAGGACCTGTGGGCCGGCCTGCGCTCGCTGCTGCGGGTGACCCACATCAACCAGCCCGAAGCCATCCTCATTGCGCCCGAGCAGAGGTTCTTCCTGCGCGAGAACCTGAAGCTGCGCCTGCTCAACGTGCGCCTGGCGTTGCTGAGCCGGCAGTACGACACCGCCCAGGTGGACCTGCAGGTGGCGCAGGCCGCACTGGCACGCTACTTCGACACCTCATCGCGGCGCACGGCGGTGGCGCAGGAACTGTTGAACCAGGCCGTGACCCAGGGCCGCATGTCCGCGGTGCCCCGCCCCGACGAGACGCTGGCGGCCCTCACCGCCGCCGCGGCAGGAAAGTAGCCGTGCGCGGCGTGGTCTGGCTGTTGCTGATCTTCGCGGTCGCCGTGATCGCGGCTACCACGTTCGGCAACAACGACGGCCTGGTTTCCATCTACTGGCACCCCTGGCGGGTGGACTTGTCGTTCAACCTGTTCGTGCTCTTGATGCTGGTGGCCAGCATCGTGCTCTATGCGCTGGTGCAGGCCGTCAATGCGCTGGTGGGCCTGCCGCGCCGCGCGCACGAATGGCGCCTGCTGCAAAGGGAGCGTGTCGCCCAGGCTGCCTTGCGTGAGGCCTTGTCGTTTTCGTTCGCGGGGCGCCATAGCCGGGCGCGCCGTGCGGCGCAACGCGCCATCGAGGCCCAGGCCCCCAGCCACGAACTCTCCGGCGATGCGCAGTTCACCGCGCTGGCTCATCTGCTGGCGGCGCAGAGCGCTCACCGCCTGCAAGACCGCGCGGCCCGCGACGACCAGCTGCAAAAGGCCCTGGAACTTGCCCAGGCCCATGCCGCGGCGCGGCCGGTGGGCGAGGGCGCCCGCCTGCTGGCGGCCGAATGGGCCATTGAAGACCGCGATGCCGAGCGAGCACTGTCCGACCTGGCGGCCCTGCCGCCCGGCGTGGCGCGCCGTACGCAGGCACTGCGCCTGCGCCTGCAGGCCGCGCGCCTGGCCCGCCAACCCCTGGAGGCGCTGCGCACGGCCCGTCTGCTGGCCAAGCACCAGGCCTTCGCCCCGGCCGCTGCGCAAGGCTTGCTGCGCGCGCTGGCCATCGACCTGCTGGACAGCGCACGCGACGGTGATCAACTGCTGAAGTCCTGGCGGCAGCTTGACGATGCCGACCGTGCCGATGCGTTCATTGCCGCGCAGGCCGCTCAGCGCGCTGGCGACATGGGCATCCCCCGCGAAGGCCGTGCCTGGCTGCGCCCGTTCTGGGAGCGCCTGCCGCGGCTGAGTGAAGGCGAACGTGCCGCGGTGACCCGTGCCTTGCTGGGCGTGATGCAAGGCCTGCCCAGTGACTGGCTGCCCTTGATCGAAGGCGCCGTGCGCGAGTTGCCCACTGACCCCACCGTGGCTCACGCCGCAGGCCGTGCACTGGCAGAGCGGCAACTGTGGGGACGTGCGCGCCGCCTGCTGGAGTTCGCGGCCAACGCACCGCACGCCGACGCCGTGCGCCGCCGCGATGCGTGGCGCACATTGGCCAAATTGGCCGAGCAAGAAGGCGATACCGAGCGTGCACATGAATGTCATCGCCAAGCCGCCACACTGGGCTAAGAGCGCTGCTATACTGCTCCGCTCAGCGCGGCTGTAGCTCAGTTGGATAGAGTACTTGGCTACGAACCAAGGGGTCGTGGGTTCAATTCCTGCCAGCCGCACCAGTTCTACTGCAGTACCGATAACGGCCTAGAGGCTTGCCCCTCTAGGCCGTTTTCTTTTGCTGGAGGGCTTTTTGGGAGATTGATTGATGCGGGCGAACAAAGGCGCGGTTGGCGTCGACGTATTGGGCCTCGCCATGTGTCAGGGCATCTGACGCCCGCTCTCCTGCGCGTCTTTCACGATGCGGCCTGGCGTGCGGCCGAGGATGCGCTTCAGCGAATTCGTGAGATGCGCCTGATCGGCGAAGCCCAGGTCCGCAGCCACCGATGCGGGCGGCTGGCCGGCCCCCAGGCGGTTGGCCGCCTCGTGGGCCCGCAGCACCTGCTGGAAGGTTTTCGCGCTCAGGCCGGTGACCTCGGCGAAGTGGCGTTGCATGGTGCGATCGTCGAGTTCGCGCAGTGCGCCGTCCAGCGCGCGACGCACGGTCCGGTCACGCTCGATCACCCCTTTCGCCGCCAGCCGTTGCACGAACTGCTCGGCGTTGTCGAAGCTGGGCACCTCCAGCCGCTCGTGCCCAAGCCAGTGGTGCCGCCGGCCGTCCAGCGGACACACCAGCCCCTGATGCGCCGTCATCCGGCCCGGCCGCTGCGGCATGTAGACCTCGGGACGGAACGAGATGCTCAGCAAGGTGTCGCCCGGGCTCCAGTCGGCCACCACCGGCGCAGCGATCTGGCCGGTCTGCACCACCAGCAGCTCGCCGTTGCGCTGGATGAAGAGCATGTCCCAGGACCCATCGGGTGCCACGGTTTCCTGCACGGCGTGCGTGAACTGCACGCGGCGGATCTTCGTGGCGAACGGCGAGTCCGCAGGGCGCTCTTGCTCGCTCATCACGCTCATGGGGGCGGCGTCTCCTCATCTGCCGGGCCCCAACGCTATCAGAGACGTGGTGGCGAGGGCAACGCCCCGCGCTGGCTGTGTCCTCAGGCCTGCTTGCCGAAGAAGCGCCGCATGTCCTCGACAAGCAGCGCGGGCTCTTCTTCGGTAGCGAAATGGCCGCCGCGCGGCATCTCGGTCCACTGCACCAGCCGGTGGTTGGCACGCGCGGCAAAGCTGCGCACAGACCGGAAATCGGCCGGGAAAGAGGCCACGGCGGTGGGCACCGGGTTGGGCAGGTCGCGGTAGCCCGCCCCGCTGCGGGCGTTCTCGAAGAAGAACTCCGCCGCCTGCCCGCCGGTGGCCGTGAACCAGTAGATCGACACATGGGTGAGGAAGCGGTTGGGGTCAATCGTGGCCGCCGACTCGCCTTCGAAGCCGAGGAACAACTCGGCGTTCCACGCCAGTTGCGCCACCGGTGAATCGGCCAGGCCGAAGGCAAGCGTGCCCGGCCGCTTCGACTGGATGTCGGCATAGCCGTTGTACTTCTGGAAGCGCGCAAGATTGGCGAAGCCGGCCTGCTCGAAGGGCGACAGCGCGTCCATCTCGCCCGGCGTGCCGCTGGGGAACGCGAAGATCTGCTGCAGGTGCACGCCCGTCAGGCCGGCAGGCTGCAGGATGCCCAGTTCGCGCCCCACCAGTGCGCCGGCGTCGTTGCCCTGCGCACCGTAGCGCGCATAGCCCAGCCGCGTCATCAGCGTGTCCCAGGCGGCGGCCGTGCGTGCGGCATCCCAGCCAGGGCCGGCCAGCGGCGACGAGAAGCCGAAACCCGGCAGCGACGGAATCACGAGGTCGAAGGCCACGGCCGGATCCAGCCCGTGGGCACGCGGGTCGGTCAGCGGCCCGATCAGCGCCAGGAACTCCGCCACCGTGCTCGGCCAGCCATGGCTCAGGATCAGCGGGAACGCATTCGGCTCGGCCGACTTGATGTGCAGGAAGTGGAGGGTCTGGCCGTTGATCTCGGTCAGGAACTGCGGGTAGCGGTTGAGCCGCGCTTCGTGGGCGCGCCAGTCGTAGCCGTCGGCCCAATAGGACGCGAGTTCGCGCACCCGCGACAGGGCTTGCCCACGGCTCCAGTCGTCGCTGGACGGCTTGGGCCAGCGTGTGCCGCGCAGCCGGGCCCGCAGGTCGTCAATCTGGGCTTGCGAGATGTCGATGCGGAAGGGGCGGATGGCGGTGTTCATGAGAGTCTCCTGAGCGGTGTGTGGCAACAGCCTCACTATTCCGTGGCGCCGCCTCCAGGTCTTGTAAAAAACCGCCAGGACCCTCCGGCCGGCGGTTGGCTTTTGAGCCCGACGAGGCTGTTGCCGATTCGGATCTCGTTGACGTGGAGGGCCGGATCGAGTGCGCCTTGCCGGCGAGCTTGCGGGCCTGGCTGCTTAAGGCGAGGAGGTGTATGTCGCCATGTGGGGTGAGCCGCGGTTCTGAGAGCCTGTGAAGAATTCCGCCAAGGCCGCTCATCCCGCACCAAAGGCCCCACTCGGCGTTGCAAATGCTCGCCGTAGCCCGGGCTACGTCTGCGCTTTGCGTCTTGATTGGGACCTTTGGCGCGGTCTGCTCGGCCACGCCGGAAATCTTCACAGGCTCTGAGTGAAAGAAAGGCGCCTGGGTGGCGTCGTCGGGAAAAGCGCATGGAGATGTACGCGGCACGGCGGTCGTGGCGGGCACGGCTCAGCCCGGGTAGTAGATGACGCGCGGATCGTCTGCCGCGCGGGTGTAGTCCCAGGCGGCATCGACCAGCTTCTCCAGGTCGTACACGGGGCGCCAGCCGAGCAGGAACTTGATCTTGCTGTTGTCCAGCCAGGTAGAGCGGAACGGCGTGCGCACGTCCACCCGCGGCAGCCCGCGCGTGGCGGCCAGGTAGGCGCCCAGGCGGCCGTAGTCCACCGGCTCGTCCATGCTCACATTGAACAGTTGCTGCCGCGCCTTGGGGTGGCCGATGGCCAGGGAGATGGCGGCCACGAGGTCGTCCACGTGCACGAAGTTGCGCTGCACCGGCAAGCCTTGCGCATCCAGCATCACGGGCACGGCCTGGGCACGGCGGTGGCGGGCCGCGGCCTCGGCGCCCACCAGGTCGCACCAGCGCGGGCCGCCAAAGACATCGTCACCAAAAGACAGGTGGAAGCGCAGGTCGTCGTGCGCCATGATCCACGGCGCACGCAGGCAGCAGCCGTTCAGGTCGTACTGCACGAAGTACTGCTGCAGCATCACTTCCTCCAGCACCTTCGACAGCGCATAGCAGCCCGGGTAGGCGCTGTGCGGCTGCGACTCGACCACCGGCACCGGGTGGGGGTAGAAGAAGTGGCCCACCGCGGCGTCGCCGCCCACCAGCACGAACTGCTGGAACGTGGGGCTGCCGCGGCAGGCTTCGAGCAGCCAGAACAAGCCCTTCACGGCCACGTCCATCACGGTGTCGGGCGTCTCCTTGCTGGTGGCTAGGTGCAGCACGTGGGTGGCGCCGCGCACGGCCTGCTCGGCCACCTCGCGGTGCTCGATGGACCCGTGCAGCACCTCGACCCGCGGGCCGGCGTCGAGGGGGCGCTGGTGGCACAGCGCGCGCACCCTGAAGTCCCTGAAGCGCGGGTCGTCCAGCAGCCGGGCAATGAAGACCTGCCCGACCTTGCCGGTGGCCCCAGTCACGAGGATGAGAGAGTCGATGCTCATGGGACGGGGCCACTCCGGGGCCGGGGCGCAGCAGGCAGGACACAGGCCCCGCCAAGGTGCTGCAAATTCTAGGCGCCAATGTATTGGCGATTATTGGCAATAACCCGGCTTGGGGCGAGGTGCCCACATCTCGGCCGGCGCCGGGCCGCCCCAAGGCGGCCGAGCACCCGCTCGGCGGGTGGCACCGGTACCCCGGGGCCGGGTGCCCACAGTCTCTCAGTTGCGCTTGGTCGCGGTCCAGGTGCCGCCAGCGCCCGCGCCGGTGGCCCAGGTGCCCGACGCCGTGGTGGCCGTCAGCGTGCCGTCGAAGGCCGTCCCCGTGGCCAGGGTGGCGGCCAGGCTGGCCGCGCCGCCGGCCATCACCGGACCCCAGACGACGAACGACTGCCCGTTGATGGAGGAGGCGCAGGCGCCGGTCGCGGCGCCATTGGCATCCACGAACACCGCACCACAACTGCCGCTGTCAGAGCCGGTGTAGGCGGCCGCCCAGGTGCCGGCAAAGGGCGACGGCGTGTCGCCGATGGCCGGGGGCGTGATGCCCAGTTCGCCCGCCAGGGCCTCGAAGGCCACCCGGTTCAGGCGCGTGTTCGTGTCGTCGGTGGGCTTGTCCTGCCAGCCCAACCAGACCCGGCCGTTGCGCTGGATGAAGACGCGGGTGAAGGTCTGCGGCGTCTGGACCGCCGGCATGACCGGAAAGCGCATCACGGGCGTGCTGCCGTCGCTGGCCAGGCCGCGCTCGTAGAGGCCCGTAGCGGCCGGCGTGCAGTTGGATTGCGCATTCGTCTGCGTGTTGATGTCGCACAGGTAGAGTGCCACCGCATTGGCCGGCCCGAAGGCCGCGCGCAGCCGCTCCTGCGGGCACAGCACCTGGCCGCAGGCCGCCGAGCCATGCAGGTTGCTCATGGACACCGTGTTGGACGGCGTGGGCGTGGTCGGCACGGGGTAGGCCGAAACCAGGCCTGTGAGCGTGGTGACGCCGGAAACCGAACCATCGGACACGCGGTAGCCGATAGGCGTGACGGTCGATCGGCTGATGACGGTACGCAGCCGCGCGCCGGCCGGCATGGTGCCGGTCAACGTAGCGGGGTCCACGCCCAGCACGGCGGAAGAGGTATTGGTGCTGAGGTCCTGGATCCGGCTCACGACGCTGGCCATGTTGTGCCCGCTCACGTCCAGCTCCATGCGCGCGCCCGCATAGACAAAGCCATTGCCGTGCAAGGTGATGTTGGGGCTGCCCGCGGTATTGACATTGGGCGTGGCCGAGGTCTTGTTGACCCAGGCCCCGGAGGCAGTGAGGAAGATGGCCGAGTCGTACAAGGTGCTGGCCGGCACCGGCACGCCGCCTGCCACCGTGACGCGTTCGTCATAGAAGGTGAACAGGCCCGCGGCGTCGGGCACGTTGCTGGAGTAGAAGTAGCGCAGGGCGTAGTTGCCGGCATTGGTGAAGCTGAACTGCCGCATCCAGTAGCCAGCCGCCGAGGCGGCGGCCGGATGCACGATGGGCGGCATGCCGGCTTGCAGGCTGGCCACGAGGGTAGGCACCACGCCGGCGAGCGCCGCGTTGTCGCCGGCCGTGGCACCGGTGTAGTCGTTGTAGAGGCTGGCGGTGGACACCTGGAGCTGGGCCGCCACGGCAGCCTCGGCCGCGGCCAGGCTCAGGCCGCCGGCCACGCCGGCCTGGACCAGGTGCGTGATGGGGCTGATCAACCCGCCCTTGCCGGCTGGCGCGCGGAGCGTGTAGGCCGTGCCCACGGTGGCGCCGGGGTGGGCCGCATCCACGGCCGTGGCCGGGACCACCGCCACCAGGGCCGCGCCGGCGGCCAGTTGCTCCACGCTCAGGCCGGCAATCGTGTAGGCACCCAGCGCACTGGTGGCCGCCGAGGCGGGATCGGCAGCATCGCAGGCGCCGTTGGCATCCAGGTCCAGGCATACCGGGGCTCCCTGCAGGGCCCCCGCCGCGATCACCACGCCCTGGAGCGTGCCCTCTCCTTCCACCGCCTGGCGGCCGGCAACGGGTTTGGCCGTGTCGCCGCCGGAGTCGCCGTCGCCGCCGCCGCCGCAGGCGGCAAGGGTGAGCACGACGGCACCGGCGAGGAGCCGGCGGGGCATGGGCGCGGGGGGCTTGGGCATGTGCAGGTCTCCACGCTTGAAAGATGTAACTCAATGGTAACTGCAGGCTCCCATGCCGACGGAGTGGCCAGGTCGGCCGCCTCAAGCCCCGCCGCCCGCCGCCGATAAGGTGATTGGCAGTCCCTGGCCAGGCCCGACACCGGCAATCGCCGAAAAAGGCCCCGGAGCCTGCCCGTGCGGGATTCACCTCAGGGTCGCGCATGCCCCCGCCCGTGACATGACCATGCTCATTCAGTTGCGACATCCCCGGTACTGGGCGCCCGCGCTTGTGCTAGCGCTGGGCGTGACCCTCACGGCCTTGACGGCCGACGCGTTGCGCCGCTCCGAGCGTGACCAGCGGGCCATGCAGCTCTCCAATGTGGCCGACGGCTTTGGCGCGCTGCTGCAGATGCACCTGGCCGGCTGCGAGGAGGCCTTGCGTGCGGCCTCCATGGTGGTGAGCGTGGACCCCCACCTGGACGACGCGCAATGGCAGGCCGTGGGGCGCCAGGTGCGCGTGGGCGAGTTCAATGCCTGCGCCGAATCGATGATCTACCTGGACGCCAGCTCACCCCGGCAGCCCGACACGCGTGCGGCCCAGGCCGCTGCGGCCCCCGGTGGCTTCGCGCAGCGCAGCCTGCTCACGCCGCCCGGTGCGCCCGGCCTGCGCTTCGACCCCTGGCAAGACCCGGCGCACCGGGCCGCCATGGAAGCCGCTCGCGACCAGGGCCAGCCGCGCCTCACGACGCGCGTCACCTGGCCGGGCATCGATCCCGCCGTGCACGTGGTGGTGTGGTACATGCCCGTGTACCGGCGCGATGCGGTGCCCGATTCGCCCGAGCAGCGCGCCGAGGCACTGATCGGCTACGTGGGCACGCCGATCCGCGTGCCGGGCGTGGTGGAGGTGCTGGCACAGCAGTTTCCGGATGCCCGCCTCTGGCTGGAGTGCCACTCCGGAACCAGCGACATGTTCAAGCTGCCGGGCGCGGGTGCCGCCGCAGATGTCGGCTCCTCCGCCACCGACGCGTCGGCCAGCGCGCCGCGGGCCGCCGGGTCCAGCCCCCTGCCCGGCACCTCGCGCGAGCGCACCCTGCGCGTGGGCGGGCGCTGGTGGACCCTGCGCGCCGCGCTCGACACACCGCAGGCCGGGCTGCTGGAACAGGTGCGCCCCAGCACCATGACCCTGGCTGCCGGCCTGGCGCTGTCGGCCCTGTCGGCCTGGCTCGCCTGGCAGTTGCTGACCCAGTCGGCGCGTGCGCACGCCCTGGCGCGCCGCTACAGCCGGGAATCGCTGGAGCGGGAGGCGCGCCTGCGCTCCGTGCTCGACGGTGCGCGCGACGGCATCTTCACCCTCGACGTGAACGGCCGCGTGCTCGGGGCCAACCACGCCGTGCAAGAGATCCTGGGCCATGCCGAGGCTGATCTTCTGGGCCGCGAGGCCACGCTGCTGCTGCCGCCCGAGCACCAGCCCGCGTATCGCACGCAGTGGGACGCCTTCCTGCGCGAGGCGCGCCAGCGCGAGGACGGCCACGGGCCCACCTGCGAGCTGGCGCTGCGCCACCGCGGCGGCCGCTGGCTGCACGTGCGCAGCAGCCTGAGCCTGGTGCGCACCGAGGCGGGCGAGCTGGTGGTGTGGATGCTGGGCGACATGACGCACGAGCGCGAGATGGAACGCCAGGCCCACCAGGCCGCCACGCTGAACCAGGCCATCATGGACGCGGCCCCGATCGGCGTGATGACGATCGGGGCCTCAGGCGCCATCACCACCGCCAACCACGCCGCGCACCTGATGCACGGCTACGAGCCCGGTGAACTGCCGGGCCGGCCGGCCGGCCTGCTGCACGAGCCTGGCGACGATGCGCGCGCCGATGCACGTGGCGAGGCCGCCGCGGGCGCACCGCAGGCCCGCGGGCACGGCGCGGAAGCCGAATGGACCGCGGTGCGCAAGGACGGCAGCCGCTTTGCCGCCGGCGTGGTGGCGCTGCCGCTGCGCGACGCCGCCGGGCAGGCACTGGGCGGGCTGCGCATCGTGACCGACATCACCGAGCGCAAGCGCGCGGCGGCAAAGATCGAGCACATCGCGCTGCACGACAGCCTCACCGGCCTGCCCAACCGGCTGCTGCTGCAAGACCGCGCGGAGCAGGCCTTGTCGCGCGCGCGGCGCCAGTCCGAGTGCTGCGCGCTGGTGCTGCTCGACCTGGACCGCTTCAAGCAGATCAACGACACGCTGGGCCACGCGGTGGGCGACGAAGTGCTCACGGTCGTGGCACAGCGCCTCACGCGGGCGGTGCGCGGGTCGGACACGGTGGCCCGCATGGGCGGCGACGAGTTTGCCCTGGTGCTGCCGGATCTGCGCCACCGCGAGCAGGCCGCCGAGGTGGCCCGCAAGGTACTGGCCGCACTCGCCGACGAGCTGGTGATCGAAGGCCACCGGCTGCACGTGACCGCCAGCATCGGCGTGGCGCTCTATCCCGCCCACGGCACCGAGCAAGCCACCCTGCTGCGCAATGCCGACGCGGCGATGTACGACGCCAAGGCACGCGGCCGCGACGCCGTGTCGGTGTACGACGAACGCATGTCCGAGCAGGCCAGCGACCAGCTGGCCCTGCAGGCCGACCTGCGGCAAGCCCTGGCCGGCCATCAGCTGGTGCTGCACTATCAGCCGCTGGTCGACGCCGTCACCGGCGAGGTGCACGCGCTGGAGGCCTTGCTGCGCTGGCAGCACCCCGAGCGCGGCCTGGTGCCGCCGGTGGAGTTCATTCCCCTGGCCGAGGACACGGGCCTGATCGTGCCCATCGGGGCCTGGGTGTTGCGCCAGGCCTGCCTGCAGCTGGCCCGGCTGCGCGCACTGGGCCGCCCGCACCTGCGCATGGCCGTGAACCTGTCGCCCCGGCAGTTCAAGGCCGACGGCCTGGAAGCCAGCGTGCGCGAAGCCCTGGCCGCGGCCGGCCTGCCCGGCGAGGCGCTGGAACTGGAGATCACCGAGTCGGTCCTGATGAACTCGGTGGAGCGTACCCAGCACATCCTGGCCACGCTGCGGGCCATGGGGGTGCGCATTGCCATCGACGACTTCGGCACCGGCTATTCGTCGCTGAGCTACCTGGCCAGCTTCCCGGTGCAGACCGTCAAGGTGGACCGCAGCTTCGTGCGCCAGATCGACTCGGGCGAAGGCACCGCGCTGCTGGCCGGCGCCATCGTGGCGATGGCGCACCGCCTGGGCATCGAGGTGGTGGCCGAGGGCGTGGAAACGCTCGACCAGCACAGCCACCTGATCGACCTGGGCTGCGAGCTGCTGCAGGGCTTCCGCTTCAGCAAGCCGGTGCCCTTTGAGCAACTGGCCGAGGTCATGGCGCGGGTGGAAGGCATGGCGCGCCTGGATCCGGACCTGCGGGTGGAGATCTGGGGCGACCTGGTGGTGACAGCCTGACGGCATGCCCTGGCCGTGGGCATGAGATGAAAGCGTGCGGAACCCGAGGTTCGTGGAGAAACTCCGTTCGCACTGAGCTTGTCGAAGTGCCTGCTCGCAGGGCACCAGGGGCTTCGGCACGCCTGAGCAGGGGCAGAAGCGGGCCGCCTCAACGCCACGCCGGCTTGGGCGCCACCAGCGCCGCGGTGGCCCGCTCGGGCGGCCAGACCACCTCGAACTCATCCCCCTGCCACTGGCTCACGGTGCCCGGCACGCTGGCGTTTTCGCTGCCGGCAAAGCGCACCGGGCCGATCACCGTGCTGAACTCGTTCTTGGCGATCCGGTCGCGCAGCGCCTTGCGGTCCAGCCCCACCGCGGCCACCGCCTGCTGCAGCACCTGCAGGCCGGCCCAGCAATGCCCGCTGGCCCAGCGGTCGGGCTGCCGGTTGAACTTCGCCACGTGCGCATCCACATAGGCGCGCGCCTGCGGGTTGCTCCTCACATTCCATGAGCCCATGCCCAGCACGCCTTCGGCGCCAGCCTGCATGGCCGTGCGATAGCTCGGGAAGGCGGCACCGACCGAGGTGTAGAAGAACGCCGGGTTGAAACCCTCGTCGCGCGCCTGGCGGCTGGCCAGCAAGGTGTCGCCCGGGTAGGTGATGCCGATGAACGCATCCGGGTTCAAGGCCTTGAAGCCGCGCAGCATGGGCGCCAGGTCCTTGATGCCGGGCGCGTAGCTGCGCCGGTCCAGCACCTGCAGCGAGGTCTTCTTCAACGCCAGGGTCAAGGCGGAGAAGTTCTCCAGGCCGAACAGGTCGTCCATGTACAGGAGCACTACAGTCCGGGCACCCTTGGCCACCAGCATGTCCAGCAAGGCGCCCATCATCTTGTCGGGCTGCTGCAGCAGGGAAAAGAAGTACTGCAGGCCCATGTCGATCAGCTTGCGCCCCGTCGACGTGGGGGCCAGCAGCGGATAGCCATAGCGGTTGCAGAGCGGCGCCAGCGCGATGCCGGCGCTCCCGCCCCAGGGCGCCAGGATCAGGTCCACCTTGTCGCCGCCCATCAGCCGGGTGTAGAGCCGCGTGCAGGTTTCGATGTCGCTGTGGTCGTCGTGGCCGATCAGCTCGATGGGGCGCTTGCGGCCCATCACGTCCAGGCCGCCGGCGGCATTGACCTGTTCGGCCCACAGCAGGTAGTTGGGCTCCTGGGACACCTGCGCCCCGGCCGCCCAGGGGCCTGTGCGAGCGATGGCGTAGCCGATGCGCACCGGGCCGCCGGCCGCTTGTGCAAGAGCCTGGGCCAGCGCCGGCCGGGCGATGGCGGCCGCGGCCAGCGCCAGGCCCTGGGCCACCGTGCGGCGGGTTGCGCCGGAGGCGGCGGCAGGCTTGTGCGCCTGGGGAGAAGTCCGGGACATGGCGAGGGCTCCTTCGTTCGGCTTTGCATGCGGATGCGCATGGCCGCGTGCGACCCAGCTTAGCAGGGCGCGGCCGCCCCGCCTGCACCGAAAACGAGCCAGCCCCGCCCGCTATGCTTGCCCCATGCCCCTGGTGATCGACGCCCAAGACCTGCACAAGCACTACCCCCTGCCCCTGCCCCGCCCACGCGGACAAGGCCTGGCGGCCTGGCTTTTTCCCAAGCCCCACAGGCTGGAGGCCGTCAAGGGGCTGTCGCTGCGCATCGAGGCCGGCGAACGCGTGGCGGTGATCGGGCCCAACGGCGCCGGCAAGTCCACCACGCTGAAGATGCTCACCGGCATCCTGGAGCCCAGCAGCGGCACCGCGCTCGTGCACGGGTTGGTGCCCTGGCACGACCGCCGCGCGCTGGCGCGGCGCATCGGCGTGGTGTTCGGCCAGCGCTCGCAGTTGTGGAGCGAGCTGCCGGTGCGCGATTCATTCGCGCTGTGGCGGCAGCTCTATGACATTGACGCGGCCGAGTTCTCCGCCCGACTGGGCCGGCTGGTGGAGCGCTTTGCCCTGGCACCGGTGCTGCAGCAGCCGGCGGGCCGCCTCTCGCTGGGCCAGCGCATGCGCTGCGAGCTGGTGGCGAGCCTGCTGCACGGCCCAGCCACCTTGTTCCTGGACGAACCCACCATCGGCCTGGACATCACCGCCAAGGCCACCTTGCGTGACCTGATCAAGGCCCACGCCCGCGACGAAGGCCAAACCGTGGTGCTGACCTCGCACGACACGCGCGACGTGGAGCTGGTGTGCGAACGCGTGGTGGTCATCAACCACGGCCGCATCGTGATCGACCAGCCGGTGGAGCAACTGCGCCGCCAGTACATCGGCCGCAAGCTGGTGACCTTGCAGTCGGTGCAGCCCACCCTCTCGCTGGCCCTGCCCGGGCTCAAGATGCGCAGCACGGAGCCGCACCGATCGGTGTTCGAGGTGGACACGCGGCAGGTGCCGGTGGAGCAGGTCATTGCCGAGGCGCTCAAGCAAGGCGGCATCGAGGACGTGACCATCGAAGATCCGCCGATGGAGGAAGTGATCCATGAGATCTATGCCGGTACCCATGCTGCCGTTGCTTGAGACGAGGCCCGGCCCACTGCCCGCCCAGGCCACCGCACGGGCCGCCTGGGCCATGCTGCGCATCGGCGCCGCGGCCGCGCTGGCCGGCCCCACCGTGCTGCTGGGGCGCGCGCTGTTCTTCCTGCTCGTGATGCTGGTGCTGTCCTCGTTCTGGGGCCTGGTGGGTGCGGAGCGGGTTTCGGGCCTGGTGGGCGAATTGCCGCCGCACGGGCTGATGTGCTACGTGGGCGTGACGGAGTGGATCACGCTGTCGGTGCCGGCCGTGCACCTGCGGCTGGAAGACGACCTGCGGCGCGGTGGCATCGAGGCCCAACTGCTGCGCCCGGTCTCGCCGCTGCTGATGCGCCTGGCCGAAGCGGCCGGCGGCATGGGGGTGCGGCTGGCGGTGCTGGGCGCCACCGGCGCCGTGGCACTGCAGTTCACGCAGGCGCCGGCCTGGAGCCTGGGCACCTGGGCGGCGCTGGGAGTGCTGGGCCTGCTGGGTGCCATGCTGGGGTTGCTGTTCCACGCGCTGGTGGGCCTGAGCAGCTTCTGGCTGCGCAGCAACCTGCCGGCCTACCTGATGATGCAGAAGGCCTGCTTCCTGTTCGGCGGCCTGCTGGCGCCCATCACGCTGTACCCGGCCTGGCTGGCCGGGCCGGCCCTGTGGAGCCCGTTCGCGGCGCACCTGTACTGGCCGGCCTCGCTGACGCTGCTGCCGCAGGGCAGCGTGGCCGGGGTGCTGGGGCCGGCGCTGCTGGCCCAGGGAATCTGGGTGGTGCTGCTGGGCGCGGCGGTGGCCGGCTTGTGGCGAGCCGGCTTGAGGCGCGTGCTGCGCGAAGGGACCTGAATGAGCGCTTCCGGCACCTACCGCCTGCAGATCACTTCAGCCATCCGCTTGTCGCTGGCAGAGCGCGCCAACTTCATCGCGCAAGTGGGCGGCATGCTGGTCAACAACGGCTTCATCCTCCTGATGTGGTTCATGTTCTTTGCCGGGTTCCGCCGCGTGGGCGGCTGGCAGCTGGCCGACGTGGCCTTGCTGCTGGGTCTGGCGATGTCGGTGGTGGGCTGGGCCAACGTGGCCGCAGGCGGCTACCGCGACCTGGCGGCACGCATCCTGCGCGGCGAGCTGGACGCCCTGCTGACCCAGCCGCTGCCGGTGCTGCCGCGCCTGCTGGCCGCCGAGAGCCTGGCGCATGGCTGGGGCGACGTGCTCACCGGTGCCGTGCTGCTGGCCACCTCGGCCGGCCTGCGGGCCACGGACCTGCCCATGCTGGCGCTGGGCCTGGCCTGCGGGCTGACCGTGTTCCTGTCCTGCGGCATCCTCTTCGCCAGCCTGGCCTTCTGGCTGCGCGGCGCACGCAGCTTCACGCGCGACCTGGTGGATTTCGTGGTGCTGTTCTCCATGTACCCGGGCTCCATCTGGCAAGGCCCGCTGAAGCTGCTGGTGCACACGCTGCTGCCGGCCGGGTTCATCGTGCTGATGCCGGTGCGGCTGCTGCGCGAGCCGGCCTGGCACGATGCGCTGGCGCTGGTGGCGGCCGCGCTGGTGTATGCGGCGCTGGCCGGCTGGGTGTTCCAGCGGGGCTTGCGGCGCTATCGGCGTGGCGAGGCGCCTTCGGCATGAACCCGAAGCACATCGTCCGCCACGGGTATGACCTGGTGTCCCACGCGTACAGAAGCGACGCGCAAACCGACCCCAGCCCCTTCTACGCGAAGTGGATCGCACGCCTGGTTGCCGACGCCGGCCCGCACCCCCGCATGCTCGACCTCGGGTGCGGGTGCGGCACCCCGGTGGCCCAGGCACTGGCCGCCCATGGGAGCGTCACCGGCGTGGACATCTCGCCCGTGCAGATCGAGCGGGCACGGCGCGCCGTGCCGCACGCCGAGTTCCTGTGTGCGGACATGTCGAGCCTGCAGTTCCCGGACCACTCCTTCGACGCCGTGCTGTCCTTCTACGCGATCATCCACGTGCCGCTGGACGAACAACCCGGCCTGCTCCGGCAGATCGCCCACTGGCTACGACCCGGTGGGGTGTTCGTGGCGACCCTGGGCAGCGGCCTGTGGACCGGCACCGAGCCCGATTGGCTGGGCGTTGCCGGCGCCCAGATGTACTGGAGCCATGCGGACCCGCAGACGTATCGGTCCTGGCTTGCCGCCGCCGGAATGACGGTGGTGGAGGACGAGTACGTGCCTGAAGACGGCGGCACCGCAGGGCACCAGCTTTTTTACGCCAGGCGCGACGGCTGATCCCCGTCGGCCGCCCCGGCAGAACCCGGTTCGCGCCGCCACACGTCGATGAAGGCCTTCACCTTGGCCCAGGCCGGCAGCCGCTCGTCAGACACCGCATCGAGGAAATCCGACAAGCGCTTGGACTTGACCATGGTGTACATGGTCAACGCGATCGTCGGGACGAAGACGACCACGAACAGCCACAGCTTGCGCAACAGCGGCGCATCGGCCTCGGCAAGCAGGTTCATGCCCAGGAAGCCGGTGGTCACGGTACCGATGAGGCCGAAGATCGTCACCACCGTGAGGCGCACCACCGTGTTGGCCTGCCGGCGCAGGCTGTCGGCGTCGAGGTAGTTGTTCATGTCGTGGATGCGCTCCTTCACGCCCAGGTACAGCGGGTCGATCTGCAGGTGCCGGGTGCACATCTCGAACAGCGCCTTCACCTGTGCCTGCTCGCTGACCTCGTGGAACCAGTAGCGGTGGGTGAAGCTGAGGAACGCCACGTAGCTCATGCGGATCTGGCGCTTGAAGCGCTTGATGCTCGCCGGCCGGGTGAGGTCCAGCCCCATCAGCGCTTCGGCGAGCTGGTCCGAGGCCATCAGCAGCGTGGCCTTCTGGAAGTGGGCAATCAGGAAGAGCAGGAAATGCTGGTGGCGGAACTGCGCCAGCACGCCGCGGTTGGCGCAGGCGTAGAACTCGCTGCGCGCGTCGCCCACCACCACCAGGGCATGCCCGGAGCACAGGTAGCGCGTGGCCACATGGGCGAGGAAGGCATCGCGTTCGCGCATGTCGCTGGCGGCGAGCACGCGGCCCCCGGCATCCAGCCATTCGCAACTCGCCGGGCTGTGCTGCGGCTGCCCATCGGCATGCCAGCCGGCCGGGTAGGCGCGCCCGCAGCAGTACAGCAGTTCCTGCACCACCGGCAAGGGCAGTTCGTCGGCGGCCAGCTCCACGTTCAGCAGCACCACGTCGACCCCGTAGAAGAAGTACAGGTCGATGTGGGCCACCGACAGCGTGACCGGCGCATCGCCTGCATGCGGCGCCGCTCGGAATCGTCCACCACGTTGGCGGGGATCAGGCGCAGCGGCCACAGCATCACCTGGCGCAGGTGACGCACCATCACCGGTCCCTTGTCTTGCGGGTGGCCTGGCGAGCCCATACCGGCGGCGCTTTGCAGCATGCGCGCAGTGTAGGCCGGGGCGTGGCCAGACCGAGCACCAGCGCGCCGGAGTGACAATGGCCGGGCGACTCGCCGGCATCCCGCCCGCAGGAACAGGCCTCCCATGGGCTCCCTCCTCCCGTTCTTCCATGCCCCGCACGAGGTGCGCCACGAGATCGGCACGCGCCTGCGGGACCGTCTGTCCGTACCGCAGGGGTTCGCCATGACGGGCACGGGCTCGTTCACGGTGGTGTGGCGTCAGCACGGTGACGTCCGGCAGGCCATCGCCATCGATGCCACCGCCGGGTGTGACGACATCAAGACCGAGCTGACGCTGTGGCTGTCGTCCGAGAAGCTGTCTTCGATATGGGTCGCTGCACTGCCTCCTGCGATCGCCGCCTGGAAGGCGCAGGGCGATGCGTTCTGCGGCGGCATGTCCCACGACTTCCGTCATGTCCTGACAGACCTTGTTCCGTCGCCGTCGGAGGATGAGGTGGTGCGGTTCGATCGTTTCGCGCTGGGTTCACGGGCAGCACTGGACGACTTCACGGCCAGGCTTGGCGATTTCGCAGCCGGCAAGCTCGTGCCGGTTCTGGACGGAATCGGCGACCTGCCCGCTCTCGCGGCATGGGCCTTGAGCGACAGCCGCATCGAGGTCCTGCGCAGCGGCAACGTGTCGCTGCCCGAACAAATGGCCTCTGCGGTGCTGGCCCGGCTGGCGAAACCTTCAGTGTTCGAGGACGTGGCACAGGCGCTGAAGACCAACCGGCACAAGGCCCAACACTGGCGGGTGTTCAACGACCCCGCCGGCCGCCATCTCGACCGGTTGATCGAGCACTTGAGGGCGATGCCTGGTTCGTGACCCCCACGCGCGGCGGCGGGGCGGCATCGTCGGACTCACGGCTTTTTCGGCGGCCCGGTGACAGCCTCGACCTCGATCTCAACCGCGTTGCATGCCAGCTCCCGCGACGCGTGCTGGTCGCGCGGCCGCGGAATCGTGCCCTGCCCCAGCGCGACCACGTCGAACAGCGTCATCTGCGGCTCCACGCGATAGTGCCCTGGCTGGGTGAGGTCAAAGGGCAAGGCCAGGTCGACCGTGGCGCTGCGAGACTGGCCAGGACGCAGGCGGAAGTAAGCGCTCTTGGGCGGATCGCCACGCTTGAAGCGCGGCCCGCGGTACGGCACCTCGGCGCCATCGCGCAGCACGCGCACGTAGCTGCCGAACCAGCCCTCGAAGGGCGTGTTCCATTGCAGCACGTGAAGCGCTGTGCCGCCCTGGTTCGTCAACGTGAACTGCAGGTTCACCGCCTGCCCCACCGGGGCGCGGGCCGGCGCCTTGAGCACGCAGCGCAAGGCGTCGGTTCCATCAGCGAATGACGGCAACGCAGCAGTCAACGACAGCACCAGGGCAACAACAGCGCCCCCCCACCGGCGGCGTTGCAGGCGGGGGGACAAGATCAATGGCTCAATCAATGGCTCACAGGGCATCAAGGCAGTGCCGGGGTGTTCTCGGCAAAGTATTCATGGCTGTCTGCATTGTCCACCGCGCGCGCCGGGTTGGAAATGGCCAGCGCGGCCGCTGCCGATTGGCCGTAGGCCCAGTCGTCGGTGCTGGCCACCGCGTTGAAGTGCGTCATCTCATGGATCAAGGTACCGCCCTTGGAGTCGGTGCCGGTGAGCGGTGCACTCCAGAAGGCGCCGCAGACGTAGATCTTGTACGGCTGCGTCGGGTAGACGTAGGCGTAGGTGTCCGTCTCCGTGCACGAACAATCGACGGTCACGGCCTTGTTCTTGAAGGCGTCTTCGGTGGCCGCAAAGTGGGTCTTGACCGTGGCCCAGCGCGACGTGGACGAACCGAACCACTTCTTGAAGCGCTGCGTGGCCGCCGGCGTGGCGCTCAGGTAGGTGTTGGCCGCCGTGGCGTAGTTGGTGGCAGCAGTGATGGCGCTCTTGATCGTGGTCTGCCGCGATGCCGAGCAGTTGCTGAAGGCCAGGCTGGCAGCGGTCACGGCCAGCGATTGCACCGGCGCTGCCGTGGCGGCCAGGCCACTGCGCTCTTCCAGCCACAGGTAGAGCGGCTCCGAACTCAGAGACACGGCGTCGCCATGGCGGCCGCGGCTGACGTATTCGATCGTGTAGCGACCGCTTTGCGACAAGTCATAACCTGCGGTGAGCTCCACGTCATAACGCAGCGTGGCCCCCGGCTCCAGCCGCACGACATCGGCCGACTGCGGCGCGGCGCGCTTGACCACACGCCCCTGGTAGGCCACGCGTTCGTCATTGCGGGTAATGCGGAACAGCGGGCCTTCGAGACTGCCGGTGGGCAGTTGCGACTTCAGTAGCGAAACCGCGCTGCGGCTGTTGTTGGTGACCGTGACGGTGACCACGACATCGACATCGCCCTTGAGCACGGGGCTGGGCACCGACAGCTGGACATCGATCAGGTCGCGCGGTGCCGCGTGCAGGCCGGCAACGGCCATGAAAAACACAGAACTCAACACCCATTTCTTGAACCCAAGCATTTGGATTTTCCTCAGTTGGTGATTGAAGGTTGGGCCTGCCGAGGGCTTGTGGCCCCCGATCGGCGGGGCAGTGTATGAGCCGCTTTGTGCA
>Ga0307516_10000561_pt1 | contig 50128 bp, 40 predicted proteins | sample 19_EM_MG_FD_203310 | JGI IMG/M metagenome (GOLD analysis project Ga0307516, IMG submission 203310) | Populus trichocarpa ectomycorrhiza microbial communities from riparian zone in the Pacific Northwest, United States - 19_EM | ecosystem: Host-associated > Plants > Roots > Unclassified | place... | reverse complement strand
GCAGTTTGCTGGGGAAAGTCCCATCTGTCCTGTGAGCCGTTTCAGCCGATTCATTGCATTCCTCCCGCTCTTCAGCCTGGTGGCGTGGTGCTCCTTTAGTGTGAGCTGCGAGTCCAGCCACACCCCCGCGAGCGGCGCGAGCGGTTCCTTGCGGTTCTCTAAGTAAGTATATATTCGCAGAATGGTGTGCGAACCGGAAAACGTTCGGACCACACGAAATCTCGCATGCTTTTGATAAGCCGCCCCTATATACTGTATCGTGAGCTGATGTAGGCGAGTCGCCAAATTGTGTCAAGCACGGTTGTTGGACCGTAATGGTCCACCCAAACATTGGAACCACTGCTAGGTGTTGAGATCTGCCGAGGAGCACTGCGTCTTCGAGTGAGAATGCGCTTGTAATTCGTCAGAGGCGTTTGGCGAACTGCGTGGACCGGACATGGGACTGTTGGGTGGCCACTGCTGCTGCCGTGGCAAATGTCGATCCAGGCTGGCTTGTTGGGTTCTCCTCAAGCGCTATGCCCCAGATAGCTTCCGGACTCGCGTCATGTTTGCTGGTGTCGATCGTGGTCGCCCGGATTCGAGCCAAAAGTAGTGGAGAAGAGGCGGGGAGGTGCCGAATCCGTAGCGGACGCCTTCAGGTATCGATTTCGGGCTCAGGCCCTTGCCGCTCGGACGGGTTGGAGTTTCCCCAGGTTTGACGGAAATATGGCGCCGCGGGCAGTGGATACTGGGGAGCAGTCGGCGTGTGGACTTGACTCGCCTGATACCGCCTCCCTGCGCCCGACGGCGTCATTACATAATCGTCGCCAGGTACGGATTGGACGCGGTGGGCCCGTCCGTCAAACAAATCGAACCACAAAAGCCGCGCCACTCGCACCATAGTCCAAACTCATTGCCTCACCCAGTAGCGAGGCGTCCTGACGTCAGGCCACCACAGTTCGGCTGCGCGTACCACCGCACAACACACCACATACGCTGTCTCCGGAGGATTTGTCCTGCCTATTAATGTACTCTTCGCGTCCAACAAATCGACACCGACCAAGGAGCGCGGGCAAAACCCAGCATCGCGAACGGTACGGAGGCGAACGCGGGTCGGAGACTACTACCGATCGTTGTCAAAACGGTAGCCCCCCCTCTGGCCGCGGACAGCGCCGACTGGTAAGACAGCCGAGGCCATCGGCGTAAGTGCGGTACCACAGACAACCGTGCTTCCAAGGGAATGTTTGACTGATCGGACGGGCCGGCTTACCCGCTCCCTCGTGTGCAATGCGGACCGGCTGCACGACTTCCGTTGATGAGTGCGAGCGTGCTACTCGGGACATCCGCCACACACTAATGCCGTCGGCCACGCGGAAGGAGAAGAAGAAGGAGAAAAGACAGCCCGTTCGACCGCCGCGTCTGCCGAGCGTTTTTGGTGGTTGGAAGCTGATCGTCGCATTCGACATTGCTCGCGAGAACAGTGGCGCAGTAGCCCGCCCTGCCGCATTTCTTTTGCTGGTGCGTTCGCCGTAGTCCAAGCAGGCTCGAATCGATGAATCGGTCAATCGACCAACCGTCCTACTTGTGGTATAGAAGCTGCGTAACGCAGTCGGCCGTTTCGGCTAGCTGGTGTGCGGAAGGCATCCAGCACGCGGTTCTAGCCGAAGCGGAGGACGAACGTAGTACGGGCCTAACATATATGCCCACGTTTCCAGGTTTATACATCACGGATGTCATTTCATCCTTCCGTACTTAGATATCTACATAGTTGTGCTTTTCGCGGCACGAACACCGAGCGCACAGCCTACCCCGGCAAGTACCATGGTTGGCCGGCAGTGGCGACGAGTTGTGATCCCCATAGATCCGTACTTTATTTTCGTTGTTCCCGACCGGCTGCCGTCGGTCCGAGCTGAGTTTCGCCCCGTCGGTTGGAGAGAATGGTTGTGCTGCCCACCGTAAAAGCTTCAATCCGATGATGTCTGTTGTATTTGTGCGCCATATCTGCTCTAGCAGTGGCAAGCCCGGCACACACGGGTGCGCACATTTGCGGTATGTGAATTGCCACCATCAGCTCTTGACGCTCAGAGGCCGCTCCAGCGGGGGATACTATCAAGAGTGTCTGATAGGTGAGAAGACGCACAACTCGGAACAGCCATGGCTATTGCAGTGGGATGGTACAGTATGTTGAACATCTGATTGAGGATTGAGATTCGTCCTGTTATTGAAGTTGAGGTTGAGAACGAGCATGCGGTCAGGAAGCGGCATCATGTCGAAAACAGGGGTCTCAACAATCCGGCCGGCCCGCGGGCTTTCGGGGGTTGCTGTGCGGGCGGTGGTCTTGCGGCTCTCCGCGGAGTCGCTTGATGAAGCCGTTCACGCTCTGTAGTACTCGTCAGCTTTGGCCATTAGGCGGACGAGCAGTTCAACTACGCACCCACATGACAGACAGAGATCCCAGCTATGATCCCTATGCGCCACCTGATTCCGCTTACCCAGAACCCGGAAACTCACGCGCGAACAAGAAATGCTCACACGATTCTGCCTGGGGCTCCACCATCTCTTCCCCGATCAACAGAATTTTTAGATAATCCTCTCCCCACTCTGGTGCTCTTCTGTGCGTGTATGATTTTCTGTCTCTTGTTGCAATACTGCAAACGCTCCCCGCAAAAGCCAGCAGTATGGTTACGTACCATGAGATCTCACTCGTCTGCCCGGCCCAGACCAAGGGAAGAAGAGGAATGAGGTTAGGGGAGACGGGTGGTTGGAGGGCGGGTTTGTGCGTATATCGCATGCCAAAGAGCCGGAAGCCCGATGGCGCGGGTGGGCGGTAGCACCAAGAGGCTCGCCTCGCGGTTCTACCAACTCAAGACGGGGCACTGCCTGATCGGGCAATACCTCAATTGGACGAAGAACCGGCCCATCCCGCAATGCTGGTGGTGCCAGTATCGAGAACAGACCCGGGACCACCTCTTCAAGGAGCGCCCCGAGTGGAAGCCGCAGCAGAAAATCCTGTGGGCGGAGGTGTTTAAGGAGACGAAAGAGATGGAAGAGCCGGTGGAAGGTCCGAGACGTGCTGGCAGACGAGAGGTGCAGCCGGCCGGTACTAGACTTCCTCACCGCCACAGACGTGGGAAGGAGAGTGCCGGCTGAGGAGGACGCAGGGAGCGACGCGTCGGAATGGGAGCTCAGGGAGCGCCGAGAGCGGGAAGAGGAGAGGGAGGCGGGGACGGAGGAGCTGGGTGCCGAGTTGGGGGGCCGTGGGGGAGCTCCCGCTGCTCCTCTCCACACCCCCGTTCATGGCATCGGCACGCGGAGAATAGGGGACGGGTCACGCTTTCCTTATGTTCTTCCTTTCGTTCTTTCTTTTGTAACTTTCCTTGGGGCGCACCTACTCTTTCTTGGGACAGGCCTGGGCGGAGGGCAACGAGGAGCTTGCAATGTGCCGCTACTGCGCGGACAGCGGACGGGAAAAGGACTGTACATAATCTTGCCATGATCTAGATAGGTCGCATGCGAGTAATGATTAAACAAAAAAAAAGATTAGTTGATCTAAGACGCGATATCTGTGGGGTAGCGTGCGTACACTGCAAGCCGTTAGTTAGCGTAACTTACTACGATGTTGCCGTGATCAAACGTCTGACCAGATCAGTTCGACGGCTTTTTTTTTCGGCAAACCTTTAAAATGCTACATCTGGCTCTTTTCCTTTAAATTGCCACCGTTTTCGGGCATAGGTAGCAACCACCAAAAAAAACCTCGCCACAACACACCGCCTCAACCCAACAACCCTCAAGCATGCAAAAAGACGGCAACTCAGCAGTAAGTCTGGAGCCAAGATTCGGTTCTCTGAAGTCATTCAAGCAAGCCGTCATGGATTGGGCGATTGCAATGCACTTCAGCACCCGCACGGTCAAGAGTGATGCGTAGGTAATCGCACTCAATACTCAGCCAGCCAGCTTACTAATGTTGAAAGAATACCGATTAGCGATGGATTCATATCGTTAATAGCAGTTCGATCAGGTTTATAGTGCGCTCTGGATGTCGTGTGATTGATGTTGTGAGATCGGTAGACACTGGGCGAATGGGTACTGGACGGCCGAGCAGCTCTCAACTTCGTTGTAAAATCAGATGAGTATAGAACAAGAGGGAAAAGGAAAGAACCCGCAGAACAAAAGATCCTTCTCTCACACTTCTCCGCTCTTGCGTCTTACGCAATCGTGTCCTCAACAAACCCTAAGGCACAAGCGCTCAATCCAAAAACCACACCGATACGTACTCAAATAACGAGAAGCATTTCCAACAACTAACCGCATACTCTACTCAGGGAGCGGGCTATCTTAGAGTGCTCTGTCAAACAGTGCCCACCCCACATCCGGGGTATAATAGCTGGAACAAGAGGAAGGAGTGCGTCGTGGCAGGGTCAGTCAACCAAACCACACATGCGTGGGAATCGCGGTCAAGTGTGGGTCGCACGGACACAGAAGTAGTTGCTTCGGAAAGCTCCTGTCTCCATCTATGTCACCAAGTCGACGTCAGCTCAGGCGATCGTAGATGCCTACAAGGAGCCTACGAGGCACTTGGTGGTTGTCAATATCGCCGACTCGATACCAAGCTTTTTTTTTTTGTTTATTCAGTACTCGCATGCGACCTATCAGATCATGGCGAGATGACTCGATACCAAGCAGGGACTGTTATGCGCCCCATCTGAGAATGCCACGCGGTCGGCCAAAAGAGAAGCGGCTGTCAGAGCTGCTGTCGCTGGAGCAATTGCAGAGGTCCCAGAAAACACTGTACAGCGCTGTAGCCAATGTCGCGGGGTGGGACACAACCGCACCACTTGCCGAGAGGTCGTGTAATTCCCAATTGGTGGCTTGTAGATACCTACCAGTACTTTCCCGGTTGCTAAATAAGATTTGTGTTGTGGGGATGTTTTTCTGGTGGGTGGCATTTCAAAGGTTTGCCGTTTATTTATTAATCGCATGCGACCGATCTATACCGTGGTGATAGCAAACTCTCCAACCTCAGTCTGCGGGCGACGCGTTGCAGCTCTCCTTTGCCCTCCGCCTAGGCCTGTCCCGCAGTCAGCAAGAAAACCACAATGGGAATAACAAAGGAAATTACAAAGGAAAGACAAAAGAACACCCCCCCCCCCATGACTCCCTACTCCTCTTCTGCAGAGGCCATGAAGGAGGGCGTGGGGAGGAAGAGAGACTGCTCCTCCTCCTTGGCACTTAAGTGGAACACATCACTCGATCGCCACGTAGTTTTAATCATGATCGAGTGACGGTCGGTGATAGCCTTCCTACGTAAGCAGCGCGTTTCGGTTGCGCCCGTATGGATGCCGTCAAGAGCTGGTGGCCTCGGTAGTCAGCAATATCCCCCCCCCTTTGTTGTATCATTTTTTCTTAGGCCAAGTGCAAACCTTATTCTCGCCCCGTGCGCCCGAAACAACGGCTTTGTCTCGAAAGGTGAGGGAGGGAGACAATGGGATCGCAATAGGTATGTATGTATGTACGTATGCATGTGGATGTGTTGTGTGGGAAAGAGGCGGTAGAATTGCGGAGTTGTCTGGCGAGAGCGCGTCTGGTGCAGTGCGGAATACAGTCTGTTCGTTTCCTCGTTCAGCAGTGTTATCTGCAGGCCACCGCAGAACGTGCGGGATGCCCCGTGAGTCGAGTCGACTTGTTAAACGGCGTCATGTCTCTGCACTCGACTCGTTGCTTGGGTGGGAAGGGGAAAAAAGAAGCTTCTGCCGAGTTGCCTCTGCTGGTTCGCGGTTGATGAATCGCAGCCGTCCGCAGGCTGGCAGAGTGGATGGCGCCTGCAAACAGCATTTGACGCTCGCGGCGACGCCGGCTCGAATGGCGACGTGACAAGCCGACGGTCCCCTCGGCCCAGCCTGCGGCCTCAGGCTGGGTTTTCTTTGTTTCGCATCCACGACCTCTCGTAAACAACAACAACAACGGCAGTCTGCCGGGCTGCCTCTTCGTCAATTCCTTTGTTTCGACTCCCAGCTTCACCTGGGCTTTTCCCCTTAGCTATATTATCTCCCGACTCAATGCGCCCCCGCCCGCGTGCGCAAACCCCGGCAAAAGGCACGACATCCGTTGGTCCCTCATCTCTCTCGTTTCCCCTCTCCCTCACACCCACTCACTCACTTCGTCAGCACTCTTCCCTCCTTGCAATCCTCAGCTCCGGGCCATTGACCGGGCGAGCTCAGCATTCAAGGGAAAAAACACCATCCATATAGCGGGGGATCACGTCAGAAGCACGACGGAAGAAAAAACAACCGGCCCTACCCGGGCGGAAACAGCGCCACCACCACACGTTTGCAGCTCGCCGAGATATGACGTCCGACAGGATGGAGCTCGACGAAGCGCCGCCGAGCGAGCCTGACGTGTCGTACTGGGTCAAGGCCGTGCGCGCCGCCCTCCAGCAGCACGAGCAGGAGGAGGAGTCGAACGGACACGCAGCGACCCCGAGGCCACCATCCAGGAAACTCGCTGCTTACGCCGCTAGGCATCGCCGGCTTAAGTTGAGGATTGCCGGTGTGCTGCTGCGCATAAAGCCGCACACGGATGAAGACACCCCGCCCGTAGTCGTGGTAAAGCACAGGCAGAAGGTTACGCTTAGCAGGTGCGTTCCATCACTCCCTCTGCCGTTCTTGATCGTCGTCCTTTGGTATGGGCCGCCGCTAACCATGTGTCAGGTCTGAGCTGGAGCCGGAGGTTTACCCAGAAGCCCCCGCAGAGGATGAGATGGATATCGATGACCCCTCAAACGGTGAGTGATCCTTCGCCGAAAGGCCTAGCTAGGTCTCTGCAGGTGACTGATTGTGACCGGGCCGTGCCAGAGGAAACACCGGCACCTCGCAAAGTCGGAAGGATCTCCTTGCCCGCCGACGCCACGGCTCTGCACGTCAGGACTACGCACAACGGAAACGCCTATTGCTGGCTCGTAAACAGCGCTGGCGGGCGTCGCCAGTCCGTAGAGAAGCCTATACCCAGACCCCTTGACCGCATCGCCCTTCTGGATCTCGATAGCTCCCTATGGGTGTGGTTCGATGCCGACACATGCGCAACCGCGCTGAAATCGAACCCGGCCGACCTGGGGCGCGTGCTCCAGTTGCTGCACCGCCGGCCCACGGACGGCAGCTCCACGGACGTCCCGTCCTTCGGCGAGACCGCGAGCGAGCGGGCCACCATGGTCGCAGCGCTGTGCCGTCAGCGCCCGCTGCTGACCGGTGGAAGCGGACCTCTCCCGGAGATTGGCGGAGCACCCAGGAGACGGCCCGGGCCCCCGCAGACGATGCCCTACTTCTACGGCCCGGTGCGTTGGCGGTACCATTTCGACACGCAGTGGGAAGCGCGGACCCTGCCGAGAGTCGACGACGCTCTCGTGCCGATTGTGTACGACCCGACCGTCTTCCAGAGGATCCTCCAGGAGTCCGCGTTCACGGCGCCACGCGCCCAGGAGCGCGCGCAGCGGTTCGGCGAGTGGCAGCTCGACGATCATGTCTGCGGTCCCGTGGAGTTCGACACAGAGGTGCCATTCCACGCCACCAATCCCCGCGGACTCAGCACATGGAACAAGCTGTACACCAGCCCGGAGGGAGACAAAAGCGGCCTCGCGGCCAAGAACGAGGTTACGAACGCCATCGGCCCGCCGCTGTACGAGCAGCTCTTCGCTCCGTTCCACCGGTTCCCCCACGGCTGCGACATCCATATCGTCGGCGGCAGCGACTTCATGGGCGGCCACCTCCCGCTGAAGCTGATTACCGGCGCACGTCCAGAGCCGCTGCTGCACCACACGTCCATCGCCAACCCGAACGACAGGCCTGACAGCCACATCGTGGGGCTCCGTAAGGCCCGGTTCTGGGCCTTCTACATGCACAACACCGGCGAGTGCGTCTACGCCATGGACCAGGACCCCACCATCGACTTCGTCGACTCCGACGGCGGCAAGCTCGCGTCGTGCAAGATCGTCGACGAGAGGCAAAAACGGGGACTGGCGTACCCGGCGCCCAGCAGGGGCAAGTTGTTCGAGCACATCTCCAACAACCTGCTGGAGCTCGAGCCGAGGTTGTGGAGCCTGCTCGGGAAGACGAAAATCCCGCGGAACCAGATGTATTACAGCATCAGTGAGGAGGAACAGCTCTTCATCCAGCTCGAGGCCACGCAGCCAAGGAAGTTCTACCCCCTCAGGGACGAGGAGGACCTCCGGGTACTGGAGTACAAGGCTCGCTCCGCCGCGCAATCGAGTAGAAACCCAGACCGGGTCACTGTCATAGTCTCACGGTTACCCATGGGCTTGGGGGCGGAGCCGGTGGCCAAGGAATTCCCGGAGCGAAAGGGCGAAGTGGCAAACCACTGGTGGCTCATGATCTACGACAAGGAATCCGGGATACTGTGGGATCACAACACACTGGAGGCAACACAGACGATGCAGATCGACCGGCTCAGGGCGAACCTGGGGTCGCTCAGCCGATTGTACAGCCTCGGGGTGCCCGACAACATTACGGTCAGGCGAGCGAACTGCGTGATTCAGGACGACGGCTTCAGCTGCGGAACGCTCGCGCTGCACACGCTGTGGATGTTCCACATGGACCGCGACGCGGTCCTGCGTGGCTACACGAGCCAGGGAGTGCCCAGGCGGGGGAGCTCGGGCAGAGACGCCCAGGCCGTGGCCGGCTTCCGCTACACCAATGATGTGTTTGACGCCGCGGCGAACAAAGCCTTCAGGCGCACGCTGAGCCAGCTCTGCCACGCCAACCGCGAGATCTCAACCGGCGACTGGTTCGTACTGAGGCGAGGAGAGCCGAAAGCGATCGACAAGAGCCGGGGCCCGTACAACATGTTCCAGAGCAAGTACTTCAGGGCGCCGTGGGATGCTGGCGCCACCGATCACTCGGGGCCGGTCTACGAGCACATGGACACTTCCGCCATCGCTGAATGGTTCCAGGCGGCAAATGCCATGGCGCTCAATCTGCTCAATAACGACCACAACGGCGCACTCGAACGCATACGATACCACTTGGAGAACGCTGGCGGCGTGCTGTTCTCGTTCAAGGACCACCCGAACATACTCCATGACCCGGACACCCAATGCGAGGGCGGAAGCTGCCCCCATCTGATCGATATCGTGCCCGTGCCGTTGAACTGCAAAGTCATTCTACAAGGGTGAGTCTCCCTCCTTCCACCGTCCACGCAACGTGATGGCAAGTCGCCCCCCCTTCCCACCGCCGCGTACTGACACAGAGACAGATACACGCCCCGCGCAGTGGACAAGACCTTGACAAGCCAGCAGATGGCCGAGCGCCGCATCACTGCACTGCGCTTGACGGGCGACAAGCTCATGATCGGCCACTCGGCCAATGGGTTCTTCTCCAGAACGGCCTATAATCACGGCGCAAACGAGGGCCTTTTGTCGTTCAACGGGTACGATCTCCTCGGCACCTCCGAGGACGGCGAAGACGAGTTCGGAACCCTCAGTCTCCCACAGTTTGGATACTTCCAGGTCAACGGCGTCTTCTGGGGCTACGTAACTCGGGATGTCCCGCCCACCCGCATCCCCAAAGGCTGCTTGGCGCTCGAACCCACAAGGATCTTCGGACACCAGGTGAGCGATGCCTTGGTGAGCAGGTACCTATCCCACGAATACCCGCCGTCAGCCGTCGGAGTGATCCACTGGCGCGACCACCTGGATCGCTTCCTGTATCCGGCCACGTGTGACGACCGCTATCCCCACATCACCGAGGATGAAGGTGCCGCAACGCCAGCCGCAACAGACACAGGAGACGAGGAACCGCACAGCCCTGGGCCAAGGCACACCCCAATTGTCCCAACGCCAGTCGTAGGAGGTGAGACATCGCACAGCACTGTGCCATGGTATATCCCGGGGTTCACCACGGCGATAGAAGAACCCGAGAACGCGCCCGCGTTCGACTGGAGCCGGATACGAGGGCCGCCCCCGACCAGAAAGGAGGCCGTAAATATCCTGCAACGGTACCAGCATGCCGCGTACCAACGGTACGTCGCCACGGTGGACAAGCGGCGGCGTATCGATGCATTCTGGGAGCCGAGGGAGCACGCCGACTCGTCGTCGTCGGAAGACTCGATCGACTACCAGCTCGCCGTCTACGTGCCGTCGGGGGTGCTGCCCCGCCGCCGTCTCCGCCGCGACCCGGACGCGGCCGGCCCGAAGAACAAGGCGCCGTTCATGTACGAGCTGACGTCGTCCGACGACGACGACGACACCCATGCCATCGACCCCAGCGGCCAGACGAGGAAGCGACGCAGGGCGGCTCGTGCGGCCGACTGGTCCGCCAGCCGTCAGTACGAACGGAACGTCAATGTCCCCGACGCGGTGCTGATGACAAACATCAATCCCGTCAACCCCGTTGTCGTGGGCGGAGAGAGGAGGCCGCCGCCGCCACGTCAGCCACGGAGCCCTACGCCAGTGGCCCCGGTGCGGCCGGGAGTAGCGATACAGCGGGTCGGCGAGAAGGCTGTGAATATAGGCGTACCGCCGAAGGTTCCGACGGTCAAGACGGGTGACATCGCGATGGGTGCAGAAGAGGGGGAAACAGAGGAGGAGAGGGAAACAGAAGAGGAGGGGGAAGGAGAGAAGGCGGAGGAGAAACCCGGGGATGACAAGGAGAAACCCGGGGACGGCAAGAAGAAACCCGGAGACAAGAAGAAACCCGGAGACAAAAAGAAACCTGGGGATGGCAAGAAGAAACCCGGAGACGACAAGAAGAAACCCGGAGATGACAAGAAGAAACCCGGAGATAACAAGAAACCGGAGACGAAGAAGCATGCACTAGACCGAGCGACGGCGGCGGCCCAAGCAGCGAAGCAAGCGTCGGCGGAAGCGGCGGAGTCAGCGAAGGCGGCCAAAGCTTCGGCAGCGGTGATCAAGGGCAAGGACAAGGCGACAGCGACGGCGGCGGTCAAAGCGGCGCAGAAGGCGGCGGCGGCGGCGAAGAAAGCGGCCGAAGGCGCCGCACAAGCGGAGAAGAAGGCCAAAGCGGGCACGGCCAAAGTCGCGACCGCGGCGGCGGCCGAGGCGGAAGCCCAGGCCAAGGCGGCCGCCGACGCCGCCGCCGAGGCCGATGAGCAGGCGGAGACCCTCGGTGCGCTGAGCGAAACGAAGGAGGAGCGCGCCGCCCGCCTGAAGTCCGAGGCGGAGAGACAGCGCCTCATCGGCCTGGGCCTGCTCCCCGAACTCCACGGCTTGCCCACATGGCAGCAGCACAAGAGCAAAGACTTCAAGTACTGCCCCGTGTGCGGAAAGAACCTGCTCTCGCAGAGCTACCAGGTATGTATTCCCCTCCACCCCCCAAACCACAGCGAAGCGCTAATAAATACCACTGCAGAATGCGTCCAAAAACCACGGAGCCGGTTCCGCCTGCAACGTGACCGACTGGACGCGGCTCCTGCCCAACCCGCCCCCACGGTGAAGCCGCTGGCACTAGAAGGGGAAGAGGTGGAGACGCTGTCCGGAAGCAATCGGATCGGAAGTAGTCGGTTATGGCCGTTGGTTTAAGTGCCATTTGTTGTGATTATTTGGCGTGACTGCTGGTGTTGTGGTGTTTTCCTTTTTTTCCTTTTTCCTTTTTCCTTTCTCCCGTAGCGGGGCTGGTGCTATGTACTATCACAGCAATAGAGCGAGTGTAATCTCCTCTTTGTGTACCGACAAAGGGGCCCGCCCTGTGTGGAGCCACACGTGCAATAGCTAAGTACCCTCTGGGACGTGAAGATGTATGACTGAACACCGCCAATAGCCACCGCAGAGCAAATAGGAGTTTCAGAGCTTTTATTACAGCCGGCAGTATCCACGTGAGCCAAACTAACCACGAGCCGAGGAAAGAACAAAGAGACCAGAAAAAAAAAGAAGAGCCCGCACGCCGAATCTACAAAATAACCACGCTCGCCGTCGCTGGCAGTATCCTCGAACTGGCGCCGACGGAGATGCCGTACGATCCCGGCAGCGCCCGCCACTGCGCCGCCGGCTCGTCCCAGTAGCTCAGGTCCCTCTTCGTCAGCGCGAAGGTGACCTCCCTCGACTCGCCGGGCCGCAGCAGGACCTTCTCGAAGCCGCGCAGCTGGCGCAGGGGAGTGCCGGCGGGGGCGGCGGCGGGGAGCGAGAGGTACAGCTGGACGACCTCCTTCCCGGGCACGCCGCCGGAATTGGTGAGCGTGACGGTGACGGCGATGACCGTCGCGGCAAACGGCGTCTGGGCGAGCGGCCTGGTCTGCGGCGCGACGGCGAGGCCGGCGGCGTACGTGAAGGTCGTGTACGACAGGCCGAAGCCGAACTCGAACCGCGGCTCGATCGCGCGCGCGTCGAACCAGCGGTAGTCGACGAGCAGCGACTCGGTGAAGTCCTGCACGGGGAAGACGCCCGTCCACGCGTACTGCACGCGGCAGCAGTAGTCCGCCTCGCGCCGCGCGACCGTGTACGGCAGCTTGCCGCTCGGGTTTACCGCGCCCCACAGCACGTCGACCAGCGCGCCGCCGCTCTCCTGTCCCGGCAGGTGCGCGAGCACGACCGCCGTCACGTTCGCGTGCGCGATCCACGCCTCCATCAGGATCGCGCCGACGCTGTGGATCACCACCACGGTGTTGCGGCACGAGCCGGCCACCGTCCGCACCAGCGTGTCGCCGTCGTGCCAGGCGGTCAGGTTGTTGCGGTCGCCCAGGTTGCCCGCGACGCTGTTCGTTCCCTCCCCGCTGCGCGAGCTGACGAACGCGAGACACACGTCTTGGCCGCCCGCCGCCGCGCGGATCCCCGCGTAGTCGTAGTCGTCGAGGACGGCGGTCACCGCGCCCGCGAACCCGGATACGTGCTGCGCGATTGCCGCGAGCGGCTGCGGGCGTTCGGTCAGCAGGCGGCGTCTGAGGTCCACAGCGGCCAGTGGTGGGGAAACGAACATCGACGACGTGGTCGAGCAGACCGCTGCCGCTGCCCCAGCCGACCGCCAGCGTTCCTGCGGCGCAGGCGCCGAACGAGCCGCAGTCCCCGGCGATCGGCCCCGCGCCGTTGCCGAACACGCCCACACGCCTGATCTCGGGCCCCAGCGGCAGCGCGCCGTCGGTGTTCTTCAGGAGCACCGTCCCCTCGGCCGCGATCCTGCGCGCGATGTCGGCGTGCAGCGGCGGGTTCGCGGGCACGTGGAAGTTGATCTGGCCGACGTAGCCGCGGTCGAGCAGGCTGCCGAACTCGGCGTCGGGGAACCACGACGAGAAGCTGATGTTGTTCAGGTGGCCCTCGTCCTGCCGCATCTTGAACCACGCCGCCACCGTGCGCAGCACCATCTCGTCGAGCCGCGTCCCGTCGAAGCCGGCAGACGCGCGCTTCCCGACCGCCGCGGCCCCAGTCATCCCCAGATCCCCCGGCATGACCATGTCCACGCCCGCGGCCGACGCGAGGTCTGGCGCCGCGGACGCGAACCAGTCCGTCACCACGAACCCGCGGAACCCGAGCCCGCCGACGGAGGAGTTGCCCTTCAGGTGTCCGGCGATGATGGTCGCCGACTCGCACGCGTAGTCGCCGTTGACGCGCTGGTACGAGCACATCACACTCCTGCCCGTCGGTCAGCCCCCCCGCCTCCCCCGCCCGCCTCCGCCGCGGAGACAAAGACAACTTACCCGGCGCCGGCCTCAATGGCGTCGGCGAACGGCCACTCGTAGACCTCGCGGAGCGCGCGCTGCGTCACGCGGCTGTCGAGGCTCTTCCACACGAGACCGTAGAGGAAGGTCTCGAAGACGAGTCTGTACTTCTCCTGCTCGTTGGCGACCCAATGCTTCGCGCACGCGATCACGCCCTCGTCCTGCAGGCCGCGGACGCTCTCGCGGTTGCCGACGCCGTTGAGCCACGGATCAGCGCCGAACGACTCCCATCCGCGGCCGGCGGCGGGCGCACGCCCCAGCGCGCCCGCAACAGGCGCGAGCACGACGTTGACGCCCTTCAGCCGGCTCTCGACGCCCATCGCGCGCGCACGAAGGTACAGCAGCTCGCGGTCCCACGTCGCGGCGACGGTGATGCCGGCGGGAAACAGCGTGACCAGGTCGACGCCGCGCAGCCCCGCCGGGCCATCCTGGAGACAGAGGTGTCGGAACCTGTGGCCGGTCAGCGCGCGCGGGATCCGGAGCGGGGGGAGGGCGGGAGAGCGACGGACCCGAGCCGCTCGACGTCAGCCACGTTGCCGCTGCACGGCCCCAGCGCGATCCCGGTGCCCGTCGTCAGCGAGATCTTCTCGGCCGTGGACAGCCGCGCCACGACCGGCTTCGCCAGCGCGTACGCTTCGTCCCAGGTCCGCGGCGTGATCGCGGCTGAGAACCGCGCGAGCAGGTCCGCGTGTTGCTGCTGCCGTTGGCACGTCGCCGCCGCCGCCGCTAGCAGCACGACCATCGCACATGGTGGAGGACGCATATGTAGTTTCGTGACGGAAATGCAATAATCTGTCGCTGCTGCTTCCCGAGCGAGCGGACGGACACTCGCAGGCTTTATGTGCGCACACACGCACACATACATGGGGCGCATCTTGGGGTCATGCGGAGCGTGCGGAGAGGTGGGCACTCGGACATATGCCCAGATGTTGTTTGTCCGGTGATTATCCATGCGGAGAACATCCGTGTACCACCACGCTCTCCAATCCTTTTATCCAATCCTTCCGTCCGGTCCTCCCGTCCAATCCTCCCATCCAATCCTTCGGTCCCGTCTTTTGCAACGCAGAGCATTTCTCCGGCCGCAACGCAAACCGCTTGCCTCGCATCCACGTTCGTCACCCAACCGCACATGTTACGTGCCACGGGCACCGCAGGCATCCAACATCTCTGCGAATCTCGGCTCCCCTCAGCCCTGCTCTGCTTTCTTTTCTTCTTTCCGTGGACGGAGCGCTCTGTTTACATGCGTACACCATGCTGTCCCGGGGACACGAGCGTTCGTGGGCCGATAGGACGGAATCGACATCCGCGCTACGGATCACGAGGTCCGGTTCGGCGCAAGCACCAGGTCTCAGCAGTCCGGCCGCGCCAGACCTGGACTGGTCTGCGAGACGCAGTCCAGGCTAGTCTGCGGCCCGCGGGCCCACGGGCTTTTTTGGAGTCTGACTGGTCTGGACTCGGCGGGCCGGGCAAACGAGGCACCTCTCATGATCCACTAGCGTCTTCGCATAATTATATATCTTGGGCCCGGAGTGGGTTTCCAGGTTTTGGACTAACTACGACTAGTTAGGCCAGTACTGGGAGTTCGGCCACCACCACAACAACAAACGGAAAATCGTACACGCCCGGAAGATCATCGCAAAGAGAAGCAGAACAAGATTGTCTATAACTTCTGTTATTTTGGAGAAGAGATCGTGGAGCTGTAGATAAGTGAAATCCGGTGGGCATTTCTTGGGTTGAGTGGGTTCAGGATTTTGGTTAAGCGGAGGACCTGGCCGCAGATGATCCCCATCCTGGTTGATCGAGTGCGAGAGAAAGAGACGTCTGATTGCATTTTCCGTTGAGTCGACTCCGAAGTTTGTTACGGCACGGATATTCGGACCCGCGTCCGCCACAGTTCGCCAGCTTCTACACACCAGCACCAGATAAAAAAGACTTAGATACATCTTCCTCGCCACCTCATTCGTGTACAACCTCTCCCCCGTTGATCGATTGCCACACAAAGCTCCCCCTATTGCGAAATGAAGCAGAAGCCGCCAAATCCGCAAACGAGGGTTCCACCACGGGTGTCATATCAGTCAGTTGGCTGCTCTCACCCAAAACATCCACCTCGGGGAAGGAGGCAGCTGCTGGAAGGCAGAATGTTTGGGGAAAAGTGCAATGTAGTCAGGGCGTAGGGATCATAGCTGGTATCGCTATAGTTATCTGACGTCGTAAGTACATCGATACATAGCGACTCCTGGATGTGGATGGCAAACCCGCTGCTTGGCTAGATACTCTGTGTGGGCAATTGACTTGTGGTTCTCGAGGCAGCCGATGGGTTGCTGCTGTGCGGGCGATTGAATTGCGGTCTCCGCGGAGTCGCTTGATAAAATTTTATTGATGCTACATAGTACTAGCGCTGGCTCGCGGGCGTTCGCCGGCCTGCCTGGGTCGACACAGTCAGGCCACCCGAGGAGCTTGTAACGTGCTGCTACTGTGCGGATGGCGGTCAGGAAACGGACTGTACTCTACATAGAACTCTCGCCGAAAAATGATTTATTTTTAAAAAAAAGCCACTGGGTCATCAGAAAGCCTGGCGCAGACCATTGAGACCACTCTCTGCAAAATGGGACAAAACTGACACAGTGCGTAGCATATTAACACGCCTTAATTTTCCTTCTTTCTCTCCCTTCAGGGTCTATAGATAGTCCATCCTCACCGTGATTTGTAGTTTGTAGTTCCCCATTGGGATACGCTTCGAGGCCCGGCAATTCGATATTTTTGGAATCCAAACGGGTGCACAATATCTTTCGTGCGGTTTCTCGGCCTACATATTCCAAACAGACCCTTATTTACAAGTTTTTCCGGATCGATCCGGTATTCATATATATGCCCCACAGTGATCTAGGTACTTTGTTTGCGAGTACATGCATAAGAAGCAAAAAAAAAGTGAGTTCATAGAATGGATACCAGTGTAGATAGATAGATACATACTGGTTTTTCCCGCCCATGCACACAGTGCAGCGAGGTGGCCTCAGGTACGATGCGTACGCCGGCAGGTGAATATTCCATACCGGTGGTTCCATCTAGCCCCTTCGATTGCCTTCCATTGCGCACTTGTACGAGCTGTACTCCTCTCTGCAGTAGATACACATGCTCTGGGCCTTGGGTCGTACCCTGACCCGTATCCGTCCAATCTTCCTCGTGCTAGCAACTACGAGTAAACACATCTAATAATGCACACCTGCCTCCCACCTCCGCCACTGCGAAGCTCAGAACACGGCCACAATCAACTGCACTGCATCAGCCCGGTCTAACTCGAACTGCAAATAATGATCTCGCCTTCGCATCAAGCTTTTCTGAAACTACGTACCATCGTCAGCCCAGTCAGGTCGATCGGCGAAGCTACGCTGACGAGCTGATTATTGCGGCTGGACCGCAAAAGATAGTCTTGACTATATTGTAGCACGCTAACAAGAGTTCACAGGGGTTAGCGCGCCGAGCGGTTTTTGAGACGTCAGGTGATCGGCGCAGCTGAGGTTTTTTTTTTGTTTCTTCATTACTCGTGTGCGGCCTATAGGCCCAGCTGAGGTGAATCGGGGATACACCTGGCAGTACGTATCGCCAACTTCACGATGACGAAGCATCAGGCTCTGCTCATTCTCGCGACGACCCTCTCGCAAACTTCCTTTTAGCCGGCTGCTAATACACCCCGAACCCGTAGTGGCAAGCGTTCGGCTGTTGAAAGTTCAAACGGTCGAGACGTCGCAAAGAGCCAATTCCCGTGGCTCCACATTGGCTTCCTCCACCGGCGGCCACTCCTTCCAGAGCCAAGCAATGCAGAGCAGTCGAGTTTAAACTTAGAGTGCAGAACACCAATGGGAATAGCGGGCAACGGAGGCCTAGATGGGAGGTGCAAGGATGGCTCGGGCTCAAGCAAATGAATCAGGAAGAAAGGTACGTAGATGCTTAGTAAGACAATCAGGCTATTACCGGATATTGTTAACTACTTTAGTCTTCACAGAACGAGGCATTGCTGCTTCGAGCGAGGCAACACACCATACATATGCGTGCGGCATACGGTTGAAGGAACTTGAAGAACAGCTACGCGATTCACTTAAGGGACGGCGAAAACTGGGAGGTCCCCATCTGCACCTCAATCCACTGCACACCCCGCTGCACTGGCCATACGCCGTGCCGTAGCACCGACTGTGGAGCAGTCAAGCCGCACGAGCTGTCCCTCCAACCGGACTCCCAGACACGTCCAACAGCGGCGGTTCTCAGGCAGCTGCACATTGAGCTCGCGACTCATTTTCGGCATCGATACCAGCACGCTCGGCATCGAAGGGTATCACCCCGCCAGCAGTAGGGACTCGGCGCTGGTATGTAGGGGAACCTCAACGCAGTCATGTCATTTCTCTCCAACGCTGAGCGTGATGAGGATAAAGATGAGGATGAATCAGCGGTGCACGCGAAAATTCAAACCTGGTGTATCGATTGATATCGCTCTTGTCATTAAGCACACTAGATGGTGTGCGCTAGGTCCTATAACAGTTTAGGGGTAACAAACTAGTTACTCAAACTTCTAAGCATGCACCTCTTACGTGAGAGATGATACGGCAGGTGCGATCCGATTCGGCTCGCTCAGCTCGCGTGGTCTGGGCAGTGAAAACTAACTATACATACAGCTGGTACAGACATGTGCCCGTCGAGCACTCTACATATGTATCTCCCCAATTTCGCTGGGCGGGGATGATGCCGCATCCGTCTGGAGCAGGGAAAAGCGACACGCCTCGACTCGTCGTCGGCGGCGCGCGGGAAAAAAAAAAGAAAAGGAAGCCTGCGGAGCGATCGAATTGGAAGCTGTTGCTTCGTAGGGCTGAAGCTGCTGTGTTCCCCACCCTTCATACCTAGCTGACTGGAGGGAGGCCTTGGATGTTGCCTGCTGGTTGTCTCCAGTGTCCGCAGCGGGGTAGAAATCTGTGCACAGCACGGAAAAATTGCCCCGCCCCGCTCCACCACCCACTCAAGGATAACTCGGCGAAGGCAATTGCTCATGCGCAACTCCGCCCTCTACTCCCTGTAGCGCCCGGCCGACGACCGCAGATTTCTATTCTCCCGCGCAGACTTCTCGCCTCGCCTCGCCTCGATATTACTGATAACAGAAAGCTTTCCTTTCATCCTTCGAATCCTGTCCTGCCCTGCACACGACGCCGGAAGCCCTCCCCTTGCCGGTAAAACCACTTGGGTCCGATCGACTCGATATCGCAGCTATCAAACCACATTCGCGGGACAGCTTGCAAGCACATCCACCTTCACCATGGAGCGAGGCGGCCTGCTGTCACGCTCGGACAGAAGCTACATTCCCCTGGAGGACTTCGATTCGCCGCCTCCGACCGGGCGATGGTATTCGCACCCGGAGCCGTCGCCGCTGCGGCCGAGCATGGACGAGATGCCAACGCCGGACCCGGGCCGCCGGAGCGCCTCGCCGGACCCGCTGAAGGAGCCCGAGTTCCGGCAACCGCTGCGGGTGCTTCCGCGACACGCGCGCGCGCCGTCGACGATTTCGCGCACCCACATGCACCGCTACACGTGGTGGTTCGAGTTCGCGAGTCTGATGAGCTCGGCCGTCGCCATCGGCACCACCGTCGCCGTGCTGTTCTATTTCGACGGGAAGACCATCCCCCACTGGGCTACCGCCGGCTCCGGTCTGTCGCTCAACTCGATCCTGTCCGTGTTCTCGACGATGTCGAGGGCTTGCCTCCTCGTGCCCATCGACCAGTCCATCGGCCAGCTGTACTGGCTCGCCGTCGCGCACAGTGGAAGACATCTCTCCGAGGCGGAGCTGTACAACGAAGCCTCGAGAGGGCCGTACGGCGCCGGGAAGCTGTTCTGGAAGAGGAGGGGAACGTGAGTTGGCATGTTTTCGTCTCGACCGATGGTGGAGCTGATCTTCTTCACCCAGGGGGCTCACGTCGATGGGATGCGTTTTGACCATCCTGGCCGTGGCGCTCGGTTTCGCGCGTACGTCCTGCCCTGTCCTGTATTCTCGTCCTTCTCGATCTCGGAGTGGCGCTGACATGTCGCATCGCAGAACAACAGATGATCTCGTACCCGACGCAGACCTTGAGGACCCAGGACCCCGCCAACCAGACCTTGGTCGGCCGTTCGCTCGATATCTACGACACCTTCCAGGAAACCAGCCTTACCCCGCAGGCGGCGCCGGTGCCGGCGGTCGAGTTCGCCGTGGCGGCGTCGCTCTTCTCCTCGCTCAACCACCACGTCGTGCACGACCCGCTCTATCGCTGCGACTCCGGCAACTGCGATTACCCCGTCTTCGTGACGTTGGGCGTGTGCTCGCACTGCCACGACACGCGGGACGAGATCGCGTCGGCCTGCGACGACGATCAGGACCGGTGCTGGGCCCGCTACCGCGACCTCGAAGGCTACGCCTGGCGGCGAACCAACGAGATGGCCTACTCGACCATCATCAACCAGACCATCAACACGCAGTCTGTCTCCATCGTCGAGACGTTCACGCTCAACGTCAGCGTGAGCACATGGCCGCCGACCTTTAACGCCTGGGCGTGCGAGCTCCTGTGGTGCGTGCGCTCCATCAACGCGACGGTGACGAACTCGACCTACGCCGAGATCGAGGTGGACGAGTACACCAAGGCGACGCTCCAGCCCGACGGCAGCGCGCTGTTCCAATACGTCAACCCCGAGAACCGCGCCACCAACTTCACCGTCACGCGGAACGCACAGCTGGCCTTCAAGGCGCTCGGATCGACGCTGCGGGGCTGGTCGCGCAAAACCCAGAAGGGCCAGTGGGTGCACTCGTCGCCGCTGTTCGGCGGCATGGCCTCCTTCGCCACCGCGGACATGACCGTCGGCGGCAAGCACATGCACCGCCACAAAGCGAACCCGATAGCGGTGATGGCCGACGGGATATCGAACGCGGTCCGCAACTCGCTGTCGGTCCCGGGCCTCAGGGTCGAGCGCCACACAATCATCGTCGTCCGCTGGTGGTGGATGATCTACCCGGCCGCCATGTGGATCCTGAGCACGGTATTCACCTGGGGCGTCCTGTGGACCACGAAGATGAACAGCGAGTTCGTCGGCGCTTGGGGCCACTCCAGCATCGCGCTCCTGCTGTGGGGCGTCGACGACGACGTCAAGCAGCGCGTCGGCGACTGGAGCGCCGAGATGATGGAGGCGAAGGCCTCGAACGTCATCGTCAAGCTGACGAGGGAAGACGGTGCCTGGAAGCTGAAGGAAGTGCAGGGGAGCGATGCCTTCGGGGCGTGAGCGAGAGAGATTGCGTGTGTGGGGGACAGTGGGAGGGGGTGCGTGCGAGTTACGGGACAGCCTTGTTCTTGCGCCTTGTGCGGATGTACAATATTATTCTTCTAGCGAGACTCTCTTCTGCCTCGCGCACTTGTACTACTCAAGCCGGCGCTCCGGTTGATTGATTCGAGGTGGATGGCGGCTGTGACTGGCCACTGCCGCTGGGGTCGGTGCTCGTTCTACCGCACGGCACAGCGCAACACCTCGCAGCCGAAGCCAGACCAGACCGCCTCCCGTTCGCTCCAATGGCCTCCGAGCGGGGTGGCTGCCGCCCGTCGGACGTACCCCAGCGGCAGGCAGGATTGAGATCGAACCTTTCACATGTACATCTCACACCAAGCATCCGAGCAGCATTCAAACAGGCGATTATCGAACCCGCCCCCTCTCTCCTGCACCGGCGGATGTTTGCAGCAGATTTCGACGGCGGCCGGGTGATTTCAGGCATGCGGAGAGCAGACAGCGCGTGTGACGGGCAGCTGCTCTCCCAAGCGACCGGGTATTATCGCCAGCCGTGTGTGTCGCCGCCGCAGAGATAGAGCAAGTGTCTTCAGGTTGAAATCTATGCCCATCCCGCCCTGTCCAGGTAGCTGGATATCCGCATGGCTGGCTGCCCCACAATCTTGAGCGGTAAGGTGCGCTCTCCACACTGGCGTCCCCCAAGACACCAGCCACTGCTTGCCGGCCGTCTGCTTGTCTTCTGTGCTCAGACGAACCACCAACGGGCTGGCTGGGCTGGGCTGACGCATCGATGGATGCGCAGCGTGGGAGATACATCGCCACGGACACGGAGGTTGGAGTGTGGAGCAGGAGTGCGGAGTGCCTGCTTCGCGGTTTGAGACACTGGGATGCAGTGCAGAACAGCGGGAGAGTCCGGCGCGGACGAAACAGCTGGGGGTTATGTACATACCAAGGATGCAACTATCTACACCTAAAAAAGGACGCCCATATCCGTTTCTCCAGTCGGTCAGTCACGCAGGGAGACACCCCTCCCTCTCTAACATTTGCAGCCATGTTGGCAACCCCCCGCGCGCTTCCTCTGGCTCGTTGCCGTCCTCCGTGGCCCCAGCGGCGAGCCCGCGTGAGCCCTTGTCACTGCTGTATGTATGTAAAGGAAGAGAAGGGGTGGAACGAGAAGGATTGTGTGGATCGGGTTTCAAGTGTGATGGCGGATGACGTTGGTGCCCTGTGTTCGTAAACCGTATCACGTGAGAAGTTGGTGTTTAATTTTTTTGGTTCATTCATTACTCTAGATAGATCATGGCGAGGCACAAGCTGTCCGGTTTTGCTGTCCGCTGTCTGCGCGACGGCGGCACGTTGCAAGCCTTCCCTTTGCAGAGGAGTTGGTGATCACAAACACGGTGTTCTCGCCGTCCAGCGGTCCAGTCCGTACCAGTTGAAATCTGTACGGAAAGGGGGCCGAACCGGCCAGCTAAGAGACAGGCAAGAACCGGGTGAACCGGTTAAGCCATAAACGATGGGGCGGTGGAGTCTATGTGGTGGTGGATGGCAGAGCTCTGTGAGTCTAGCGTTTCCGCCACCGCGTGGGTTTTAAAAGCTGATAACCGCACCGGCGTACAACCTGTCTCTCCGATAATCAACCGTCTCTTTTGTTTTCGCAACTAGTGTTTCTGACGTTGAAAGGCTGGGGGCATTAACCAACCTAGTGAGATGCCCCCGCCACGGCTGAGGATCGACGGGGGAATGCCCCCGGCATGCCCGCGCCCATGAAATTTGGTAACAACAGAGCGGCGTGCGTGGACCCTGGAGAGAACGCCAGCGATTTCTGTTGAACTTCTTGAGCGGATCAACGAAGTCCACGGACTCGCAGGCCAGAAGCAGTGTTCAGCCGCTGTCAGTCTGCGTGAGTGGCTGGTGGTATGTGATATCTATGTATCGGAGACAGAGCTTCGTACGGATGATCGCCACCTCGGAGGGACGGAGACCGGGCCGGTGCCGAAACTCTAGCCATCTAGAGCTCCGGATGATCTTGGCGTATGCGGCGGGTAGCACTCGGCCCGGAGCCGCCTCGACGCAGCGTTCCGACCGATGGGTACAATATCCAAGATTCACAACACACCCTACCACTCACAACAGATCACATTGTGACTCTGTCCGCTGCACCCACTCCCACCGATTGTCTTCCACCTCCCACTCACTTCCCTTCTATCAATCCCCCTTCTATTCACCTCCTTCTATCCGCTGCACACTGCACCATCCGCGGAGCCCTCCTCATCCACAACATCCTCCATCCTCCATCCGCCATCAACCACACCCTTCGTCTTGGCTACCCACTCTCCGTCTCAACCACACACCCTCCGTGTCGACCACCCACCCAGAGCATCAACCTTCGCATCAGTTCCCATCCGACAGCATCGTCCGTCCCCACCACACAACCAAAACCGACAACAGCGATCATGGCCCCCTCCAGCCCTGCTCCGACTCAGCGCCAGCTACGTCAGGAGCGCTCCGACCGCTCCCAACAGTCCTACTACAAAAAGGCCATAACCCCGACCTTTTACACCCTCGAGAAGCACCCGTCGGTCTGGTGCGCACGATCCCGCCTCGAAAACGGCCGTTTCAAGAATGCCAGGTCGAAGTGGAACATTCAGTGTAATCCAGCGAGGGTATTTCAACCTAGCCCTCTCAGCAGAGTCGAATTTCCGCCGGAGGAATCGGAACTCGACAGCGACAGTCGATCCAGCGAGCAGACGGAGAAGACGGATGCGATGGACGAGACTACAGAGTCGGAAAAGATGGGGGTTACGGGGCAGTCTGGACGGTCGAGCTGCTCGGGGCAGTCGGACTACGCGGGACACTTGGAAAATTCAGGAGACTCGGAGAAGTCGGGAGGGCTGGCAAAGCTTGCTCTGGGAGCTTGGCTAATGGTCACGATGGGAGCCAAGATCAAGTTCCAGTCCGCAAGCAAGAATCAAGAGCAGGCGCCTTCCGGGTGTGAGAAGCAGAAGCCCGGCACCCGGAAGCGGAAGGCCGAGAGCCAGAAACAGAAGCCCGGGAGTCGGAAGCAGAAGCCCACCCCAGCCTGCGCTGCTGACGACCCGTACGAGGCCGACATCGACGAGACCAAAACGACTTACACGACCAAGCGCCAGCACCAGCGCAACAGGCTCATCCATTGGGCCTCGAACGTGGCTGTGTAAGTCGATTTTTCGTCTTGCGGTGCCACTGCGGCGGTGGTAAGGGCATTATTCGGCCTACGATGTGTCGTGCGCATGTTCCCTTGTTTGCTTGATGTTGGTTTTCTTTTCGGGATACGGATCGCTATTTGACTGGAAGGCATGGGGCAGTATAGCGTTCCGGTGGGTCGGGGGACATTGCCCTGTACTACGACTACACTGCATTGCGTTCCGTTACGGTCGTCGCTGCACAGTCTCCCCCTTGATTTTATGTTGGGATTTTTTTTTCTTGATTTCCACTGTTTCTGAGAAAGGGACGGATATTTGGCAGTAAGGGAATGGCTTGCTATGGGGGGCAGTATTGCATGTTGTGGTGTTTCTGGAGGTGTTTTGAATCTACTTTCATCGAAGTCATCGCGAGTTCTTTTCTCTTGGTTGTGTGCTGAATTCTCCGTTCTTGTTGCGGTCTGGCTGAATTCTAGATGTGGACGGACGTGAGTTGGGAGGGGATGGTTTGCTGTATATCTTCGTGTTTCGGAGGTCTAGGAAATGGTGTTTTGCGACACCCACTCGCTCTTCTCTGTAATGGGCGCCTACAACAATGGCTCACTGCCGGGGGTGCGCTATTCCATATACTGCCTATGTACTCGACATCTCCCGGCGTCTCTCACGGAGCCCTCCGCTGCTGGTGCAAGCGCTGGTGTCCCCGGCCGCACGGGGATCGCTGCCGGCGGGAGCTTCTTCGATATGCATACATCACTCGACCAGACCATATCCGGCTGAGGGGGCTGCGCGTGTCCCCAGGCTATATCTCCCTCCGATCCATGGACGAGACACGCCGGCCAGTAGCGATCTTGCCGCCTCACTTTTTTTTTTCCCGGGAGCCCTCGTGTAGATACTCGGCTATTACAGAAACACCGTGGAACGGCGATGGTGGTACAGCCCAGTTCAACGGCTCTGTCTACACTACGCTGACCAAGTGGATCCCCTACCCCAACACTAGTTAATGCAGGCCCGCCGTCAACGGGTAGCTGTGACCGTCAGAAGCAGCTTGTACGGACGTCAGCGAAACCGCCGCTTCACCAGATGCCGGTTTCACCATCGCTCAGGAAGTAGGTGGCAAAACGCGGCAGCCAGAAGTCCATTTGTGCGGTGTTGAAGAGCGCCACAAGCCACGGATCGGTCAAACCGAATTGGGCGAGCGCCTTTATACGTCAGTTCTCGCATCTCCCCGGGGGGTTGGGGAGGGGGGGAGGTGGAAGGAGCATACCGTCGAGATGACATCCTGATAATGCATCAGGCATTGGTCCGTTTTGTCCTGCTCGCTCAGGTATCGCATCGTTTCCCGCGCGCGCTCCGGGTTCCAGGGGTTGGCGTTGACCGCGACGACGGCGTTGGCGGGGACGGCGAGCGTGAGCATGTCCCGGCGGCGCTGCGGATTGCGCGGGACCAACTTCGACGGGTTGGCCTGGTAATTCCACTTCGCCAGCGCGCTGCCGTAGTACGCCTCGCCCGTCCCCGTGCGCGGGCACCGCACGGGTCCCCGGCTCGCCGCGAGCTCGTGCTTGCGCAGTGTGAAGAAGGTCGACATCGGGGGCTGACCCCGCCGCTCCGGCGCCCGGTACGGCGGCTTCAGTGGGTCGCTGTACGGACGCAACGGCATTCTCGTAGGGGGGGGGGGCTCCGGCTTGCGAGAGTCGTTGGCTCGATACGCGAGGGATCGTTGGTACTCGAGAGCGCAAGGGAAGCCGGTTGGTGGGCGTGTGGTGGGATCGCGACGAGGTTCATATAATCCTCGCCGTGCGTCGCTGCTTTCTATGGCCAATCGGCCTTCGTGTTGAAGGGCGGACTACCAACCGGAATCACCGTGAAAGCTGTGCCGCTTGTAGCGGTGCGATTGGCGTGAGCGGTGAACTACGGCCGTGGGAATGCGGAGCTCCAGCAAGTTCGCAGTCGCCCGGCATCTCCAGTCAGGGCTGGTGGTTCTTGAGCACATGGCGCCGAAGCGTGAGGATATCGCCAATTCCTTCACTTGAGTTCTTTCCCTGACCAAGCATACTGAACGAAGGGAGGGTTGGTTGGAACTTGGGAAAGTGAATGGAGGTTTGAGGAGCGAGGGCAGGCAATGGAATGGGGAGAGAGCGAATGGCGGCCCCGGAGTGCGCGCCCGCCCGGCAAAAAGGGGCCTACAAGATGAATACGTCTCAAAGAGAGGAACGGATTCCGGAGAGTTGGGTATTATAACTCTTCTACGTCGATAACGGACGGAAAGATGCCAATATAAGGCTTGAAACTTGAATCGATCCCTGTGCAGGGTGGATAGAATGCTTCACTCTGGCTGATCAGGGTCAGCAGCCACGTATGAGAGTGGCGTGGGATCTTGTAAGCGCTCGGATGATATGGTTTACTGTGGGCTATTTAATCATAGAAGTGGTACCATGGATGGCACGAACGTAGTGGTGGGAACGACGCATGCCAAATGGTCGCTCGCAAGGCGAATCGTACATGCTTCCAGCTTCCTTCCAACTCCCAATTGCCGTACATGCAGTGCTGCGCTGATGCAAAGTTCGACAACTACCGTCTGCCTAGACTAGCACGCGCTCGCCCATGGTCCGCCAGAAGTCACACTTCTCCCTCAAACCCGTCAAGGACTGGGTTCCGAACTGCTTCAGGTTGATGACCGTGCCCAGTCCCCTGCCCTTCTTTACCGGCGGCCAGGTGACGTCGCTGATCGCGTTCGGATCCCCCTGTGATGAATCCCGCGAACGCACCCGCGTAGCCCCTGTAGGTGATCGGACTCGTGGTCTGTATCGAGCTGACCGAGTTCCACTGGGGCAGGGTCAGCACGTGCGTCCATCGATCCACCCGACGCGGTGGGGGGGGACTCACGTAGCCAACATCACTGGCGTGGCGAGCCGGCGAGATCTGGTATTCCCCAAGCCAGCCGCTCTTTGCGCCGGCGGCCAGCCAGAACGCGGGACACGCCAGCACGACGTCGCGGTAGATGAAGCCGGCGTGGTCGCACGCGCACTCACGCTGGCCGACGGCGGATACCAGCGCTCGACTCGCAGCAGCGCCGCCTCGTCGAAGCCCGGCAGAAATCCTTTGATCCACTCGCGCGTCTCGTCCTCGGTCGTGACGGAGCCTGGGATGAACGTGGTTCCCTCGTAGGTGTTGTAGACGGCCAGCACGGCGTCGCCGTTGATAGCGCCGCGCCGCGCCGCGCCGCCTCCGTCAGCGACTGCGGCAGGAAGGCGTCGATCACCGGCGCCCACGCGTACGAAGACGTCGTGTTCGCGCGCAGCGTGTTGATCGCCACGTTCGCGTCCAGGATCCTCTGCACCGGCGCCTGCTTGAGGCACTCGAGCGGATCGCCGTCGCCGCTGCAGCCCTCCAGCTCCGCGAGCCTGTCGAAGAGCTCCTCGGCTTCGGCCGAGTCGTAGCGGTAGTGCCGCGGCCATAACGGGGACGAGAGGATCGCTCGCCGGAACAGCTGCGGCGTCGTTTTGCCGCCGTCCGCGATCAGCTGCGATACCACGCTGCCGCCGCCGGCGCTCTGGCCTGCAGTAGCGCGCGTCAGTGTCTGGGTGCAGAGGCCAGCGGAGTGCAGTTCAACATGCCCCATATCGTCACGTCATCCGGGTCGCCGCCGAACCTGTCGATGTACGAACGAACCCACTCCAGTGCCGCCCTCTGGTCCAGCAGTCTTCGCCACCGCCGTCAGCACCGCCCGCTCCGCTTCGGACCAGATGAGAATGCACACACCCGACGTTCGGATCCGCACCCTCCTTGACCCGCTTCCTGGACAAGAACCCGAACCCGAACGCGTTGACGCGGTAGTTGGCGAAGACGGCGACGAACTCAGCGGCGGCCAGATCGAGCACGGGATAGGCCTGCGGTTTCGGGACGCGCAGGTTCGCGTCGCCCTGGATGAAGCCGCCGCCGTGGAAATGGACCATGACGGGTCTCTTCTCCTGGCCGTGCTGCCACGGCCGGCCGTAGACGCCGAGATAGAGACAGTCCTCGCTGCCGTTGCTTGCGCGCTGCGGACACATGTCGAAGGGCCGCGCCGCGCCGTAGATTCCCACGCCGTGGACGTCTAGCGGCGGCTGCGGCGCCCGGAACCGCTCTGGCGGACTGGCGAACGGGATGCGGCTGTAGAACGTCACGTTGGTCGCGCCGGATGTCGAGCCTTGTAGCGTGATATACGACAGCACCACCACCGCATCCGCCGCGGCGACGATTAGGTGCGCCCCCGACAGCGCGAGGATATCGGAGAGATGCATGTTTGCGGCATTGTGTATGAGCGTGGTGTCCCCCCTTCCGCTCGACTCGAACGACTCCGCCCGCCCCCCCCCCCCCGTCTCCAGAAATTCAGTGCAGCTCTGCCATGCTAAATCCACCCCTTCTGCATCACGGCGTCCGCGTACTGCAGTACGACGGTGGCGCAAAGCTATGCGCCAGCTATCCCCAGCACTCTATCTGTTTCCCGGATGCACGTTAGTTGGTCAGGACGTATGTGCGAAAGACGTGGGAGCGACGGACACCTATCCGCGCGCTTGCGACTGGGGGAAATGCTGGGGAAACTCCTGGGGGAACGGCTTCGGCTAAACGTCCCTGCTGTCGCTGGTAATCACCTGTCCTGCTCATCGAAGCGAACGCCTCCCCCGCCGTGTTTTTTTGTTTAGATATTCATTACTCGCATGCGACCTATCTAGACAGATCACGGCCTTCCCGCCGTGCGACCTCACTTGTATGTACACGGTACATATGTACATCGGGGCGGAACTTGCAGGATTTGGCCTGGTGCAACCGCTTCTCCCGTGCGATACAAACCCACCACGGATGTGGTAATACATTAGTCGCCTGCTAGCAAGCGATTGGAATCAGGAGATGTCGTTCGTCATGGACAGCCGCCAATATGATCGCTGGGAAACAGCCTCCACTCGAAGAGACAACTCGGGTGAGGAACGGTGGACAGAGAGAAAGGCGGCGGAGAATGGTAAACGGCGACGGAGACGGGAAGGGCGCGGTATCTAGCCAGGCCCATCGAGCTGTAGAAGCCACGAGTGCGTGCTTTCGTGTCGACCACCCAGGAGACATGGAATCCCCATCCATCCCACCGCCTCCGGGCGCGGAAGCGGACAGTCCGGAACCTTCTCGGCCCAGCCAGCCGTCGACGACCTTCGGATCACTGTCTTTCAAAAGCGGCCGGCGTGGCAGAGCTTGAACGGAAGTCGTGTGCTTCCTATAACAGCGGGTCGGTGATCTTCTCCTCTCAGCCAACAGCATCCAGCACGCGCAACATCTATTCAAGTCCAGCAAACCGACCCTTTACGATCGAACTTGTTCAAGATGTGCACCCCAGGTACGAGCAATAAAGCCCGCCCTGCCCGTCCGCCGCAAGCCGGCAAACACCCTTCGCACGCACCAACAACAACGACAGCAGTAGAAGCACTCACCATGTCACCAATGGCAGAATCGTCCCTGGGCACGGCGTCGACACTCGTCGGCGCCGGGAGTCTCTTCCAGCTCGTGCGCGGTTCGGATGGCGAGGAGGAAGCGGTGACGGCGGACACGGCTGCTGTCGCGGAAGAGCGCGCTGCGAGGCTGGAGAGCATACTCGGCCCTGGGGCCGGCGGCAACGAGGAGGCGCGAATCCAGCGTAGGACGGACCGGCTAAGCATGCTATTGCCTAACGGCTGGAGGGATATCCGAGCTTGGATTCTGAACACGCAGGGGAAGAACGGTCAGCGCTGATTGCTCCGCGGGAAACGGCAGGCGCGGGGAAATGGGCTCGCGGGACACGTAGACGGCGCTGCTCCATAGGAAGCGCTGGCCCCATGCAGAGAGATGTGGAAATACGAATTCCTGACGAACGGACGGAGACAGCGTGACACGTGAGCGCAGCACTGTTGTCGGACGAGACGAGCCCTGTTCCCGCAGCAGCCTCCACGTGGGGGTGCATGATGTCCGATCTGCCCTGGGGCCGCCGTCCGAGATGCCACGCGAGGAACATTCGATTGGAAGGGCAGATAGCGACCCGCATGGGTGTCGAAAATAGAGCAGAAGCGGAACCGAGGTTGAGAGCCTGCAGAACATCGACAGAAATAACACATCCGAGTGATATCCGATTCGAAACACTGTCCACACGTGTTCGATCTCTTGGCCGAACGGCCGGGAAAAGCTTGTCTTCCTACTCTATCTCTACCGGCGTATTCCAGGGCGGTCAGCGTGAGTGTGGTTCGGTGGACAGAGATAGAACCGGCAGCTTTTTGTGGGATTTCCTCGGCCTGTTGGCAAGGTTCCGGCTCTCGGCCGTGAGGTGAGGCGCAGCCAATGTGGCGCCACTGCCATCGATGACTGTGCCCGCATCCTGACACAGATGCCAACACGAACCACATGTTCGGTCCTGAAGAGAAAAAAGGAAACATCCAAAAAGCAAATGCTATCTAAGTATGTATCTCACTCCGGCAACCAACAGAGTCATCCTGATCCATGGGCGCCCTTGCATCCTACTTTCTATGTAGCACGTATAGTGGCTGGGACGCTGAGAACCGTCGCAGTGGGTAATTAACGGCATTTTTTTATTCCTATTTTACTGCCATTAAAATAACGGCCTCTTTGTCATTTCTAAAGAGAAATTGTAAAAAAAAAACCTTGACTACAGCCAACCAGAGACATAATAAGAGAGATAGCGCCCTGGCACTTGGCTTTGCACGGGCAGTGGGACTTCCCGTCCAGCGGGTTCGGCTTGCTGCGGAATCCACGGATGCTGCGAACGTGGCGTTTTGCAAGGCACGTCTATATAGTCTATCTCACGGCCGAAGATGCCAACTAACGTCATCCGGGGTATCCCTCCTGCGTTGGCTGGGAAAACCCACTAGTGGCTGACCAATGATCCTCACACAGCCGCACCTAAGTGGACAGCTGAACGGGTAAGCTGGATGTACCTAGAGTACGGGGGCAGGGCTGCGAGCAGCCAAAGGCCGACCGGATGTTCTCGATGGTGTGGGTGCTGGGAGATCCGGGCGAAACCCTCCCCAGCCACTCGGACGAACTGTCAAGCGGCAGGTCGGGCGGCCGTCCCCGCTGGGGATCATAAAACCGGCTCCTTCCTTCCCTCCGTCACTCCTTTCCTCTTCCCGTCACCCACTCAGGCAGCCCAGACAAGCTTCCTCCTTGTATAACACTCTGCCACCCACATCTCCCTCCCACCACCGTCCACATCCCACCTCCGCAAACTCGAAAGTCTAACAACTTCGAATTCCACTGCGGTACTGCGCAACCATGGGCGTTCTCACAGACATGCCGTTCGCCCTTCCCACCACTATCGAGGTCGGCGCGCTGCTGAGGAATGCTGGCATCTTGGGCATCATGGGAGTGGTCTACATGATCACTCTCGTCTTCTACCGCCTCTACTTCCACCCGCTTGCAAAGTATCCGGGCCCGTTTCTGGCGAGGGTCACCGACTGGTAACTACCCCCTCCTCTCTTCGGTTCAGTACTTGGTGTTGCCTGGGCGTTGGCTGCGGACGAGAGCTGACTCGGCCAAACAGGAACACCGCCTGGCATGCGTGGAAGGGCGATCGTTATCTGGAACTCTACCTTGCGCACGAGAAGTACGGACCCGTGGTGCGCGTCGCGCCCAACATGCTCAGCTTCAATTCTGCGTCCGCGCTGAAGAGCATCTACGGCCACTCGAACGTGTCGCGGCACATCCAGAAGGGCCAGTTCTACACCGCCTATCCGGCCGTCAAGGGTGTGCACAACACGCACAACGCCATCTCGAAGCTCGAGCACGGCTTCAAGCGGCGCGTGCTCTCGGTCGCCTTCAGCGAGGCCGCGCTCAAGAGCATGGAGGGTGCCGTCATGGACGCCGTCGACAAGCTTCTCGACGGCATCCGCAGGGACGGCGCCAAGGGTGTTGACGTGGGCGAGCGCTTCTCGTGGTTCACCTTCGACGTCATGGGCGATCTCTGCTTCGGAAAGACCTTCGGCATGTTGACGGATCAGAGCCAGCGCTTCGTCACGGACCTGATCGGCAAGGCGACGCACAACCACTACATCGTAAGCTGCACCTTTGGGGCGGGTGAAGAAGGCAATAGCTAACTCTGTCCGGACAGTGCGGAAATTACCTCCCGATCAGGCGCATGGGTCTGGGTCGCTTGCTCTTCCCCACGATCGCCCGCGACCGCTGGCGTTTCATCGAGCACTCCCGCGCCTGCGCCAACGAGCGCATGAAGATGGACCACTCTGCGAAGAAGGACTTCTTCTACTACCTGCTCAACGCCAAGGACTCCGAGACCGGCCGCGGCTTCTCCACCAAGGAGCTCTGGGGCGAGGCCAACGTCCTCATGATCGCCGGTTCCGACACCACCGCGACTGCGCTCTCGTCGACCGTCTTCCACCTGTGCCGCAACCCCGACAAGCTTGCGAAGCTGCAGCGCGAGATCCGGAGGGCGTTCTCGTCGCCGGACCAGATCGTGACGGGCAAGGAGCTTGCCGACTGCCACTACCTGAAGGCGTGCGTCGACGAGGCGATGCGGATGTCGCCGCCCGTGCCCGGCCTGCTCCCGCGCGAGGTGATCGCGCCGTGCAAGATTGACGGCCTCAACCTGCCCGAGGGCACCGGCGTCGGCGTGCCCATCTACACCATCCACCACAACCCGGAGTACTACCCTCAGCCGTTCGAGTACCGGCCCGAGCGCTGGCTGCACGGCGACGACGCCCAGCTCGAGATCGCGCGCTCAGCCTTCAACCCGTTCTCGCTCGGCGCCCGCGGTTGCATCGGAAAGAGCGTCGCCTACATGGAGCTCCGCATCGCCATCGCCAAGCTTGTCTGGGGGTTCGAGATGCAGCAGATCGTGACTGAGGGCAAGGCCGAGTGCTGGCGCGAGGGGTTCGCCGTGAGGGACGACGAGTACAAACTCATGGACCACTTCACCAGCAAGAAGGAAGGTCCCATTGTCGCGATCACGCCGAGGGAGGTGTAGATTTTCATTTTCATTTTCATTTTCATTTTCTTCATTTCCTTTGGTAGTCTCGGGGGTCACAATTGGGGGGGGGCGTGTCGTTTGTCATTCGGATGGGCTTTCAATTTTTTCTTTCTGTTCTGCATACTTTTTTTCACGATGATGATTGACTTGGGTGGTTCGGTTAGCTACTGCTCTACATCAGTATAGTAATTAGCTACCAATTGACTCGAAAAATCGGCGTTCCGATCCTAGAGCTATCCGCTTGTATGTGCTGCTCCATGAGCTCTAGACGTGTCGTCAATGTTGGAGCTATCAACAACGTAACCAGCCATGCTCGGCTCGAAGCGGCTGTGAATGGACGGCCCCATTTCAAAGCTTCCACCTGACCCCTTAGATACGTAGTCTAGACATACACTTGCGCCGTTTTCCCCCACGTTTCCCCGCTCTTTTCCTCGCCCTTTTCCCCGTGCTCTATTCGCCTTGGGGCTTTTGTGGGGTGAGCGAGGGTTTCGTCGGTCCGAAACGCTTAAGGCAGGCACATCTGTCTGGCTGGGTATAGCCGAAACGCGCCGCAACATCTAAATTAAAAAGGGGATTGGGCAGATAGAGCAGCACCGAAGGTATCAGGCGGCAGGCCTGCCCAATGCTCAAAAAAAAAACCGATCTCTATTGCGAAATGCTATCCGCACCTCCGAGGAGGAGGTGGGGCTCGGAGATGGTGTTGGACTTGGTGATGGAATCCGTGAACGGGTGCTATCCATCACCATGGCAACCCGGCAATGATAGGTGGCGTTTTCCCGAGCAAACTCTTCCCCAAACAGCCCCGCTCGATGACCCCCCGCAGCCAGGTCTATGCTATATTCTGATCTACGCGTGAAATGCTCTGTCGTGATATTGTCAAGTCTTTTTTTCTTTCTTTTTTTTCCTGCGGAATACGGATACATACGTACCCAACGGTGGTAACGAGGCGGGGTGGCGTGATGCGGAGATTTTTCTTCTCGTGCGACAGAAGACGGAGGAGAGCAGGATCCGTCAGTCATCCGATGTATGTATGTATCTGCACCAGACTTTCATCGGCCGGATACGCCGCCGTCTTATCTCAGCTGCAGCTGCCGAACTGGGATCGCTTTCGTGTTATTATTGTACATACATACCTCATATGTACATAGATGCGTGCGGAATGGGCTCGGTTATGTCATCGTTCACTCGTGCAGGTGAGGTTGGTGCCTACTCTCGTTACCGACATCGGGAATCGATCGTTTTCGGAGCAAAGTGAAACAGATAAAAAAGAAAGAAAAAAAAACCAAAAAATGACTGCCCAGAATACCAACCAGAGAATACCGAGAGGAAAAAAGAAAAAAAAGAAAAAAAGAAACCCCCCCCCCTACAGATTCCCGCGCATGGCCTGCTCCCTCTCGATGGCCTCGAAGAGGCTGCGGAAGTTGCCGGCGCCGAAGCCGGAGAAGTTGTTGCGCTGGATGATCTCGATGAAGACGGTGGGGCGGTCCATGAGCGGTTTCGTGAACAGCTGGAGGAGGTAGCCGCCCTCATCGAAGTCGACGAGGATGTTAAGGCGCGCGAGGGTGTCGAAGTCCTCGACGACGCGGACGCGGCTGGCGGCGAGGCGCTTGCGCAGGGCGTCGTAGTACGTCTGCGGCACGCTGATGAACTCAACGCCGCGCGCCCTCAGGTGCGTCACCGCCGCCACGATGTCGCGCGTGCGCAGCGCGATGTGCTGCACGCCCGCGCCGCCGAAGAAGTCGATGTACTCCTCGATCTGCGACTTGCGCTTGCCGGCCGCCGGCTCGTTGATCGGCATCTTCACCAGCTCGTTCGGCGACGCCATCACCACCGACTTCAGCGCCGAGAAGTCCGTGCAGATGTCCTTGTCGTCCACGCTCCAGAACCGGTGGAAGCCCAGCGCTTTCTCGTAGCTGGTGGCGGGTGTCAGCGGGGGGGGGGTTACCGGAGAGAGGGAGGGGCCGCATACTAGTCGCACGCATCCTCCATCTCGCCCCAGTCTTGGTTGCCGACGCAGTGGTCGACCGCGTCCAGCTCGACCTCGGGCAGCAGCGACGGCGCCGTCGCCGCCGCCGCCGACGACTTCCGGTACCCGGGCAGGAAGGCGCCGCGGTAGCCTCTGCGCTCGACGAGCGTGTGCGTGGTGTCGCCGTAGGTCTTGACGGTGGCCATGACGACGTCGCCGTCGGCGTCGCTGTGGACGGCGGGCGCGCACACGCCGACGGCGCCGTTGGCGACGGCCGCCGCGTAGAGGGCGCCAACGTCGTCGACCTCAAAGGCGACGTCCTTGACGGCGTCGCCGTGCGTGGCCAGGTGGCGGTTCACCGCCAACAGCAGTTCGCGGTCGTCGTCACCGACGTCGTCGCTCGACGGCGCCCGCAGCGGCGACGTCAGCACGAACGTGACGCGGCCGTTCGAGATCGCGTGCGACGCAAAGCACCGGGAGCCCGTCTCGAGCCCTTTGTACGCCAGCGGCCGGAAGCCGAACAGCGATGTGTAGTACGCCGCCGCCTGCTTCGCGTTGCCGACCCACCAGTGCACATGGTCGTATCCGCGATACGAGTTGTCGGTCGGATGCGCCTGCGGGGACACCACGCCGTCGAGCGCGTACGTCTGCCCGTCCGCGGCGATGGCGCTGGGCGGGCGCGGAGGAGCGGATGCGAGTGCTGCCGGAGGCATGCTGTTGTTCCGTGTGGTGTGGTGTGTGCGGGGTGGATGGGCGGGGAGAGAATGAGGCCTCAAGCCTGTAGTTTCGATATCCGGCCAGTTGGAAAGGGCAAGGCCGGGGATGGAGTCCAATATGTATGTCTCTGCTCCTGCGGGTCCGTAGGGGAGGAGTTGCTGTCGCCAGTGGTGTTTTCCTTGCCGGAAGAGGGCGAGGAAAGCGCCGATAGGGCCATCTCGTCCGACTCAACGGTCAGCCGGGAGCATTGCGCTCGCACTCCGCTCGTCCGTTATCTCACGCCGACGCTTATCGCCGGCCAGCCGCGGCCCGCGGCGGATGACGTCGTCACAGTCCGGTCCCGTGGCTTGCCGCGCGGAGCAGTCTGCCGCGGGAGTGGCGGGTGGCGGGTGGGCGTCGACGGGCAGAGAGATGCCATCTCGACACGGATCGCCGCGGCTCCTCCCTTCGCCTTCTCCACTTCAGTCCGCACCCCCACGATGACTGCCGCCACGCTCTCCCCGAACGACAGCACGACGCTCTCGCTCATCTTCGACCCGGAGTCCTCGCCGTGCGCGCAGACCGCCGTCATCAGCGGCGGCCTGCCCCCGGACCGCCACTACGATGCCGCGACGGTGCAGCGCCTGCGCACGCGCGAGCTCGAAGCCGTCTCCTGCGCTGAGGACTCGCCGGCGACGGCGCTCGCGATCCTGTCGCGCCTGATAGCATCGCACCCACAGTACGCCAGCGCGTACAACAACCGCGCGCAGTTGCGCCGACTGCTCTCGCACCCGGCCGCCGACGTGGTCGCGGATCTGCGCTGCGCGATAGAGCTCGCTGGTCCACCGCGCGCTACCGATCCCGTCTCCCCGCTCCAGGCCAAGGTCCTCGCGAACGCGTATACGCAACTCGCCACCGTCTTCCTCGCCGACGGCAGGGAGGACGCTGCCGGCGAGACGTTTCAGATTGCTGCTAGGTACGGCGGCGAGGTCGCAAAGGTCATGGCCGTCAAGTTGAACCCCGTCGCCAGGCTCTGCGGCGCTATCGTCAAGGAGGCGATGAGGGAGGAGATGGGCGGCTAGGTGGATGAAGGTTTCCTTTGCTTGAGTTGAAGTTGTGTTCCCTCTTTTTTTCTTTTTTTTTGTGGTTATTGGCGGGTCATGCGCATGTACAGTATCTGTACCTAGCACCGGAACTTGCCAGTGCCGGCCATCATGAAATATCACGTCGATTCCTGTTCACCTGGCTAGTTCGTGTACAATCCGTGCTTTCATCATCGACGACGAAGAGTGGGCTAAACGGACAGCGGAGGGTCTACAGCCTACAGGGCTCTCCATGTTCACCGATGGAAGGGCCACAAGGTCTATATGGGATAAATACAACCGAGAAGCAGATGATGCAGAGTGCGCTGCGGTTATGCGAGCACTGGAAACAGCCGTCCGCCGGCACCATTTCCTGGGACGGGTGACAGCCTACACAGACTCGCAGGCAGTGGATGAACCGGACTCACATGGAGTAGGGTGGCTGAACTACAGAGAGCGGTTCGGCAGGAGGGCAATGCCCCTACCCAGGCCGCTTGCACATCTCAAGCGGGAGATCTCGGAAAAGCGGTGGCAAGAAGCCAAGGCATGGGCGGAATCCCATATAACTGGGGAAAGAATGCCGGTGTTGCCGACGAGGGAAACTTCGTCAGAAACCAGACTCGGTTCCGGCTATGACTAGCAAGCGGATCACTCCGAGTTTTACCAGCTGAAGCCTTACCGGTCAGTACCTCTTCGCCGATGAGCGGCGCAGCCAGGCGATCCTTGTGGGGAGGCGAGCCCCGGGGATCAAGCTGGAAAAGGCTTCCAGCGCGAGGTGTCTGAGCAGGAGATTAGGGAACGGGAAGAGAAGGCGGAGGAGCAGTGACAGAAGGCGGAGGAATATCGGCAGGAACGGAATAGGGCCAGGAGGGAGAGGGGTACTTGTATATTATATGTATATTATCGGAGGATCAGACCAGGGCGGAGGGTTAGGGGGAGCCACAACGAGCCGCCTGCGGACTGCTCGAGGTCGGCGTTGGGCAGTGGACGGGAACCAGTCCGTGATCTGGATAGGTCGAATGCGATTAATGATAAACCAAAAAAATGACGTGCAATCCGTGCTTGGACGACACTACGCCGCGGGAATAGGAGGCAGGCCAGAACGGGTGGGTGGGAAACGAGTGTGGCTTGTGTGGCTATGATGTAGACAGTCCGCATGCAATCCGTGGTTGTGGTTGAACGGGGCCACGATCGGAAAACATAGGGAAAATCTAAATCAGCACAGCTGCCTTGATCTCCCAGTCTTACCTACTCAAGTTGAAACCATGCAAGTGACAACAGTAGGACTTGTGCTGTCATTTCCATCGGCTGACTAGATGGGCACAATTATCTCAGCAGTGTGCCATGGGATGTCGTCATTGTTACTCCAACTGCGACCACCAAAGCGCCCAGCCGAAGCAAGCCGGTCGCGCTTCCCTCCCCGTAACTGACGCACACGGAATGCAGCACTATCGCTATGCGGAGCGGCCAGACGACGGATGATGTGCTGTCCGGAAGCCGCACATCATCGCCCTCGTCCTCATCGCGGTTGTCTGCGGCGCGACTCCCTGCCGGCGAAACTTGCTGTGTGCGGTGTTTCTTCGCTTAATTATCCCAGCTGTGGTAATGCATGATGGTGCTCAGCCCAGAAGTCGGTCGAGGAGATGGGCATTCTAGTGCCAGCTGTCGTCCGCGGTGTCTGCACCGCCCGGTAGGCCTTGCGCTCCAAAAGCTTGGCCTCACTGCAGCGTCGTATTCCTCCTTTCCCGGAGCACATTGGTGAGTCTGCGCCCCAACGGAGAATTTAGGTGTAAACACTGCTAGACCGGCAGCCAGCTTGCAACCGCGGAGAGGGGCAGTGAAGTAGTGAAGTAGATCGACAAGCAGTATTCGGGAAGATACATAGCATGGCCAGTCCGGTGCGGGACCACCTGGATACTCACTCGTACTCACTCGCCCACCCTCTCGAACCACTAGGCGGAACGGAACAGCAGAGCCACAACTCTCCCCTTTGCCTTTCCCTTTGTGTCGTCGCTATTTTGTTTTTCTAACTTCGGGACAAGCCAGGGTGGAGGGCAGGAGGAACCATAACAAGCCACTCGCGGACTGACCGAGGTCGGAGTTGGACGCGGACAGGAACCGGAGTGTGTATATATTACTACGATCTATAGAGAGGTCGCATGCAATTAATAATTAAACGAAAATAAAAGAAAGCGTCCTTATTATATGCGGCTACTCCAATTCCCACGGCCGCCCCTTCTTCTCCACAATGTGCACGGGCGAAACACCAACCAGCGGTTCAACCACCTCGCCAACGAAGCTCATCCAATTGTCGACGATAGCTCGGCGACGATCCTCGCGGGCGTTCTCCCTCTCGAGCACGTCGTGGACCGCGTTCAGTTGCTGCCGCAAGCGGTCCCCCAGTTCTCGCAGGCGCAGAAAGCTGCGGATCCAGACATCGTCCGGAGGCGGTCGTCGCGCGTCCGCCTCCGCAGATACGCGCCCCGGAATCGTCTCGTACACCTCGAATCCGCGGCCATCGAACAACGAGACGTAATTCTGCCACCGCTCCGCTGTGAGCACCTTGGTTTCACCGTCGAGATGGAAAACGTGGCGGCAGGGGAGAAGGTATTGGCGGGCGAATCTGTCGACGGTCAGCTATCTGACTCTACCTTTGTGCCAGCTGGGAGTTTCGTACTTGCAGTGACAGGTTAGGCTCTCGTCGATCACCGGCGTTTCCTTCCCCTGTGCAAGCCGCTCTGGCACGGCATCGATCTCCTGCCCGAGTAGCTTCTGCACCGGACCAGGAAACAGACTGACTTCTGGGTATTCGCAGTTCGACACGCTCTTGGCACGGAAGTCACCGCATGCCTTCCGTGCTTTGGCGTCACGGACGTCCGCGTGCTGCATTATGTGCAGGATCATGTCACGGATACCTAACGACAGTTGGAGGAATACAAGAAGCAGGAAAGCAGTACTCACTGTGATTGCTGGCATCCTCTTTCCTCGGTCCCCCGCCCGCTTTCAGTTGGCGATGCCAGACGTCCGCAGCATTCGTCGAGATGACCTGCTGAAGTAGCGGGCTGTGGCCGCGTGCATACATCGCCCACTTGTGCGATGTGTCCAGCCAGCAGGTGCAGATGTAGGCTTTGGCCTCCTCGTCGCGCGCGAGGAAGATGGCTTCCGCACAGAATTCGATGCACTTACGCCGTGTGCTGGCATACAGGGCGTGTTGTAAAACGTTGAAGATCGGCCTATCGACGTCCGACTTGAACCGTTTATTGAGCGTGCGCATAATATGGGCAGTGCACAGGATGTGCGATACTTCCTGCTCTCCGCTGGGAAATGCGCGTCCAACAGCCAGCTGCTCGACCGCACCATCGCCCGTCAAAACGTAGTGCGGCGTCCAATCGCACCACTGCCGGAATACCTTCATCGCGTGTGCCAAAACCTCTGGGGATTCCCCCTCGACCACACAATGAGCACCCGGGATCCAAATCCCGTGCTCGTCACGGACAAGGAAAGAATACGTACTGTGCCCCCAGGCGTTCATCTTGTGCGTCGAGTCGAATTGCGTGAGATATCCGCGACTCTTCAGCACTCGGACGCGCGCTGGCTGCGCGAAACACAGCCCCCAGCGGGGAACCCCCTCCGCGTCCACCACTGCACACTCCTCAAAGATCCAGCCATTCTCGCCGAGTAGCTTTGTCGCTTCATCGACGTCCTGCCGGAAGGGTGTCGTTTCGGGAAGCACCTGGTCGTTGGAGCGTGGCGCTAGACGGCGAGAGATATTGTGCACATGCTGACTATCATTCCACTCAGCATCGATGCTCCCCCGCTCCAGCCATCGGCCGAACTCACCGCGTCATGTGTGCTCCGCCTATAGCTTCCAGAGGTGTGGTAGTGCCTTGCAGGGTTCCAGCGCCCTTCAACACCTTCATCACTTCCGCAGGTGCATATCCCTTCGCCGTCTCAGCCGCGGCGAGCTGGATCGCCAGCACCGACGGCGCGATCTCCCTGCTCCTCGCCAAGTCGTGCTGGTGTTCTTCCGCGTCGAGACGTTCGAGCGTGACGGCGACGGGGGCCGCGACCGTGCGCGTGATCTTGATTCGCACCTGGCAGAGCCCCGGCGGCCGCACCTTGGTGTTGTACCGCTTCCGCGCCCCCTCCTTGAGCGGCGCCGCCCTGCCGCCCTTCTTGCTCTTGCGTAGCCGGCACTCGTACTTCTGCACCACCACGTCGCCGTTCTGCTGCGTCAGCGCGCCGCCGAGCTTCGTGTACACCGTGCTGACCAGCGGCCAGTATGCGTCGAACTCGTCCGCCGACAGCATCACCGGCCTCTCGAGTTTGAACAGCGTTTCCGACCAGAACGCGGCGTTCTCGGGAATGGTGACGGACGGGGTGGACATTGCGGTGCAAGGTGGACGTGACGCGGTCGGCGCTGCTCACAGGCGATTGGCGGCTGTCAGTGAGAACGCGAGAAGCTGTGCGTTGGTTACCCTGCTGAAACACAGCGGACTGACCGACAGGAACGGTCTCGCAATAGGTAGCAACCGCTCCAGTCGACGTGCTCGCACTCGGCATCCGCTCCTCCGAGCGGGCGGTGACAGCCCACACCCTCCTCTTTGTCAGATTCGATTCACTCCCCGCCGCCGTTCCCGGCACCTCTGGTCGCCAAGTAGATATCTAAGTACTGTACTTAACTATCCGACAGCTGCACACAACCAATGCGTTTTCGGGCCGGATCTCTCCACTAGAGACAACCTCCTCGTCCAACGGCAATGGCTGCAGTGCGGAGCAGTAGCCAGGTCTGGTGCGGCACACGCGTCGGCTGGTGTGCAAACAAGAGAAGTCGGTACGTAACTACTTGTGGCGAAGCCAATGCGAGTGGGGATCGCGAGTGCGAGCCTGTCAACCAGCACATCCTCCCGACAGATTGCTGGTACGACACGTTCGGGCACTGCCGGTGTCGAAGAGTTTTTTCGCCGGTGCCCTTTGCGGAATCCACGGTAGTCAGGCCGTGATGTCCGATATTCGCTTCCGGACCCCGAGTGCTCCGACGATACCTACCAACCCACTCCTATCGGCCAGCGCCAAAGCCGACACGAGTCCGTGGGGACCGCACGTCCGACTGACGCCGTGCACTCGGAGCGAACGAGCGAGAAGTTGTGTCACTCTGACCAGGCCGATCACATGTTGCTATGTACTGATGGAAAGTGCAACTGCGCACTCGCTCTGAGCACATGTGCCCACCTACCCACCTACCTCTCCAGACACTTTGCCGTCATCTTTCGGAATTACCACTCACCGTTGACATCCGCACTCCGTGTCGGGCCCTCGCACGGCTTGGCCTAGTTCGTTGTCGGAGAGTGCCCCACCAAGATACGCAGTTACGCTAGCATAGGCGTTAGTTAATCTGCACTCTGCGTCCGGCGCATACATACATACGTAGACAGATACGTAGATACATACGCTTGCCCTACATACGCAGCGTCGACAAGGCTAGGTGACATTCAGCAGGTCACAGTGGGGTATGAGAGTACTCCGCGCCGGCTGGCTCAGCCGAGTTCGAGGAGATATTCGTTTCATCTCGACACAGTCCATCGCACACACGAATCGCGAGCCTTCTCGACCGCAAATAATCTTCTCGGCGTAGATCCGCCACTGACAGGAGATTGACGTTCGTACATACGTCTACATAGGTCATATCTAATCTACCTATCTAATCGCTGTGCGACGATGGACGGCTGCGGAAATGCCGGAGCGCGTTCTCGACCAATAGCAACTGACCGCCTACAAGGGGGGAACCGCATCGGCGCCGACGCTCTCTGCTTACTGCCCGAATGGGAGACCGGCGTACAATCTCTCTACATCCACAGGTGTCACAAGAAGGGCGGCGCCTGAAATTTTAAGCTTGTTGCCGACCGATACGACAGCTCAACATTGTCTCCCTTCCACCGGAGTCTGCCGAGATTGCGGGACGACGTCCAGCGGCTGTAGGGATCTACAGGTGGATTCCGCATCCTGGAGCGCCATCTGCAACCCTGACCTGCTCTCCGAGGATGTTTCCGTGCGTGTTCCATCGCTTCCACATGGATGGCTAATCCGGGCCGACGGCGGATGATTGGCTGCTGTGCAGATGAGGGAAGCAGCTCGGCGCCGTCGGGAAAGGTATTCCATCGCATGTGCTAGCTTCCGTTCTGGTGGCAGGCGGTGGTAGGGGATCCGGCGGAAGGGAGAGACCGATTGCGTAAAGACAGGTGGATCCGCTCCTCCCAGTCCGCAAGTCATTCCTTTCGGTCTCTCGTCTTCCACCCTCGCACTCCCAAAGATGCTCCTCTCCTCGATCGTTTCGCTCGCCTTCGCCCTGGCCGCCTTCGACGGCGCCTTGGCGGCCCCGGCGCCCCAGGGCACTCGCATCTCGTCCATGTCCGTCGCCATGTCCGGCCTGGCCGCGCTTAAGACTGCCAGCCGCCAGGCCCAGCGCGCCAACGGCGTGTTCGCGAAGGGCAAGTACCGCTCCCAGGAAAAGATGGCCAGCCCGTGCGTCGACGGAAAGGCGAACGGAACCTACTCGTGCGAGAACGTCGACATGGCCGCGTTCCTTAGCCACGAGGACATGGGCTCCGTGACGGTGCGTGGAACTCCGGCCGCGGCTTGGCCGCAGTGCTGACGAGTGGACAGCGCGAAGGAAACGACATCTGGGGCTGGACAGCGCCTGACGGCCGGGAATTCGCCGCCGTGGGCCAGACCGACGGTGCGTCTCCACCCTCTAGCCATGCTGCAGCAATCGCTGATCCGATCGGACAGGCACCGCGTTCGTCGAGGTCCTCCGCGACGGCAAGCTCAAGTACGTCGGGCGCCTGCCGACACAGACGGTGGAGTCCATCTGGCGCGACATGAAGGTGATCGACGGCTTCGTGTACATTGGCGCCGAGGCAGCCGGCCACGGCCTGCAGATCTTCGACCTCCGCAAGCTGCTCACCCTCGAGGCGCCCAAGACGTTCAGCATCGCCACCGACCTGACGGCGCACTTTGCCGGCTTCGGTAACAGCCACAACATCGTCGCCAACGAGGCGACAGAGTTCATCTACGCCGTCGGCACCGCCTTCTGCGGCAACGGTGGCCTCTTCTTCGTCGACGTCTCCGACCCGACCAAGCCCCGCAACGCCGGCTGCGCGGCCGACGACGGCTACGTCCACGACGCCCAATGCGTCGTCTACGAGGGCCCCCACAAGGCCTACCGCGGGAAGGAGATCTGCTTCGGATACAACGAAGACACCCTGACCATCTACGACGTCACCGACAAGTCGAAGCCGTCATTCCCCCTTCCAGTCACTCGGATTGTTCTGTACTGACTGGTGCGCAAAAAAGTCTCATCCTCTCTGCCACCAGTTACAATGGGACCAGATACACGCACCAGGGCTGGCTCGCCAACGACGAGATGACGCACCTGCTGCTCGACGACGAGCTCGACGAGGTCGACAACACGGCACCGGGCGGCAACGCCAAGACGACGACGTACCTGTGGGACATCAGCGACCTGACGAAGCCGGTGAATACGGGGCTGTACAAGTCCGCCGCGAAGGCGATCGACCATAACCAGGTCCGTCCCAATGCCACCCCTCCCTCGTACGCCACTAACACACCGCTCCGTACTAGTACGTTCGCGACGGCCTCTCTTACATGGCCAACTACGCCTCGGGCCTGCGCATCGTCGACGTCTCAAGCATCGCACTGCACCCCGACGGCGCGCGCATGGTCGAAGTCGGCCACTTCGACGTCTACCCCGAGGACGACGCCAGCCCGCTCAACCAGTTCTTTGGCAGCTGGAGCGTCTACCCGTACTTCCCCTCCGGCACCATCCTCATCAACTCAATCGAGCGCGGCGTCTTTGCCGTCCGCTACACCGGCCCGCGCGCGAAGTACGCCGAGAAGGACTAGATTCGGGAGGGTGAGGAGGGAAGGAGATAATGTGTGCATGTATATATGTATTTTATAATGTTGGACTAGGACGTAATAGGACGATTTTTTAAAACTTTTAATTTTGCTGATTATACTCGCATTCAGCCTATGTAGACTATGGCGGCGCACATTTGGTCCGCTGTCCGCACATTGCAAGCTCCCCTTTGCCCTCCGCCCAGGCCTGTCCCAAGAAAGAATGAATGAACAAAAGGAATCACAAATGAAGAAACAAAATGGGAAGCAAGCCCGTCTCTTACTCCTCATCTGTAGATGCCATGAAGGAGACGTAATAGGACGAGTCAGTAATGCTAATGGGAAACGCAGATGGCCGTGGTGAATTATCGCGCGTTGCAGTAGCAAAAGCGGCGCAGAGCCGCCACCTCCGCACGGCATCGTCGTTCCAACACCTCCTATCCCCCGTTTTATCTTCCTCTCCGCTGCGGATGTGGGAGGTCTGGTCTCGTCTGAGGGAGACGCAGGGAGCTTGGTATCCTAGTGGGAGTGGAGAGGCGGAGGGCCGAGGGTGCCGGGGAGGAGGAACCGCTGTTTCTCCCCACGCGCACCCCCTTGGCATCTGCAGACAAGGAGTAGGTGGTGGGCTCGCTTTCCGTTGTTCTTTCCGTTGCTATTTCCTTGGTGCGTGATAATCTTAGTGGGACAGGCCTGGATGGAGGGCAAAGGGGAGCTTGCAACGTGCTGCCATCCCGCGGACAGCGGACAAAATGTGCGCCCCTATAGTCTACATAGGCTGAATGCGAGTATGATTAAACAAAAAAAAATCCCCCGTTCTGCTTACCTCTGTACTTAATCGACCGTGTTCCTAATAGCCACGCCTTCGCACGGACAGCTAACCACAGTCGCAAAAAACGGGGGCAAATTGGTGCAGGTAGCGATCACTCATTGCTTCAAGTTGCTGGTGTCGATGCTTGGGGATTACTGTCCCCCTGTTTTTGCACACCCCTTATGGGACGATAAATGGCGCCCAGCCGTCGTTGCGTCAGGCGGCGTGTATGCTCACCAACCCTAAGTGTGTGCGTACGGGTCGCCCCGTACACGATCGTGGTGGACGCTATCACCGCGCTCCCTTACGCAGCGACTTAGCTGATGGCGTCAGCCGGGAAGCTCGCGCGATCACAGGCTGTTTCCGCGCGACCAACCTGGGAGCACTGGCGATGGAGTTCGGACTCAGACCAGCAGCCGCCCAGCTGGAAAACGGGCAGAGGCTGTTCGGACTACGGTTGCTCAGCATGCCACAGGGTGACCAGGCCGGGCGCCGCTTCGGGCATCGACTTGGACTGGACGAAGAGTCGACCAATCGCTTAAATGCTGATGGTGCAGGACCGCGGATGTGGGAGGACTAGCCCTAGCCTCGGCGAGGGAGACGCGTAGAATGAGGAGTCAAGAGGGGACTCCGGGGGTGGAGAGAAAGGGAAGAGGAGAGAAAAGGAGGCGGAGAGAAAGGGAATTGGAGAGAAGGGTGGAGGCCGAGGGTGAGGAACAACCTCTGTTCCTCCCCACGCACCCCTTCATGGCGTCGGCATTGGAGGAGTAGGAGTTGGGGACGGCGTTACTTTGTGCTTTCCTTTGTCTTTCTTTTGCAATCTCCTTGGTATGCTCCATATCTTCTTGGGACAGGCCTGGGCGGAGGGCAAGGGGAGCGTGCAACGTGCCGCCATCGTGCGGTGACGAGCGGGAAATCCGGAGATTTCGCCTGTAGAAACTGCACTTAAACGTGCTGGCCCAAGGCGCGCTCCGTACATATCGAACCGAAATCCCGGCACGGTGAAGTACGGTTGCCGAACCTCGACTGCCAGCATTCAGCACGAACCGTGGCTCCATCGGCCCACATAAAGCCACAGCCCGCACTCCTCGCGGCATGTCTCCGTCAACCGAGCCGCTAAGATGCATCCCACGACCTCACCCACCCGGCGAGAACGTCGGAACCCCCCATCCCAATGTCTTCTCAAGTAGTCAGCTGATGGAAGCAGTATTGTGGTACTTTTTTGCCGGATTGTGCTGCATCGGGATCGAACACCCGGCGGATAAGCGCCGGCGCCGCGCGGCGGCTAGCGCTCGACTACCTACGCCTGCGATAAGAGTGACATCGCGTAACTGATGCGATGGCGCGAGCTCGCGCACTCGGTCGCATCCGTCTCGCCAGAAAGCGATGGCGGTGTTAGGTGCCAGTGACTGTTGAGGCTGCATCCGCAAGAGCCACTTGATGCTGTACGGGGATTCAACGGATGGGCTTGAAGGTGGCCTTGCAGTAGGATTTTTGTCAAGTACTCATGCTCTGCTCGTATACGTTCCCATCGGTGCCAGGGAGCCCATTTCACATGTCAAAGACAACTTCTTTCCCCCCATATATTCATTAGTTACTCGCTGCGAGTTATATAGCTCATGGCGCCAACGTCAGGAGCAACGCCGTGGTTTCACCGTATTTTGTCCGACATGTCGAGTGATTTTCTATGTGTTGACGTGCTTTGTCCAATTGTTTTTTTTTTGTTTATTCATTACTCGCATGCGACCTAGCTAGATCATGGCGAGGGTATGTACAGTCCGGTTCCTGTCCGCAGTCCGTGCTCGGCGGCTCGTTGCAAGTTCCCCTTTGCCCTCCGTCCAGGCCTACCTTAAGAAAGAGTCGATGCGTCCCAAGGAAAGTTACAAAGGAAAGAACAAAAGGAAAAACAAAATAAAAGCGTGATCCCTCCCCTACTCTTCGCCTGCCGATGCCATAAACGAGGGTGTGGCAAGGAACAACGGAAGTTCCTCCCCGGCGCCCAACTCGTCCACGGCACCCAGCACCTCCGCCTCCTCCCTCCTTTCTTCTTCTCGTTCCCGGCGCTCCCCGTGCTCCCACTCCGACACTTCACTCCCCGCGTCCCCTTCTTCCTTAGGGGGCACTAGCCTTCCCACATCTGTAGTAGAGAGGAAGTCCAGCACCGCCTGGCCGCACCTCTCATCGGCCAGCAGATCCCGGATCTTCCACCGGCTCTTCCACCTCCCTGTCGCCTTCCTCACCTCCGCCCACAAGATCTTCTGCTGTCCCATCCACCTCACACACTCCTTGAGGAGGTGGTCCTTCGTCTGTGTAGGGCTCAGGCGCCACCAGCACTGCGGAGAGGGCCGGACCTTGGCCTAGTGCAAATACTGTCTGGTACGCGCGTGCCTAGACTTCAACTGGCAAGCCCTCGAGGCAAGCCTCTTGGTGCTCCCCGCAATCTTGCCGTCCGGCCTCCGGCTTTTTGGCGTCCTGTATTTCTGCCCTGAGGTCCGGCTGCCCGCCCACTTCCGTGCCTCCTCACACTTCTTCTCCGTGATCTCTCGCTTGAGGTGCGCAAGGGATCTGGGGAGAGTCATCTCCCGCGCCTCGCTCGATCCGAGTAAGCCAGCCACTCCACTCCATTTGTGTCTGGCTCCTCTGCCGCGAGTTTCGCCCACTGGTCCGCCTTCTCGTTTCCGGGAATGCCCTTGTGCGCAGGGCACCACCGGATCTCGATGCTGATGTCCGGTCTGGCCCTCCGCAGCGCCGCTACATACCTTCTTGCCTGGAGCATATCTCTGCCCAGGGCTAGGCTCCTCAGACCACATCCGTCTGATGGCTGCCCGAGCATCGGTGAAGATGGTGATCCGCTCCGGAGCTGGCTGCGCCCTCGCCACTGTCTCCAGTGCCCGGGCCAAGGCCGCGCGCTCCGCATCGTACACCTCCTGGTTGTATCCCATGTGCGTCTTGATACCCTCCCTGGATTCCCCACTCCATGCCACTGCATACCCCGCCGCACCGTCGTCCAGCGGAGACCCATCCGTGAAAATGGTCAGTCCGGGCCGGGATCTCTCTGCCTCTGCCTTGGCTTCGGTTTCCTCCTCTTGCACCAGTTCGGCATCGAGGGCGCTTTGTCCAATTGTGGTATGGACATCCATGTAGAAAAGCCACTTTCGCCAAGCCTTAGCCGACGCTAAACCGAGCAATGACCAAATATGACGTATGATATCGCACACTTCCTGTCGCAAGGAAAACAATGGAAGTGACCCACGCACGAAAACACATTTATTCTCTCCCTCTGTTCCCCTTCTCTCTCTCACACCACGCTAGTTCCCAATCTCCCTGTCACCATCGCCCCGCACAATCTCTCGCAACCAGTATCAACCCAACATGTCGACACTCAAAGACACTGTCTACGACACGGTCAAGTTAGAAGCGGCCGGTGTCTCTTCACTCGGAAAACAGGCGATTGAGTCTGGAACCTACCTCTACCCCGTTAAGGGGATTTTCTACTTCTTTTCGCACCGTCAGCTGTGGAAGCCGTTGACCTCACGTCTGCTGCCGCTGTTGACCCTCAGCATCGGCGTCGTGATTCCCATGTTCCTGTTCACGTGCGTTCCTTTCTTCCTTCGTCTTCTCTCGCCGATTCCGTGTTCTGCGGGGGGCCAGTGCCACTGACGGAGGAACACAGCTACGTCCCGCAGTCGTTCATGCTACAGTTCGTCAATGGTCCGCTCGCCTGGATCTCGACGATCGCGCTCGTGCTCTCGGAGAGCGCAGCCATCATCACCGCGCTGAGCAAGTGCTTCCTGATCGACGAAGCGCTAATCGACATCTTCGACTTGGTACTCCTGTCCGAGAACCAGATTTCCCTCGTCAAGAATGGCCGCGAGCTCAGGTCCTCTGGGGGCGGTCTCGGAAGGCTGCTCAAGCGCCCATTTGCGAAGTTCTCGCCGCAGGCCATCGTCAAGTATTTCCTGTACCTGCCGCTCAATTTTGTGCCCGTCGTCGGAACCGTCATCTTCCTGCTTGCCCAGGGTGAGTCCCCTCCCCATCGGTTGCGATGGTGAGACACTGATAGCGGCAACAGGTAGTGAGCAGGGTCCCACCTACCACTCCCGCTACTTCCAGCTCAAGTGTTACACTCAGTCGCAGAAGAACGGTTTCATCGAGCGCAACAAGCCGAAGTACCTCGCCTTCGGCACCGTCGCGACCCTCCTGCAGATCGTGCCTGGCGCCAGCATCTTCTTCCTGTACACTAACACCGTCGGCGCCGCCTTGTGGGCCGTGGAGCTGGAGAGGAAGGGCTTGATTCCCGCCGGCGAGGACCGCACCGGCAGCGAGCTGAGCGATATCCCCGCCACCGGAAAGGAGGCGAAGCGATCGTAGGCGCGTGTGTCGGCATAGCAAATCAATGATTTTCGTTTCTGTAATTTTGAGATGTGTCTTCATCTTTCTGTGGGTAGGAGGAGGGGGGGGGGGGGGGGGGGGGTTTTTTAAATAACCGTTAAAAGTTTAAAAATTAAATTTTTATTTTTTTTTAAAAAACAAAAAAATTTTTTTTTGAAA